>Ga0187886_1002065_pt1 | contig 16732 bp, 14 predicted proteins | sample June2016WEW_20_1_FD_133001 | JGI IMG/M metagenome (GOLD analysis project Ga0187886, IMG submission 133001) | Peatland microbial communities from SPRUCE experiment site at the Marcell Experimental Forest, Minnesota, USA - June2016WEW_20_150 | ecosystem: Environmental > Terrestrial > Soil >... | reverse complement strand
CCCAAAACCTCATAAGGAGTGGCGTCCGTCGCTCACGATAGAACAACACCCCCAGCCCAAAGCGACGGGTTGACCTGTTACCGGTAAGGCATGGTGCTGCTGAAGGCATGGCGCTCGCTCGGAGCGTCCGTGGCTTGTGCCGGCCTGAGCCGCCGTTGTACACTCAGCGCCTGTGGGGATTCGGAAGATTTGCTGCGTGCTGGCCCCGACACTTGTGTCGGGGTTTGTGTGCAGCCTGTTGCTCGCTCCGACGCTTGTGTCGGGGGCTGACGGCAGAGTCCACATCACTTACTGGGAGAAATGGTCGGGGTTCGAGGCTGAGGCGATGCAGCGGACGGTGGACCAGTTCAACCGTTCGCAGAGCAGGATCGTGGTCGAGTATCTCCCGCTTTCCAACGTGGACCGCAAGACGCTGGTGGCCACGGCGGGCGGCGATCCGCCCGACGTCGTTGGTCTGTGGGCGTACAACGTTTATTCGTTCGCCGACCGCGACGCCTTGCAGCCGGTCGATGATTTTATTCGCGCCGACGGCTCGACACCCGAGCAATGGCTGGCACGTTACGAGCCGGTCTATGCCGACGTGTGCACCTATCGCGGCCACGTTTGGGCGGGACTGAGCACGCCGTCGATGACCGCATTGCATTGGAACAAGGCGATGTTCCGCGCGGCGGGGCTGGATCCCGAACGACCACCGCGCACGTTGGCGGAACTCGACGTTTTTACAGAGAAACTGACCAAGCGCGACCCGAACACGGGCGAGATCGTGCAACTCGGGTTTCTGCCACAGGAACCGAACTGGTTCGCATGGGCATATCCGCTCTGGTTCGGCGGCCAACTCCTCGACGGCGACCGGATCAGCATCGGGACCGATCCGCGCAATCTGCAATGTTATCAATGGGTCGAGAGCTACACGCGCAAGTACGGCTTGAATCAGGTTCGGGCGTTCTCCAGCGGCTTCGGCAACTTCGCGTCGCCGCAGAACGCGTTTCTCTCCGGCAAGGTCGCGATGGAGTTTCAGGGCGTTTGGATGAACAATTTCATTCGCCAGTTCGCGCCCGGATTGGAATACGGCGTGGCGGCGTGGCCGACGGCGGCGCCGGGGTTGGATGAGTTCACCGTCGCCGACACCGATCTGTTGGCAATCCCGCGCGGGGCCAAGCATCCGCGCGAGGCGTGGGAGTTCATCAAGTTCATCAGCACCGCCAACCTGAATGCACAGAGTGAGAACGAATTGCGCGGAATGGAGCTGGTCTGTTACCTGCAAGGGAAGAACTCGCCGTTGCGCCAATGGAGTCCGTTCTTCGAGCAACATCATCCGCACCCGTACATCGGCGTATTCCGTCAACTCGCCCGCACCCCGCATGCGGTGCATCTGCCGAAGATGGGCATCTGGTTGGAGTACCGGCGTGAGACGGACACGATGTTCGACGCGGTGCGCTTGCTGGCGGAATCGCCCGAGCGTGCTCTCGCGTTTTGCCAGCGGCGCGTCAGCGAAAGCTGGACGTGGCATCGGAAAAGTTTGGAAAGGCGAACCGCAGAGGCGTCAATGCCACCCAATTCCGGTGTAGCGGGGCTTCTGCGAAGCGCCGAATCCGTCCAAACAATCGACGATCCGCGCTTCATTCACCCCGAAAGCTTTCGGGGCAGCGAAGCGCGGCTACGATACGACGGCCGCGAAAAAGTTTCGCGGCTACAATACAACCCATGACCACGCGCGAAAAACATGATCTGCGGCGCGGCCTCGCGTTCTGCGCGCTGTGGTTCATCGGGTTCGGCGTGTTCACCGCGTATCCCGTGGTGGCGTCGTTGTATTACAGCTTCTGCGATTACTCCGTGTTGCAGCCGCCGTTGTGGAGCGGGCTGGACAACTACCGGCGGATGGCAACCGACACCGTGTTCTGGATTTCGCTGAAGAACACGCTGGTGTACGCGGCGCTGTCGTTGCCGCTGGGGATGATCGTCTCGCTGTCGCTGGCGCTGTTGCTCAATACCGAGGTGCGCGGGATGCCGGTCTTTCGCACCATCTTCTACTTGCCGTCGATTGTGCCGACCGTCGCCGCCGCGATGCTCTGGCTGTGGATTTTCAACGGGCAATTCGGCATCCTCAACTGGGCGTTGCGGCCGATCCTCGGGCTTTTCGGCGCGGTGCCGCCGATGTGGTTCGCCGATCCTGCCTGGTCGAAGCCGGCGCTGGTGTTGATGAGCCTGTGGGGCGTCGGCAACTCGATGGTGATTTATCTGTCGGGCCTGCAGAACGTGCCGCAGGAGTTGTACGAGTCGGCGGAGATCGACGGCGCGAACTGGTGGCAACGGATTTGGCACATGACGCTGCCGATGATTTCGCCGGTGATCTACTTCAACCTCATCATGGGCATCATCGGCACGCTGCAAATGTTTACCACGGTATTCGTAATGACGGGAACCGCGGATGGGAATCCCGCGCGCTCGACGCTGTTGTACGCGCTGTATCTGTTCAGCACGGCGTTCTACGATTTGCGGATGGGGTACGCCAGTGCGATGGCGTGGATGCTGTTCGTGCTGATCGTCGCGCTTACGCTGCTGGCCACCAGACTCACGGAGAAGAGGATCCATTATGCCGGATAGTGCTGTATCAAACGCCATTTCACGGGTACTGGTAGGGGCAGACCGCCGGGTTGCCCGATGCGGCGCGCCCGGCGGTCGCGCCCTACCATCATACAAATCAACTTTGACAGAGCACTAGCTGGCCATGCGCCCTCGCTCAATCCTTACCCGTTTGATCGTGTACGTGCTGCTGCTCACCGGCGCGGCCGTGTTCCTGTTCCCTTTCCTCTGGCTGGTCTGCACGTCGCTCAAGCCTATCGAACAAACGATGTCGATGCCGCCGACGTGGCTTCCGCGGGCTTACTACGCCACCGTCAACGGCGAACGCGTGGAAGTCACACGCGATTACCCCGTTCCCGATCGCCCGGGCTATTGGCACGTTACCGAGCGTTTACCCGCCCCGGGGTCGTTGGCGGGCTTGGCGACTAGCACCGGCTCTCACGTACCCGCCAGCGCGATCGTGCCTGCCGCGGAGATTAAGACAAGGATTCAGCCGCGCTGGGACAATTACCACACGGCCCTGGCCACTATGGGCGGGAGAAGCGCCAACGAAGCGCAAGGGAGCGCGACGGGCATCGGCTTGGACGCGCAGGTTTCGTTTTTCACCTTCTTGGGGAACACGCTGCTGGTCTGCGTGCTTGGGGTCATTGGCGCGGTTTTGTCCAACGCAATCATCGCCTATGGCTTCGCCAAAATCCGCTGGCGGGGACGCGATACTCTATTTGCGCTGACGCTGGCGACGATGATGGTGCCCTTCCCCGTGCTGATGGTGCCGCTCTATGGCGTGTTCAAGGGGCTGGGCTGGATCGGTTCGCTCAAGCCGTTGTGGGTACCGGCGTTCTTCGGCAACGCGTTCAATATTTTTCTGATGCGCCAGTTCTTCCGCACCATTCCAGAGGAGTTGAGCGAGGCGGCGCGAATCGACGGCTGCAGCGAGTGGCGCATCTTCTGGCGGATCATCCTGCCACTAAGCAAGCCTGTGCTTGCCGTGGTGGCCCTGTTCCATTTCCTCTGGGCGTGGAACGATTTCATGGGCCCGTTGCTCTATCTCACCCGCAAACACACCTTCACTCTTGCGCTGGCGCTGCAAAATTACCAGAGCCAGGGCGGCGGCGTCCAATGGCATTACCTGATGGCGGCCACGGTCGTCGTCATCATCCCGATTGTTATTCTGTTCTTCTTCACGCAGAAAACCTTCATCAAGGGTATCGCCACGACCGGGTTAAAGGGTTAGACTGATTGCCATAAATCACTTCTGGATCGGGACCCACCCCTGACCCCTCCCAAGAGGGGAATCCGGAGCAAACTCCCCTCCTTTGGAGGGGCCGGGGGTGGGTGGGGGCGTCAGGGCTATGTGGGAATTGCTTTCGGCAATCGCTTTAGGCGACCGCCGCGGGACGATCAGGCGCTGGCGGGTGAGAGTTCTGCCTGGGAGCGGCGGAAGATGCGCGTTGTTCTCTGCAAGACTGACATCAAGCCGACGTAGAGGAAGCCGACTTGAAAGATCATGACGAACGGAATCATCGACCAGCGCTGTTGATCGATCGCCTGCACGAACAAAAAGCTGAAGTACGCGCCGAAGGTCAGTTCGATGTACGGGACCAAACCGCGGAGCGCCCGGTACTTGCTGCCGGCCCAGGAGTCTTTTCGGCTGCGCACGCCGAATTTCGGCGTGCGGACGAACTCGCTCTTGTGATTGAACATCGCTTCGAGCACGGCGCGCGTGTTGTTCACCGACAAGCCGATGCCCACGGCCATCAGCAGCGGAATGTACAGCAGCCGCTTCCACCATTGGGCGTGAAGTTCCTTCTGAGCGCAGAAATAGAACGCCGAGATCGAAAGCGACGCGGCCAAGAACAACGGCACGTCCACCAGCAGCAGTTTCGTCCACGGGTTGCCGCCTGAGGCCTGCTGCGTGCCGGCGGATGCAGAGCGGTGGAAGAGCAGACACAACACCAGCAGCATGAGATGGCCGAAGTTGCTGGTCAAATGCACGGTGCCTTCGATCTTGATTTTCAGCGGCAGCTTCGTGCGCCAGAGCGACGGCAACAATTTCTTGCACGCCTGCACGGAGCCTTTCGCCCAGCGATGCTGCTGCGACTTGAACGCGTTCATCTCCACCGGCAGTTCCGCCGGTGTTACGATGTCAGGCAGGAACAGAAACTTCCATCCCTTGATCTGGGCCCGGTAGCTCAGATCCAAATCTTCGGCCAACGTGTCATGCTGCCAGCCACCCGAGCTCTCGATGCACGAGCGCCGCCAGATGCCCGCCGTGCCGTTGAAATTGAAGAACCGTCCTGAGCGCGCCCGCGCTGTCTGTTCGATGAGAAAATGGCCGTCGAGGAACATGGATTGGAGGCGTGTAAGCAAAGAGTAACGCTCGTTGAGATGTCCCCACCGCGTTTGAATCATGCCGACGGTCGGATCGGAGAAGAAGTGGATCGTCTTCTGGAGCAAATCTGATTGTGGCACGAAGTCGGCGTCCAAGATCGCGATGAATTCGCCCGTGGCCGTTTGCAGTCCGTTCTCGAGCGCGCCCGCCTTGAAGCCGTGGCGGTTGGTGCGATGAATGTGGCAGACGTCGAAGCCCTGCTGGCGAAGCTCTGTGACCTTGCGGGCGACGATCTCGGTCGTCTCGTCGGTGGAATCGTCCAGTACCTGCACTTCCAGCTTGTTTCGGGGATAGTCCAGCGCAACGACGGCATCCAAGAGGCGTTCCGCCACGTACATTTCGTTGTAGAGAGGCAACTGGACGGTTACCTTCGGGAAGACAGGCAAGCGCCCGGCGGGCTTTGGCGTTTGCTTCCGATACTTGTAATACAAGTAGATCATCAAGTACCGATGCACCCCGTAGCAGGACAAGGCGACCAGCATTGTGAAATAGATGATCGTCCCCACCAAATGGATTATTTCCATGACCTCCTAGATTGTAGCTCGCATTTGGCAAAAAGCCACTGCGCTTCCACGAACAGCGGCCACTCTGTTCTGAAAACTCCCTTGACCCCAAGAATAGCGTGGGTCATTCTCAACAGCAACATCATCTCAAAGCGCAAAGGAGAATCAAGAGAAAAACCCAGATGCCTAAATCGCATCCGCCCAAGCTGCTAAGTTTCGCTGCCGCCGCCCGCTGGACCTCTGCCGCGCGCCGTCGCGGGTTGCGCATCGTCGCGACGAACGGTTGTTTCGACCTGCTGCACTACGGTCACGTGAGTTACCTCGAACGCGCTAGGAAATTGGGCGACCTCTTGGTTGTCGGGCTTAACTCCGACCGTTCCGTCCGCCAACTCAAGGGGCCGCATCGCCCATTGGCGCGTGCGAAACAACGCGCCGCCGTCCTCGCTGCGCTGGCATGCGTCGACGCAGTGGTGATCTTCCCCCAGAAACGCGCCCATCGTTTTCTCGCCGCCGTCCGACCCGACATCTACGTGAAAGGCGGCGACTATCGGCCGGAGTCGCTCGACGCGGAAGAACGCGCCGTGCTGACAGCGGTCGGCGCAAAGGTGCGGATTCTCCCCTTCGTACGCGGCTTCTCGACCACGGGCTTGATCAACAAAATCCGCAAGAGCGGCTTGTGATTGCAGGGCCAGCCGGTGTGATTAACAGTAGAGACAACGTGGGACAAACTTCCAGCTTGTCCGCATCGTAGAACGGGCAGGATGCCTGTCCAGTACTTTGAATCACGCGCCTCACTTGCGGGCGCAACTGGACACTAATGGTTGTAGCTGCGAGCCTGCTCGCGGCCTTTGCGATGGCCAATGAGGTGCGACTTGCCCCGAAGGCTTTCGGGGCTACAATCCGGTGATGGTAACAAGATGCGCGCCTCACTTGCCCGCTGCCCGAAAGCTGCATAGATTATCGCGCTATGAAAACGGTGTTGCTTTTCTGCGTAGCTGTAGTTCTGACAATCGGTTGTGCCACCACCGCTCCGCGACCGACTCCCTTGATCCAGACTGACATCATTTCCATGACCAAGGCCGGCATGACCGATGAAGAAATCATGCGCCGCATCGATGGCACGCGGACCGTGTTTCGACTGAACTCCGACGATGTTGTACGGTTGCGCCAGGAAGGCGTCAGCGACCGTGTCGTCACCTACATGCTCGATACCTACACCCGCGCTGCCGTGGCCGAACAACGGCGACAGGACGCGTATTATTACGACGACTATTATTTCCACTACGGGTTCTACTACGGCCACCCGTGGCATCGCTGGTGGTGGTAACAAAGAAGAAGCACCAAGATTCTCACCGTGTCCGGCGTCAAAGAAGCCAACGTGCAGACCGTTTGGGAGCTTGGTGAGATCAAAGCACGACCACCGGAGCCGGCAAAAAACGCCTTGGCATTTGGTGAACCCGAGCTTCTTCAATGCAACCGCTACGGATACGTAATCCTGATTCGGTAGAACTTGGCGGCCTCCGTGGCATTCAGGTCGGTGAGGCTGACCTCGGTGTCGTTGGTCGTCGGGCCGCCAATGCCGGTGAGCGTCGCGTACGCGCTGGCAACAAGGTCTGTCGTGAACTCCGGCGTGTAGGTGCGCCCGCTGGCCCACGGCAGAAACGTCAGCTTCTTCTGGTCCGGTTGCCCGGCCACGTTCTCGATCCGCAGCTTGAACACGGACGCAGTGTTGGTCGGGTCGAGTCCGGCGGTGTACTTGAACAGGTTGTTCTGCCCCGTACCGGTCACGTCGTTGGTTGGTGCGGCATTCGGGTTCGGCGGCATGCCGAAGTACTGCACCTGCCACCAGTCGGGCAACACGTCGCCCGCGTAGTTGCCGTAGTTGTCGGGATTGGTGTCGAGCACCAGCAACGAGCCGTTACCCGTCGTGCCCAAGTACGAACCACTGAATGTGGCGTTCGTGTTGGCGTACACGACGGAAGCCGTGGCCACACCGCTGGCGTCGATGCCAGCGATGGGGAACGACGGTATGCTCCACATCACATCCGAACCCGTCAACATCGCAGCCGTCGTATCGTCTAGCGTGGCCATGCCGCTGAGCTGGCTGGTGCTGCCTTCGTTGACTGCCGACGGCGTCCCGGTCACCGATACACTGACCACCTCACCAAGCTGCCCCGGATAACCGTGGCGCGTGACCTGTGATCCGGCGCTGGAGATGCCGCCGATGCCGCCGACGCTGCTGTCCATTGCGTAGTTGGCGCTGGTCGCGCGCTGCCCGCCGCCGTCAATCGTGCTGACGACGCTGGCGGCGAAGCAAGTCGTGGCGACCAAGGCGAAAAAGACCATGAGGGCGAGAGCCACACTCCGGCGTGGCTTGACCACACCCAATTCTGTGTTCAAAGTCTTCATGATGCTTTGCCTCCGTGTAGGCTCCGGTTCATGGGAAAGACACCTCGGCGGTTTCAACCGTCGCAGTCCAGCGGACGGTTTCGTTGGGCGGGTTGCTCACTTGCACGCGCAGCCTGCCGCCGACGACGCTAATGACGGGCGTGGGGTTAAATCCGAACTCATTCAGCACCGGAAATGTGTCGGTGTAATTGGCACCCGTGCGGCCGTTGGCACCTCCACGAATGCAGAAGGCACAGCAGTTACCACTCCCCAGCGACGACGAACTGCGCCCCACGATTCTGACGGTGTAGGCACACGCCCGATCGGCCGGCAGGGCGATTTCCAAGGAACTGGTAATCCCATAGTCCAGATACAAGGTGGCGGTGCTGTTACTGTTCATGGTTAGCCCCCGCAGCACGTAGAGAGAGAATTGGCCGTCGCCCGGATTCGCGAACAGGCCGCTGGAGTAGGCCATCTGGGCATAATTCACCGCCGCCGCGTGGTGTCCACCCGGGATGGTGGCGAGGTTGGCAGAAACGATGTTCTCCTCGCCGCCGCCAATCGTGGAGTCCTGAGCCCCGTTCTGAATAGTGTTCCCCTGGCCGCCGCCAATGGTGGCGTAAGCGGCGCTAGACTGGATGGTGATCGTGCTGCCGCCGCCAATGGTGGCGTAAGCGGCGCTGGTCTGGATGGTGTTCCGCCCGCCGCCGCCAATCGTGGCGTTATTGGCGGAGGACTGGATGGTGTTCGTGCCGCCGCCGCCAATGGTGGCGTAAGAGGCGTTGGTCTGGAAGGTGTTCCGCCCGCCGCCGACAACGGTGGCGTAAGAGGCGCTGGACTGGATGGTGATCGTGCCGCCGCCGCCAATCGTGGCGTAAGTGTCGTTGGACTGGATGGTGTTCCGCCCGCCGCCGCCAATCGTGGCGTAGTTGGCGGAGGTCTGGATGGTGTTCGTGCCGCCGCCGCCAATGGTGGAATCATTGGCGCCGGTCTGAATGGCGTTCCACTCCCCGCCGCCGACCGTGGCGGAGTTGCCGCTGGCGGTGTTGGTCGCACCCCCGCCGACCGTGGCAGCCCCGCCACTGGCGGTGTTGGTGTAGCCCCCGCCGACCGTGGCGGAGTTGCCGCTGGCGGTGTTCCAGGCGCCACCGCCGACCGTGGCGAAGTTGCCGCTGGCGATGTTGAAGGACCCTCCGGCGACCGTGGCCTCGTAGTTGGCGATGTTGTATACGCCTCCGCCGACCGTGGCGTAGAAGCCGCTGGCGATGTTGAAGGACCCTCCGGCGACCGTGGCGTCGTACCCGCTGCCGGTGTTCCACTCGCCTCCGCCGACCGTGGCGGAGTAGCCACTGGCGATGTTGAAGGACCCTCCGGCGACCGTGGCGAAGGAGCCGCTGGCAACGTTAGTGCGGCCCCCGCCGATCGTGGCGTCGTTCCCGCTGGCGGTGTTCCACTCGCCTCCGCCGACCGTGGCGGAGCCGCCGCTGGCGGTGTTGTAGGAGCCTCCGCCGACCGTGGCCTCGTTGGTGCTGGCGGTGTTGTATTCGCCGCCGCCGACCGTCGCGTAGGTGCCGCTGGCGGTGTTGACGTAGCCGCCGCCGACCGTGGAGTCGTTGCCGCTGGCGGTGTTGGTCGTGCCTCCGCCGACAAAAGCTTCGATGCCGCTGGCGGTGTTGGTGCCCCCGCCGGCGACCGTGGCTTCGTAGCCGCTGGCCGTGTTGTCGGAGCCAGCACCGACCGCGGACTCCCAGCCGCTGGCGGTGTTGCCGTCGCCGCCCCCGACCCAGGCACCCCAGCCACTGGCGATGTTGGTTTCGGTCACACCTCCCCCGCTGACCGTGGAGCCGTAGCCGGTGGCAACGCAGAAGCGGCCCCCGCCGACCGTGGCGTAATCGCCGCTGGCGATGTTGTCGGAGCCTCCGCCGACAAAGGCGTAGGCACCGCTCGCCTTGTTGTTGGTGCCGCCCGCAATGCTCGCATACTCGTCGCCCAAGGTGTTGCCAATGCCGATGTTGAGGGCTTGCCCTTGGACAACGCTGGAGGGCGAAACGCCATTGGCGACGGCGGCATTCTGCGCCTGTAGAGCGTAGCCGACGGCGGCGAGACGTTGATCGGGCGCAAGTCGCTGGAAGCCGGACTCACCATCGTTGAACCAGACCCGCAAACGCACATCGGCGTTGGTGAACACGGTCGCCGGGATGCTGGTGACCATGTTGGTGTCGCCCAAGAGCACCGCGTACAATCCTTTGGTGACCGATAACGACACCGGAGTACCGGGTTCGTCGGTGGGCGTGCCGTCGTTGCTCCAGTAGTTGGTCGTGCCGCTGCCGTCGACCAGCGCGAACTTGAACTGGCCGGTGCCGTCGAAGTTGGTGCCGCCGACGGTGACACGGCCCTGGTAGTTGATGATCCCCGGCACCTGTGCGAGCACCATGCCCGGTAGGCACAGGCAGAGGATTGTGATGATGAGGATGCTGACTGTCTTCATGGCTACGCTTCTCCTTTGGTTGGTTGTTGCTGATAGCTGATTGCTGAAAGCTGATAGCTTCGCCTTCATGACTGTGCTTCTCCTTTGGTTGAACTGCTGTTGGTAGGGCGCGGTCGCTGACCGCGCCGTTTCGCGGCGGTCGCGACAGGCCGCCGCGCCGAAGCTCCGAAAGCTTTCGGAGCGCAGGCGGGAGCGCGACCCTCCACGGAAAAGGTTCTGCGGTCCATGGGTATGGACCGACTCTTAGGCGGTTGCGTCGTGGCCCGTCCATGGACACTCGCACTGCGCAGTGCTGGTTCGCTCGCACTTGTTCGACTCGCCGAGAACAGACAACGAAAAGATCACCGCAAACAAGCCGTTGGCTTCTCCGAAGGAGAGAGATACATCACAGCGCCCTGCGTTTGTCAATCCCTAAAACGCTGTTTTTTGCTGGCGCAGAAGGCAGGACAAGCGAGACGTTTGTGCTGCGGGAGCTAAAAAGATCGGTTGTCGCACGCAGGGGCATCTGCACACTACCACCGACATAGTCCAGAGCCGATAGGGTGGTTGTAGCTGCGAGCCTGCTCGCGGCCTTTGTGATGGCCGATGAGCTACGACTTGCCCCGAACGCGTTCGGGGCTACAATCCGGTCGTATCAGAGGCAGCCGTCTCACACCACAAAACGAAACCGCGCTTGTGTTTTAGGCACCGTTCGTTTAGAAAGCTTGCGTGAACAGCGGCGGTTTACGCATCGGCGTGCTCGGCTCGGGCAACGGGACGAATTGCGAAGCGATCATCGAGGCGTGCAGTCGCGGCGCGATTCGCGGGCAGGTTGTCATTGTCCTCAGCGATATTGCGGACGCGTTCATCCTCGAACGAGCTCGCAAGCACGGCATCCCGGCGAAGTTCATCGGACCGAGCCAGTTCAAGACGAAGCTTGAGCCGGAACTGGAACAGCAGTTCGTTCAGGCGTTGCAGGAGGCGGACGTGCAGTTGGTGGCCTTGGCGGGTTACATGCGCCTGGTCAAGCCGCCGCTGCTGAACGCGTTTGCGGGACGGATCCTGAACGTGCATCCGTCGTTGTTGCCCGCGTTTCCAGGATTGCGGGCATGGGAACAGGCGTTGACGCACGGCGTCAGGATCACGGGTTGCACGGTGCATTTCGTCGATGAAGGCGTGGACGCGGGCCCGATCATCCTGCAGGAGCCGGTGCCGGTGTTTCCGGACGACACGGCGGAGACGTTGCATCGGCGCATTCAGGTGACGGAACACAAGTTGTTTCCCGAGGCGATTCGTTTGTTTGCCGAAGGCAAGTTGCGTATGATCGGCCGCAGAGTGAAGATTTTTGAGTGAAGAAGAGACTATTGTAGCCGCGAGCAGGCTCGCGGTCTTTGCGATGGATGACGAGGTGCGACTTGCCGCGAGCAGGCTCGCGGCTACAATAACCTGTCGTCTGAGAACAAGAGCAAGAGTACGAGTGAGGGTGAAGAAGAAGCCGACCGTGAAAGTTCGCCGCACGTGGATGATCAAACCCGTGCAGCGAGTCGTCGAAAGCAGGAAGTCGTATTCGAGAAGACAACAGAAACAACAACTGCGAAAAGAGACTTTGGAGACATGACTGAACCAAAGAAACAAGTGCTGCGTCTGGGATTGCCCAAAGGCAGCTTGCAGGAATCGACGCTCGCGCTGATGGCGAAGGCGGGCTGGAAAGTGTTGACCGGCAGCCGTAGTTACGTGCCGCGCACCGAAGACCCGGAGTTGGAGTTGCGCTTGATTCGGGCACAGGAAATCAGCCGCTACGTCGAACACGGTTTTCTCGACGCGGGGATCACGGGCGCGGACTGGATTGCGGAGAACGACAGCGACGTGCATGAGGTCTGCGAGATCGCGTACAGCAAGCAGACGACCAATCCCGCCCGCTGGGTGTTGGCTGTGCCGAATGATTCGCCTGTCAAGTCGGTGAAAGATTTACACGGAAAGCGCATCGCCACCGAGTTGGTCGCGCTGACAAAGCGCTGGCTGAAGGAAAACGGAGTGACGGCTGACGTGGAATTCTCCTGGGGCGCGACCGAAGTGAAAGCGCCGGAGCTGGTGGATGCGATCGTGGAGCTGACCGAGACGGGTTCGTCACTGCGCGCGAACAACCTGCGCATCGTGGACACGTTGGTGAGCAGTTACCCGAAATTGATCGCCAACAAACAGGCGTGGAAGAACGCGTGGAAGCGCAATAAGATCGAAACACTGGCGCTCATGCTCCGTGGCGCGCTGGCGGCAGAAGAGAAGGTCGGGCTGAAGATGAACGTCCGGCGATCCAAGCTGGACGGCCTGTTGAAGAATCTGCCCGCGCTGCGGAATCCGACGGTTTCGCCGCTGGCCAAGTCCGAGTGGGTTGCGGTGGAAACGATCATCGACGAGAAGGTGGTGCACGAAATCATACCACAGTTGAAAGCGGCGGGAGCAGAAGGTATTATCGAGTATCCATTGAACAAAGTGATTTACTGATTCGGGACGGCAGAATTTGACGAGAACGAAGGAGACCTGAATGGGCTCAATCAAGAAGCGGCGGAAGAGAAAAATCAACAAGCACAAGCGGCGCAAACGTCTCAAGGCGATGCGCCACAAGAAGAGAAACCGCTAGTTCCCCGAGGTCGCACATGAAGGGGCGGAGTCAACAGTGGCGGGCCACAGTAGCCGCGCTAGGGGCGATGGTGTGTCTCAGCTTTGGTTGTGCCTCCACCGTTTCGCGGAGCGCCGCCACGTCCAGGGGGGAAACGCGCACGCGAGCTCTATCGCAAGCGCCGCCCTCCCTCACGCTGACTGCGGACCAGGAGCGACGCGCTGAAGCGTTGGCTCGCTACGCTTCGGGTGTTTCGCTGGAATCGTCAGAGGGATTGGACGCCGCGATGCCGGAGTACGCGAAGTCGTTCGAACTCGATCCGCATCACATTGCGCTGGGGACGCACCTGGCTCAGGTTTACCTGGGCCGCAAGGACTACACCAACGCCGTTTCGTTGCTCGAAACAGCGATCAAAGCAAGCCCGAACGCGCCCGAACTGTGGTTTTGGCTCGGGATCACGTATCAGGGCACCGAGCAGTCTCAGAAGGCGCTCTCCGCTTTCCGCCAGACGTTGAAGTTGAATCCGAAGTACTTGGACGGCATGCGGGAGCTGCTGAAGATTTACCTGGAGCAGGGGCCGATTTCCGAAGCCATTGCGGTGTTGGATCACGCGTGGCGCCAGCAATCCAAAGATGCCAGCTATTGGATCTCTGTAGGCGACCTTTACACGCTTGCGTTGAAGCAGAAGCCGTCATTGGCGAGTCAAGTTGACCGCGCCAGAGTTGTTCAATGTTACGAGAAAGCCTTGACGCTCTCGGCGCGCGATCCCGAAGTTTTGTGGCGGCTGGCCGGCGTCTATCTGGATGCGAACGACTTCAAGATGGCAGCGGATATGTTCTCTAAACTTCTCGCGTTGCGGCCCGACGCGCCCCAGGTTCGGGAGCGTCTCACCCTCATTTACATCCAGGCGGGGGAAAAGGAGAAAGCCATCGCGGTACTGGAAGAGATCATCAAACGTGATCCGCTCCGCTTCGAGACGTACAATGCGCTCGGCGATCTCTACGACGATCTCAACAAGGAGGAACGCGCCATCTCCAATTACCAGCAGTCGCTCGTCCTCAACCCCAATCAACTCGAAGTGTACGTCCGCATCGCATACGCACAGTTGAGGCTGAAGAAGTACGACGACGCATTGCAGACGCTGGGGACAGCCAAGGAAAAGTTTCCTAGGACGTACTGGATCCCCTATCTGTACGGGCTCACCTACAGCGATCAGAAACAGTACAATCGCGCCGTTGAGTCGTTTGCCGATGCGGAGACTTTGGCGCGGGAGTCCTCCGAGGAAAACAAACCAAATAGCGCGTTCTATTTTAGCTTCGGCGCAGCCTGCGAACGCGCAGGCGATACCGACAAAGCGGCCACGCTCTTCAAGAAATCAATCGAACTCGACCCCGACAATCACGCGGCCCTCAATTATCTCGGTTATGTGTGGGCGGACAAAGGCATCCGCCTCGACGAGGCCCTGAAGCTGATCAACAAAGCCGTCGCTCTCGATCCCAACAGCGGCGCCTACATCGACAGTCTCGGCTGGGTGCTTTACAAGATGGGCCGTTACGAGGAAGCGCTGCCGCAATTGCGTCGGGCTGCTGAGTTGATCAAGGACGACTCAGTCGTTTACGATCACCTCGCCGAACTGTTGATCAAACTCGGCAAACAGGACGAGGCAATCGCGCAATGGCGTCGCGCCCACGAAATCGATCCCGACAACAAAGAGATCACCGAGAAACTCGATAAATACACCGGCAAGCACACCTCCGCGGAGTAGTCAGCGGCCGGGTGTTACCACTTGGATCTCCAACACCGTGGTGGACGGCAGGGCGGCAGGTAACGGTTCTTCAGGCTCCAGCGGTTGCTTTGGCACGGCTTGGGGGGTGAGCGTACTGCCGCCAAGACTAATCTGCGGTCTGTTCGCCGCAGCGGTTTGCGCCGCGACGACTGCGGCCGCATTTTTTTCCTCATCAACAAATGGTGCTCCGACGGCGCCGCTCGACGCCGTCGCTGCCACCGTGGTCTGGCCACTGGGTTGATCTCCGAGTTGTGGCTTTCTTCCCTTTGTAAGTGCGCCCGCTGCGGCGGACGCGCTGCTCGCAGGCGTTGAAAATCGGTCCACCACTGCGCCCGCGCTGCTAATCATCCTTGAAGGCGAAACGAATTGATTGGCAAACTGAGCTTTGAACGCCGTCACTTTCTCAGTCGGCAATTCGACGAAGAAACTCTGCACCGCGCCGCTGGCACGTTTGGAAGTCTCGACTCTCCCACCCAAACTGTTTGCCACCATCCCCGCATGAGCCAGCACTGTTAAAGAATCTTCGGCTTCGACCACGATCGTCTCGACAGGCTGCCGCTCACCGTACCTGACGATTCCTGAGACGGGCACCGCCAAACCGAATGCTGGCACGCCGAGACCGTGAGAGGCCACACCGCCCCCTGTATCTCCGGCGCCAGATATTCCTCCGCCCGCCGTCAACACCTCCCGACCGTTCGCCCGAGCTTCCGCACGTGCCGGCGCGGAAACTGGCGGAGCGAGGGCTCTCACTCCACTTTCGCGTGCGCGTTCTTGCATTGCTTTCGCCGCTGCGGATTCCTCTCTCCCGAGAAGAGCGCCATTCTGCACGGCCTCTACCTTGGCCTTCACAGGCGCATTCAAGACGATCGGAACGGGTTGGGCAGGTGATCTCGCCGGGGCATTTAGCTGCGCTTCAGCACGTTCAGCGGGAGTGGACTCTTTGCGGTTCATGGCCAACGTCTGCTGGGCAGTGTTTCGTCTCGGAGGTGTGATCAGCACGGTCGCGACCACCAGGATTGCCACAACTGCCATTGCATCGATCGGCACTTTCAGCCACACAGGCCGAAACAGCAGATCAATCCAATTCTTCTGCTCCGGGGTCTCCCCGTGCGCAATCTTCCGCCTCACTGCCGCCAGGAATTGCGGCGCGGGTTGCAGCTTGGGCAATGCAGCAACGCCCTCCGCGAGCTTTCTCAGTTCAGCCAGGCGCTCCTGACAATGTGCACAACCTTCGATGTGCGCCTCGACCTCCGCTCGTATCGAAGGCGGTAACTCGCAGTCGACGTACGCGGAGAGTTCTGTCTGTATTTGCGGACAGTTCATCACAGTTCACCTGCCATAGCTTGGCGCAACGCCTCTCTCGCGCGCGCGATCCGTGACTTGACCGTGCCAACCGAGCAGTCCAGCACGACCGCGATCTTTTCGTAACTCATATCTTCGACATTCCGTAACAAAAGTACTTCGCGATAGCGGGCCGGCAACTTGGCGATTCTCTCTTCCAGCGTCCTCACGAATTCAGCCCGCGCCACTTCCGCATCGGGAGGATCGGTCGCCGCGGCGACCTGCGCAGTCATCTCGCCGTCCGTCGTTTCCACCGGGCAATCCATCGAGACCGTCGTTTTCCTCCCGCGGCGCATCCACCAACGGCGTCTGTTGCGCGCGAGATTGACGACGATCTGGTACAGCCAGGTCGTAAACTCGCAGTCGCCGCGAAATTCACCGATGCTTCTGTAAACTTTCACAAACGCGTCCTGGGCAACCTCGGTGGCATCTTCGTAATTGAGCAGCAGCGGATAGGCAATGTTAAACGCTCGTTCGCGGTGTCGTACCACCAGTGTATCAAATGCCGCCTCATCGCCTGCCTGGCAACGTGCCACCAGTTCGCGGTCGGTAACCTCCGCCGCGGGCTCTGAGTTTGAGACACTATTCACGCGAAAAAGTTCCCGTCAGGATTAGACTGCCTACACGACAAAACCGTTAAAAGGTTAAAATCGTT
>Ga0187886_1002064_pt1 | contig 16747 bp, 20 predicted proteins | sample June2016WEW_20_1_FD_133001 | JGI IMG/M metagenome (GOLD analysis project Ga0187886, IMG submission 133001) | Peatland microbial communities from SPRUCE experiment site at the Marcell Experimental Forest, Minnesota, USA - June2016WEW_20_150 | ecosystem: Environmental > Terrestrial > Soil >... | reverse complement strand
CCTTTCTCCTTGAGGACTTGCCTATAGCCTGACTTATTCATGAACTTTTGCGCAACGAACTGCCCCTCACCTTGATCCTCTCCCCGCACGCAGGGCGAGGAGATTTCCCCTCTCCCTTTCCAAGGGAGAGGGGCTGCCCGCCGAAGCCTCGGCGCAGGCGGGTCAGGGTGAGGGTTCGAGCTGTGACAGACTGTCGAGCTTTCAAGCGTCTCGTGAATAATCCGGGATAGAGCACCTCCATCTGCTCCGCGATCAACTGTGTGAGGATCGAAAGATCGTGTGGCGCCAGGTCCCACAGCACGTTGGTGTCGTGCTGGAACAGGCCAAGGTTGATGCGGACCGAATCAAAGTAATACAGGTCACCCAGTTCGCCGCTGCTGACGGTCTCCTTCATTCTGCGCACCGCTCCGGTGTAGATGAAGGTGTGGTCCACCATCAGTACCAGACCCTGGTTTTTCGCCAGGGCCACCAGTTCTTCGCCCTCGGCTACCGACCGGGTCATGGGCTTCTCGACGAGAACGTGTTTGCCTTTCTCCAAGGCGCGTTTGGCGAGCGAGAAATGGCTGGAGACGGGCGTGGCCACCACGACGGCATCCACATCGTCGGCGTTGAACATGTCGTCCACGTTGTCAGTGACTTTGATCGATGGGTAACGCCTCTGCGCCAACGCGCGGCGGTCAGTGCGCTGATCGGCCCACCGCGTAACTTCGGCACATCGCATTTCGGCAAAGTTCCGCAACAGATTCGGCCCCCAATAGCCGTATCCGATGATGGCAATTCTCATTGGCGTGGCAAAATATCAGACCGCAAGCTCCGAATTAAAGCAAAAAACGCGCTACCTTACTGCAACGCCTCAAACACGGCGGATCATCCGCCGGCCGTAGTGTTAGTGGGTGTAGTAGGCGGCGGAGCGCTCGCGGTTGGCCTTTCCCATGCGCTCTCGTAGACCGGGGTCATCGGCGATGGTGATCGTGCCGTGTCCTTCGAGCGCGGCGGCGATATCAACAATTGATACTTCACTGGCTTGCAAACTGCGTTCCCACCCCTCATAATATGGCCTTCCAATGAAGGCTGTCATCTTAGCCGGGGGTTTGGGCACGCGATTGCGGCCGTTTACAGAGATCATTCCGAAGCCGTTGCTGCCGATTGGTGAGAAATCGGTGCTGGAAATCCAGATCGGACACCTCAAGAAGTACGGGTTTGACGACATCTTCCTGGCAACGAACTACAAAGCTGACTACCTCGAACGCTTTGTCGGGGACGGCTCCCAGTATGGGGTGCGCCTCACCGTTAGCCGGGAGACGGAACCCTTGGGCACCGCCGGGCCGCTGACGTTGTTGCAGGACAAGCTGACCGAGCCGTTCGTCGTGATGAACGGCGATATTCTCAGCCTGCTCGACTTTGCGGCGTTCTACCAGTTCGCGCTGCAGCAGCAGGCGTGGCTGACCATTGCCATCCACCGGCACATTACTCCGTACGCGTTCGGCGACATTTTCTTCGACGGGGATCGGGTCACGGGAATCGAGGAGAAGCCGAACATTGTGAAGTTCATTCTCGCCGGCATCTACGTGATGCGGCCGGAGATTTTCACCGTCATTCCACCCAACACCTACGTTGGCATGGATCTGCTGATCAAGGAGATGTTACGACGGAATCTTCCGGTCGTAAAACACGAGATGAAAGAATACTGGCTGGATATCGGGCAGCCTGGCGATTACGCGCAAGCTCAGGAAGATGCCAAGAAAGGGGCGTTCGCATTCTGAACTGGAAAGGCAAAAAAGTGCTGGTGACCGGTGCAGGGGGCTTCATCGGGAGCCACCTCGTGGAGCGATTGGTCAGTTTGGGCGCGGACGTCCGCGGGTTGGTGCACTACAACTCGCTTGGGTCATGGGGATGGCTGGATCACCTGCCTGTTCGTAACGAGATCGAAGTGATTGCCAGCGACATCTGTGATCGGGATGGTTTGCGGCAGGCCATGAAGGATCGGGAGATCATCTTTCACTTGGCTGCGTTGATTGCCATTCCCTATTCCTACCATGCTCCCGCTTCGTATGTCCGCACGAATGTTGAAGGAACGCTGAATGTGTTGCAGACGGCGCGGGATCTGGGTATGGAACGCGTCGTGCATACTTCCACCAGTGAAGTGTATGGCACCGCACGGTATGTCCCAATCGATGAGAACCATCCCCTTCAGGGTCAGTCGCCGTATTCTGCAAGCAAGATTGGCGCAGATAAGATGGCGGAGGCTTTTCACCTTTCTTTCGGTTTGCCGGTGGTAACCGTGCGACCTTTCAACACGTTTGGCCCTCGCCAATCGGCCCGCGCTGTGATTCCTACTATTATCACCCAGTGCTTGTCTGGCGAGAAAGTGCAACTGGGCAACCTGCACCCAACGCGGGATCTGAACTTCGTGGCGAACATAGTGGACGGCTTCGTTCTCGCCGCCACCGCCGATGGCGCAGTTGGCAAAACGATCAACCTCGGCTCCGGTAAAGAAATCAGCGTGGGTGACTTGGCGGAGCGAATCGCGAAGTTGCTGGGTTGTACCCTGAATCTGGCGTCTGATGAGGCGCGCATCCGGCCAAAAGACAGCGAGGTGGAACGTCTGTTGGCTGACAACACCAAAGCCCGCCAGATTCTGGGCTGGGGGCCGGCGGTCAGTCTCGACGACGGGTTGCAGCAAACGATCGAGTGGATGCGGGCAAATTTGGAGCGATATCGCCCCGGCGTTTATGTCATCTAGAACCCTTGACATGTCCTCACCCGTCGCAATTCCCCTATCCGTGCCCTTCCTCTGTGGGAACGAGTGGACGTACGTCAAGGAGTGCCTGGACACGGGGTGGGTTTCGTCGGCCGGTACGTTTGTTGATCGCTTTGAGCAGGAGATGGCGGGCTACACCGGCGCAAAGTACGCCGTGGCCTGCGTCAATGGCACGGCGGCGTTGCATGTGGCCTTGCGCATTGCTGGCGTTGTGCCTGGCGATGAAGTGATTGTGCCCACGGTCACGTTCATTGCGACGGTGAACGCCGTGCAGTACGTGGACGCTCATCCGGTCTTCATGGATTGCGACGAGTTCTACAACATTGATATCGAGAAAACTCGTGAGTTCATCCTGGACGAAACCGTTTTCAGAGACGGTCGCACTTACAGCAACCGGACCAATCGGCGGATTGCCGCCATTGTGCCCGTCCATGTCTTTGGGAATGCCGCCCGCCTGGAAGACCTGCTGTCTGTGTGCCGCGAGCGGAATATCCGAGTCATCGAGGACGCAGCCGAGAGTCTTGGAACTGTGTATCGCGATGGCGAGTGGAAAGGCAGGCACACAGGAACCATTGGCGACATCGGCTGCCTGTCGTTCAATGGGAACAAGATCATCACCACCGGCGGCGGCGGCATGATTCTGACCGACAACCCAGCGCACGCCGCGCGTGCCAAGTACCTCACCACCCAGGCGAAGGACGACGACGCGCGGTTCATTCACCACGAGATCGGGTACAACTACCGGTTGACCAACGTGCAGGCGGCGATCGGAGTTGCCCAGTTGGAGCTACTTCCACGATTTTTAGAAGTGAAGCGGCGGAATTTCAACGCGTACGAGAAACGGCTGAAACCGGTGGCCGGGCTCCATCTGGCCGAGACACCCGGGTACGCCAGGAACAACCATTGGATGTATCCACTACAGATCGACGCCGGCGTGTTTGGTCGTGACCGGGAGCGCGTGATGGCGGATCTGGCCCGGCAGGGGATCCAGACGCGGCCTTTGTGGTATTTGAATCATCGGCAACGCCCGTATCAGAACTGTCAGCACTACCAAATCGCACGTGCGGACGAGCTGTGGCAGAAGACCCTCTGTCTTCCCTGCTCGACGAATCTGAGCGAGGCGGACGTCGAACGCGTCGTGCAGACGTTGGTGAATCCATCATGAAGGACCTTGTCATCGTTGGCAACGGCGGTTTGGCCAAAGAAGTCGCATTCCTGGTCGAGGAAGTGAATCGGGCCGCGCCAGTGTGGCGGCTGCGGGGATTTGTTGCCAGTCAATCGGAACTGGTTGGGAAACAACATCTCGATTACCCGATCCTCGGAACAGATGAATGGCTCGAACAACAGCAGGAGGATCTCGCGGTTGTGGTAGCCATCGGCAAGCCTGCCGTGCTACGCACAATCCACGAGCGCATGAGGCGTAATCGTCACCTTCTTTTTCCCAATCTGATTCACCCCCAAGTGGTCGGCGATTGGCGGCGGATTCAGCTTGGCGAAGGGAACATCATTCTGAATGCGGCGTCCATGACCACGGCGATCCGTATGCAATCATTGAACGTCATCAACCCCGGCTGCACCGTAGCGCACGATTGCATGTTGGGCAGCTACAACCTCATTAGTCCCGGCGCCAACCTGTCCGGCAACGTGACGCTCGGCGACCGAGTGTTGGTCGGCACCGGCGCACAGGTATTGCAGGGGCTGCGCATCGGCGACGACGTAGTGATCGGTGCCGGAGCAGTCGTCACGAAGGATTTGCCCGAGCCGGGCGTGTACATGGGCGCGCCGGCGCGCCGGCGGGAATGAGAGTATGAAAACGTTGGTCGCGGTCATCGCCTACAACGAGGAGCAGAACATCCGCGCGACACTCGCGGATTTACAGGCGCACAACTGCGGGTTCGACATCGTGGCGATTGACAACGGCTCGTCCGATGCAACGACGCGTCTCTGCCGCGAGATGGGCGTGCCTGTCGTGGCGCATTGCATCAACACCGGCGGCTCGATGGGGACCGTCACCAGCTACTTCAACTACGCCCATCGACGGGGCTATGATTGCCTCTGCCAGTTCGACGGCGACGGCCAGCACATCGCGGCGGAGCTGCCGAAGATCATCGAGCCGGTCCGCCGGGGCGAGGCTGATTACGTCATCGGCTCGCGCTTCCTCACCGGCGAGGGCTTCCAGTCGACGGCGGTACGGCGGTTGGGCATCCGGTTGTTCGCGTGGATGGACTCACAGATCATGGGCCGGAAGGTGATGGATGTAACGTCGGGGCTCCGAGCGTACAGCCGACGGGTGATTGAGTTTTTCGGGCACTCCTATCGGGGGGAGTTGCACGATACCAACCAGTTGTTGTTGGTGAGCCACTTCACCGGCGCGCGGGTGCTGGAGGTGGCGGTGCAGATGCGACTGCGCGAGCACGGAGCGTCCGAATATGATTTCATCAACGCGGTGGCGTATCCGTTCCTGGGCGCGGTGAACATTCTTGGCGTTTGGCTGCAAAAGCAGCGAATCCAGAAAATGAGGTGACTGTATGGGATTACGCATTAAGCTGATCACCTTCGTGCTGGGTGTGCTGTTCCTAGGCGTGGTGTTGCGCAACGTGCGGCAAAACACGTTTCGGCCCGTCTATGCGGTCTTGTGGTTGTTCATTTCAGCGTTCCTGCTCTCTGTCGCGTTGCTGGAACCGCTGTATCGGTGGATTGCCACCTCGCTCATCGGCATCAACGATGCGCGGCACATCATCTACATCGCGCTCATCGGTTTCCTGCTGGTGTACAACCTGTATCTCACGGCCATGGTCAGCCGTATGTCAAACCAGATACGGGAACTGATCACGCAAACAGCCATTCTCGAGAACAAAGCGGCAAAATCCGAGCGCATAAACCTCAACGACCGGAACACCACTCCGAGCCAGCCAAGCGCGATGCCATGATCGAGTCCGCCACCCTTCGTGCCGCCTTGCCGGCTCTTGGTCTGTCAGGCCGCTCCACGGCCGATCTCGGCCACTGGCTTAATGGCGCGGGCGGGATTGCCCGCCACGAAAGTCCAGTCGGGCACATCCTTCGTGACCACAGCGCCCGCCCCAACGATGGCTCCTTCGCCCACTGTGACACCAGGCAAAAGGATCGCGTTGACGCCGATGTGTGCGCCCCGCTTGATCCAGACGGGCTTAACATGAATGCCCTTGACCACAGCACACTGCGGTACAGTAGGCGAGAAATGGGTCAGGATCACCGCACCTCGGGTCAGGTACACGTAGTCTTCGACATGGACCAGTTTGGGGAACCGCGAATCGATAAGCACGCCGCCGGCAATGAAGACAGTGCGACGATTTGTGAAATCTACTCCACGCAACTGGTGCAGCCAACTGAGCAAACTCGACGGCCCCGGCAGGTAGGACGCGATTACGCCAGCAATCACTCTGAGCCACGTCCGCCACGTCAGTGGCGGCAGCCCTTCAACGACCCGCCGCTCTTCGGTAACTGCCTTTACTACTTGCATCGGTATTACCCTTAGCCTATCCATGAGCGCTATGGCAACCCAAATGAAAGCGCTCCAGGAACAGTGAACGCAAGGACTATCGAGGTTTCTTGGATGCCCGGTTTCATGACCGTGGCGATTTACCTGTGCCGGGGGACCTTTTTCTGGACAAAGGCTCCCAACAATGAGCTCAAGACCAACTTGAAACTGACGGGCGAAGCTTTTTTGGCTGGCTAACCAAGATGGAACACCGAGAACGAGCGCGATGCATCGGCTTACAACCGTGCGGCGTACGCAGCCGGGACGGAGTTTTCTTTGACCACGCTCCGGTGTATGCATATTTCCTGGCTGCCTGCTACAGGATTGGCGGGGTTAGGATGTTATCCATCGCGATCCCTCAAGCGATTCTGTCTGGCCTAATCGGTGTTATGCTCGCCTTGGCAGCTTGGTATTTGGCCTCGCGAAATAAAGGAATTGCTGCCGTGGTCGCCTCCGTGTTGATTCTTATCAGCGTACGAATAGCTACGTTTGTCGGCTACATCAACCCCGCCCGCCTGTTGCTGTGTTTGTCCTGCGTGGCCTTCCTCGTGAGTCTGCTGGAACAGCAGAAGGCTTCGAAGAAGCGAGTCGAGTAAAAGACTTGACGGCTCACTGCTGGCTGGGGCATGAGTACGGCTATGACTGAAACAGCCCCAACGATGACAAACCCGTGCCGTCCGAGAAGGCCGGTGATGGTGGGGATCTTCTGCTTGGTTTTCCTGTTCGAAGCGGGCTTCGGCCTGTATTACGCTCAGTCGGAGTTCTCCAAGAAAGGCTGGACGTCTGCCATTGACCCATTCGCCCGTGGTTTGACCTATATCTTTCCCCCAGGGCGGGAGTATCGGTTTGACGATTCTTACGCCTACAACCGGTTGGCCTATTCACTTTTGGAAAAGGGCGGTTTCTATAACCCGCTCGGCCAGGTTTCGGCCTGGGTCACGCCCGGTTATCCGCTGGCGTTGGCCGTGGTGTACGGGGCATTTGGGTACTCATTCTTGGCGGCGCTCTTGCTCAACGCACTGTGTGTCACGCTGGCTTATTACTTCCTTTTTCGGCTGAGTCGGGAACAATTCGGGCCGTCGGTTGCTTGGATTGTGTTGGGCTTGCTGGCGCTTAACCTCCGGATCAGTTACCACGTGGGGTACGCATACAGCGACCTGTTGTTTGTCTGTCTGTTAAGCGTGACGGTGTACCTCGCACATCGGGTATTGTCGGAACCCAATCTTGGGTGGCGCTGGTTTTTCTGGCTGGGCGTAATCGCGGGGTACGGCACCTTGGTGCGTCCGGTGATGGCGCCGGTCTTGGCAGTGCTGGTGGTCGTTTCCCTAATGCAGCGTGTGCCTTGGCCGAAACTGCTGCTGGCTTGCGCCTTAGCCGCACTGGTTTTCTGTCCATGGGTGATTCGGAATTACATTCGCTTCGGGCGGTTCGTGATCTCCACCGCCAGCGAGCAGAGTTGGGCGTTCGTGGATTACGAGGCGTACCGCAACTTCTCTTTTTGGGATTCGTATCGGGTGATCCACCCGGCGAAGATGGTGCCACAGCGGGTGGTGCAGAAGGCGCAGCAACTCGGGGAGACGGGCACCTTGTCCATGGAACGAACCTCCTATCTATTGGAACGAACCTCCTATCTATTCCGCGAAGACTTCCAACAGTGGCGCCGTCAGAACCTTGGCCTCTACCTCTGGGTGTGCGCTTGGCGGTTCAAGAGTATGTTGATGCCGTACACGGCGGACATGTCCGTGCGCAATCAGCACATCAGCTTGGCAGTCTGGTGTCTGACATTTCCACCGGCGGTCGCGGCTGGGTTCTGGCTGTGGCGGAACAAATTCTACTGGATTACATGGGCGCTCGTGGGCGCGCTATCAGTGCTGCCAGCGTTGCTGGGGGTGGATATGTACTTGCGCTACCAGCTTCCTGGGCAGTTGCTGTTATCCGTACCGGCGGGGTTCTTTTTTCACAGTGTGTATGAGCAAGCTCGCCGACGAGCGGCAACGGAGGTGTGAGTGTTTTCACGATCGGCGTTGCTGGTGTTTGTGGCTCTGACTGCCTCTAAGAACTTGGTAATCACCGATTGGTATCTGTGCTATCGGCTGCCCATGAAACTGCTGCTTGCGGCCTACGCGGGCGTCGCGTACTCGGGGTGGCTGCGGCGAGCCTGCGCTTGATCGACGATGCCGCGCGGATAGCTGCTCGAACACCTCGATCATTCGCTGCCCGTACTGCTCGTGGGTGTAATAGCTCGCGAACTTCTTGCGGTTGGCCTCGCCCATGCGCTCTCGGAGACCGGGGTCGTCGGCAAGTTGGAGAATCTTTTCCGCCAGATCGGACGGATTCTGCTCTTCCACGAGCAGCCCGTTAACGCCATCCTGAATGATTTCAGGAATGGAGGCGCGTCGTGTGGTCACCACGGGCAGCCCAGCCCACATCGCCTCCAGCAGCACGAAGCCAAAGGTCTCGAAATAGTAGAACGTGGGGAAGGCCAGTACGTCGGCCTCCGCAAGCGCGCGCCATTTGGGTTCACCGGTCACCAACCCGATGAACTCCACCTTCGGCGCGAGGCCGTGGGCACGGATGAATTGCTCCGCCTCGATGCGTTCCTGCTCGCGCCACCACGCGCCGGCAAACACAAAGCGCGCGTTTGGCTGGCGAGCCAACACAAGCAGCGCGGCTTCCAGCAGCACGAACACCCCCTTTTCATGGATCAAGTTGCCGAGGTACAGAACGGTGAACGCATCGGCGCGCTTGTTTGCGTTCGCCAGTGGTTGTGGTGGTTCGATGCCGAGCGGCACAACGAAGATCCGCTCGGGCGGAAGCCACGGCTCGAAGTTGAACCGCAGTCGTTCGCCGAGCACGATGGCGGCAGCGGCTCGGCTGACTGTGCGGTCGATCAGTCGTCGCACCCAGTGCGGCGAACGCTCGCGGAAATCGGGTAAGTTGTTTCCGTGCGCCCACAGCACCGTCGGCACGCGGAAACCCAACGCGAGCAGCAGTGCGTCCTTGAGAAATGCGTTGCGATTGAACGCGACGGGGTAGCAGATGAAGTCAAAACGGCATGTCAGCAGATGCTGAAGTTCGAGCACGAAGAACTTCGCGAGCTTCAGAAGTTTGCCGGGGCGAAATTGTTCGAGTTCCCGAATCTCGGTGACGACGCTGAGGTTGATGAATGTCACGTCGAAGTGTCGGGGAAATTCCGAGTGCAGCAGCGCCCTGTAGGCCGTGGACGGGCCGAAGTACGGCGGCGGTAGGTAGCCGAACAGCAGGATTCTTGGCCTCGACGATGTCTCCATCAACTTGATCGTCGACCCAACAGCTTGAGACCAAGAAAACGACTTGGCGCGTTCCCTCCCTGCCTCGATGAGCCGGGTACGCAGATGAACGTCGGTCATCACGTCCTGCATCGCTCGGCAAAAACCATCGGTGTCGTCGGGATCGACAATCAAAGCTGCGTCGCCCACGGTCTCGGGCGTCGCGTGCCGATTCGAGGCGACGATCGGAGTGCCCGCAGCCATGGCTTCAATCAGGGGATTGCCAAAACTCTCGTAGTACGAGGGAAACACTAGCGCCTCCGCGCCCCAGTACAGATAGGCCAGTTCATCGTGAGGACGATGACCGACCAGCCGCACTTCGTCTTGCATCTGGAGTTCTTGAATCTGGCGCCGCAATAACCGTCTGTACCGGTCGGACCCGATCCCTTTGCCAGCCATCACCGCGGTGAGGTCGGCACGGCGCGTGTGCTGGCGCAGCGCGTGCACCGATTCGACAAATTGCAGCGCACCCTTGTAGTGCCACAGCGCGGACACGAACAGGAAATACGGCCGCCGCACGCCCATGGCCTCCAAGCGGCGATCGATTTCCGCCTGCTCCGGGCGTGGCGCGAACTTGTTGATGTCCACGCCGTGGGGTATGACCGTGATTTTGTCGGGCCGCGCGCCCATGAAATTCACGATGTCGCGGGCAATGCTCTGCGAAGGCACGAGGATGCGACGCGCCAACCGCACGGTGACCCAAGACAGGGCCTTGCGGTGGAGTCGCTGCAGCAGCGGCACCTCTTTGGGAAAGTGGTAGTACAGCGTGCTCCGGATCGCCACGACCATGGGTTTCAGCACGAATGGCGAAAGGAAATTGCCAGGGAAGTACACCACATCCAGCTTCTTGCCGATCAGCCGCAACGGCAGCAGAAACTGCTCGCCGAGCACCTTTGCCCAAGACGAGCCGCTGGTGCCGGGAATGACGATCTTGTGAAAGTTCGGAGGCAGCTCCCCCCACAAGTCCTCGGTCGGCCCGCTGTAGAAAATGTAGAACTCATGCGGCAGGTCCAATTCTGCGCAGGCGCGCACGAAATTCACCAGGTACGTGCGCCCTCCGGTGTCCTGCGAAATTGGCCCCAGCGCGTTGATCCCGATTCTCATGGTGTGAACCGCAACGTATCCTCAGTGCGACTCTAATCTGCCCAACGTTCCGTAACATGTCGAGGAGTTTTGCTCGCGGTGTCTCATCGCGTCGTCGGTGGTCGCCATGGGAACAGCGTTGATCATGCGTTGTCCAACCATCCTAATCACACGCGGTGCTTCGCCTTCCCTTGACAAAACGGTCAGAACCGAGCATAAAACCACTAGCCCGGATTATTCACGATGCGCTTGAAAGCTCGATAGTCTGTCACAGCTCGACCCCTCACCCTGACCCGCCTGCGCCGAGGCTTCGGCGGGCAGGCCCTCTCCCTTGGAAAGGGAGAGGAGAAATCTCCTCGCCCCGCATGCGGGGAGAGGATCAAGGTGAGGGGCAGTTAGTTGCGCAAAACTTCATGAATAAGTCAGGCTGGGTGCCTTCGGATAGAATCAGGGCAAAATGGACAAGACCCACCGTTGGCTTTACAGCCAAATGACTGGAAGGTAGATTTGAGAGAGAAGTGATCCGTATCTTAACACGATCTCCTGCCGAGGGAGGCCAATAGACGGACAGGTCAAACGCCATGTTAATCTCAATTGTCACGCCAAGCTTCGGCAACTCGAACTGGCTCAAGTTGTGCGTTGCTTCCGTCGCTGATCAGGAGGGGGTTCAAGTCGAGCACATCGTGCAGGACGCGGGTTCTGACGATGGGACGCTGGATTGGCTGCCACACGACCGGCGCGTGCAAGCTTATGTTGAGAAAGACGCTGGCATGTACGACGCCGTCAACCGAGGCCTGCGCAGGTCCACCGGCGAGATCCTCGCGTATCTGAACTGCGACGAGCAGTACCTGCCCGGCGCGCTCAAGGCGGTGTATGATTTTTTCATGGTGCACCCGGAGGTCGAGGTGGTGTTTGCCCATGCCGTTGTCGTGGACGCCCGTGGCGAGTTCATTTGTTATCGCAAAGTCGTCTTGCCGCACAAGCATCATGTGATGGTCTGCCATTTGCCGGTGCTCACCTGCGCCACGTTTTTCCGCCGACGCGTGATTGACCAGTATGGTCTGTTGTTCGACACTCGCTGGCGGATTACGGGGGATGCCGACTGGATGATCCGTCTGCTGGAGCGGGGCGTCCAGATGCGGATCCTGTCCCGGTTTACCTCAGCGTTTACGAACACTGGTGCGAACCTGGATAGGACGCCTCGCGCGGATTACGAACGACAGGAAATGTTCAACGCGGCCCCCTTTTGGGCAAGGAAAATGGCCCTCGGTCTGCATGCCGTTCATTGGTTGCGCCGCGGCCTGCACGGCAATTACTGCCAGCGGCCGTTCGACTACGCGATCTACACGCTTGACAGTCCGACGCGACGTGGCGCCTTTCACGTCGCCCACCCAACGTTCCTGTGGAAGGAACGCTTTCGAATGGGCGTTGCCAGTACCGTCCGCCTGTCCGTGCGCGGAACCAAGGCGAACCGAAGAGCTTCGTGAACGACGGGCGGAGGCAAAGCCTCGGTGGTTTGCCGGCATGCATGCTAATGTCAAGCTTGGGCCACGACGCCGAGCAAACCGAAACGGGGGTGTCGGTCTGCCGGGACAGCCCGGCAGCGGACAGACTTCGCACTTGTAGTCAGTGCAGTGATTGCGTTACAAGCGGCGGCGTGAAGATTCTGATGCTTGGCGATGGCACCGGGCGCATCCGCAAGGTTATGTCGATTCGCCCGCCGCGACGAGAAAACCACATGGCCGGCGGTTGCCAACGCCGAGTTGCAGTTGTATGGTATCAGGAAATCGTCTGGAACATCTTGTCGAGATGACCATCAGTGAAACTGGAACGAGTCCATGACCATCGCCTCTCCGAGCGCGAGCTGCTGAGCCGGTGGGGACCACTCGGCTTGGGCCTCCTGATCGCGATCGTGTTCGGCTACTGGATTGGCGCCGGGCAACAGCCGTTGCTGATTCTGAGCGGGGCGGTCTGCGTGGCAGCGTTCGTCATGATCGCCATGCAGAAACGGGCCTGGGTACTGATTATGTTCGGCTGGTTGTTCACGGGAAACCTGCTGGTGTTGCGGTTGCCCTTTGCGGTGCGCGACTTGATGGTCATGCTGGCCCTCGGCGCGTACATCGGCTACCGCGTGATATCGCAGAGAACCGTGCGCGCGGGCGGGAACCTGATCGACATGCTGCTGGCCGTGCATCTTGTTTATTTGGTATTCGGGTGGGCGTTGCATCCCGTCGGTTTCCGCGTGATGGGCGCTGAAACCATCGGTGCGCGAGCGTACGTGAACATCGCATTGGCAGTGATGGGTTATTGGGTGCTTGTGCACTTGCCTGATTCGGTCAGGGCGGTATCACGCATCCCCTACTACTGGTTTGCCGCTGCCGCTGTCCTCGGCATCATGGCATTGCTGGCGCGCGTTTTCCCGTCGCTGGTACCCTATATATACGCGTGGTACTCAGAAGTGGAGTTGAGCGGGTTTATCGAGTCGATCCGGGGTGCGCCTGAGGTTTCGCGGATCGGAGGGCTTGCCAATACCGGAATGTACGTGATCTTGGTGCTCTGCTCCTACTATTCGCCTGCGACGCTGATCGACCCGCGCCGGGGCAGGTTCTACGGGATGGTGATCGGCGGCGCGTGCATCTTGGCATCGGGTTTTCGTAGTTCGCTACTCCAAGCCTTGGCTGCGATCGGCATTGGCGGCTGGTTGCATCGGTGCTGGCGCGATTTGGTCGTAGGCGTGGTAGTGGGCGGCATGTTGTTGGCAGCCTTGGTGATTGGACAAGGACGGTTATACGATCTTCCCCGACCAGCGCAGCGAGCACTGTCGTTTCTACCAGGGCAGTGGGCGCCTGAGGTGGTAGCTGATGTAACGTCGAGTTCCCAGGGCCGCTTCGAGATGTGGCGGAGGATCATTGATGAAAACCTCATTAGAGACTGGTGGTTCGGCGAAGGTTTTGCCATCAGCGCGGCCGAACTTGCTCTGGCGGCCCGACACGGCTTTGTCGAAGCTACTTACGTGACCGGGGTATACCACAACGGTCCGCTCTCAACGATCCGGTATGTGGGCATCATCGGGCTGATCCTGCTTTATTTTCTGACGATTACCGCAGCGATCTACTCTTACAAAACTGTGCAACGCTGTCGTGGCACGCCATTGTTTCCCGCCGCTGTATTCGTGGCGATTCACCTCATCTGGGGCCCGATTCACTATGTGTTTGTGTTCGGCAGCTACTTCAATTATCTCCCGGACCTCATCATTCAACTCGGCATCTTGCGGCTCCTGATGCGCCTCTGCGACCAGGGACTAGTGGCACCTGCGCCCGCTCCGGGCACTGCGCCTGTAGCCGCTCGCGCAACGGAGGCCGCCTCCGCATGAACATCCTAGTGTGGAGCAGTCGGGTGGCGAGTTTGCGGATGGGAAAATTGTATCGGGGCGCGCAACGGGAGTACGCATTGGCGGCGGTCGCCCCGCCGTCAGCCCAGCCATGAGGGTGGCATGGCTAGCGCCGTATCCTGTTCAGTTGCTGGAGCCGTCGGTGCGACTGGCGAGAAGGCAGGACGCTTTTCAGTCCTGTAGCTGGATTGTCCATCTCTCCTCCGCCTTGGCTGGGCGGCAGGACATCGAACTGCATCTTGTGACGGAGAGCACGTTGGTGCCGTGTGATCAGGTGGTCGAGTCCGGCGGAATTGTGTTCCACGTGCTCAAGGCGAGTCTGCCGTTGGTCAACCGGGGGTTCCCGCCTTGGCTCCCGTTGGATGTGGTCAGCGGGTTCCGTTACAATGTGAAGCGTCAAGTGCGGGAAATCGAACGCATTGATCCGGATGTGGTGCACCCTCATGGAACAGAGAGGGCCTATGCGATGGCTGGTGTAGCGTCCGGCTGGCCATGCGTGATCTCCATACAAGGCATTATCTCCGAGTACGTCAAGATTTATCGCAATTGGGCGCTCGGTAGGATCGCGCGTTTGGAGGAACGCACGGTGCAAGAGGGCCGCTACTTCATCGCCCAATCGAAAGATGTCCGGAGATTCTTGGAGTCGGTGAATCCGGCGGCGCGGATCTTCGACATCGAGCTTCCAGTCGACCCTTTGTACTTCCGCGTGCGCAGGCATGAGCAATCTCAGAGGAGGATTCTGTTCGTCGGGAGTATCGAGCCTCGGAAAGGGGTTCCGGAGTTGATTAGTGGGTTTGCGGATTTCTGCCGTGATCACAAGGGCTACCGACTCATCGTGATCGGGAATGGCAACAAGGGGTTTGTGGCGGCTATGAAGGAACTGGCAGAGTGCTGCGGAGTTGGATCGCAGGTTGAATGGCGCGGATTCCAAGTGGCCTCTCAGATTGCCCGTGAATGTGAGACTGCTGCGCTGCTGGTGGCACCTTCTCGGGCCGAGACATTCTGCTGTGTCGTCGCCGAAGGCATGGCTGCTGGTTTGCCAATTGTGGCCACGAATGTGGCCGGGATCCGTTCTGTACTGCAAGACCGTCGCACGGGTTTGCTCGTGGAATCGCAGGCCCCGGAGGCCTTGGCCTCTGCGATGCGGGAGTTGGTTGACAACCCTCTGCTTTCAGAAACCCTGGGACAGCAAGCTCGGGCAACTGCAAAACAACGATTTGACAGAGACGTTTTGGCAGCAAGAATCTATGAGGTGTATCAGGAAGTGCTCGCAAAAGAAGCGCCTAGCCCGGATTATTCACGATGCGCTTGAAAGCTCGACAGTCTGTCATAGCTCGAACCCTCACCCTGATCCGCCTGCGCCGAGGCTTCGGCGGGCAGGCCCTCTCCCTTGGAAAGGGAGAGGGGAAATTTCCTCGCCCCGCATGCGGGGAGAGGATCAATCCCGCTCTGAGCGGGATCAAGGTGAGGGGCAGTTCGTTGCGCAAAACTTCATGAACAAGTCCGGCTAGGAGATGAGCCTATTGGGCATTCACATTGGTCATGACAGCAGCACGTGTCTGGCGCGGGACGGGCAGATCGTTGCCGATGTGGCGGAGGGATTCCTTCAATGGTCGCCGATGGTGAAACGGGTCTGCTGGTTCCACCACGCAATCCGGAGGCGATTCTCCACTTGCTGGAGCACCCTGCCGAGCGAGTGGCGTTGGGGAAGAACGCGCGACAAGTCGCCCGCGAGCGATATGACCCGGAACAAGTGGCGACGGAAACACTCAAAGCCTACCGTGAAATCTTGAATTCATCCGGTTCTCCAGCAGGGATCTGACGGACGGTCGTTTGGTGGTTGAACTCCATTATTTGCTATGCTACAAGGTCGCAGTGAAGCAACTCGCACGCAGAATTCTTCGAAAGTTTGGCGTCGATATTGTCCGCTTCAATTCGGACACCCACCCACTCGCACGCCGGGCACAGCTTCTCGCGACGAACGGAATCAACCTTGTGCTTGATGTGGGGGCGAATGTCGGACAGTACAGCCACGGACTGCGGGAAATTGGCTACCGTGGCCGGATCGTATCCTTTGAGCCGCTCTCGACCACTTATCAGCAGTTGACCTGTCGGGCTCGTGCTGATCGCCTTTCTTGGAAAGCATTGAATCTGGCCCTCGGCGCGACGGACACCACCAGCGAGATCAATATCGCGGGCAACTCCGAAAGCAGTTCGTTCCTCGACATGCTACCGGCGCACCTGCACGCGGCACCAACTTCAAAGTACGTCGGCAAAGAGCGAGTCACGGTGCGGCGACTCGACTCGGTATTCTCAGAAATCTGTTCACCGAATGACAGAATCCTGCTCAAAATCGACACCCAAGGTTATGAAAAAAACGTCTTGGACGGAGCGAACGGATGTCTGCGGCACATCCAGATGGTTCAACTCGAAATGTCTCTGACGCCCTTGTACCGAAATGAATTGCTCTTTGATGAAATGCACGCTTTCCTGAAGGACAAAAGTTTGATGCTGGTCTCGTTAGAGTCTGGTTTTGTTGACTGTAGGAGTGGACAACTGCTTCAGGTGGATGGAATCTACCAGCGCACATCCGAACCCCCGAGCCAAACCGCCTGATCGCTGGATCAGGAAAGTTTCAGAACAGAACCAATCGATGTCGCCGCCATGCCCGATCCGCCGTAAGGCGG
>Ga0187886_1002063_pt1 | contig 16752 bp, 19 predicted proteins | sample June2016WEW_20_1_FD_133001 | JGI IMG/M metagenome (GOLD analysis project Ga0187886, IMG submission 133001) | Peatland microbial communities from SPRUCE experiment site at the Marcell Experimental Forest, Minnesota, USA - June2016WEW_20_150 | ecosystem: Environmental > Terrestrial > Soil >... | reverse complement strand
TTGTAGAACTGCTTAAAGAACTGATAAGGTGGTACAACCGAAACAAGAAAAAGTGTCCTCCATTGGTTTTAGCCGCCGTTGTTCATAATCAATTCGAGATTATTCATCCATTCCAAGATGGAAACGGAAGAGTTGGAAGACTGCTCCTGAACAACATCCTGCTGAGACATAATCTTCCGCCACTAAACATTGAACTGAGGAACAGAGCGCTATACTACGATGCACTGCAAGCCTATGAAAACGATCATAACATACGCCCGACTTTGGAGCTGATGCTCAAAGAATACAGGGCGCTTAAGAAAATGCTGAAATAAGGTGACTACATTGGCGAAGTTTTGTAGTCACCCCATGGAGAATTCTCATTTAAGTTCAGGGCGAACTTAAACAAGTCTATTTACGCTTTCAGCACATTTTCCAAAATAACCTGAAAATAAGGACAAAATTGTAAAAGGCGCGGGATGTTAGGTTTACATTCACGTTTAAATTTCACGCGAGAGAGCTCATGAAAAAACTGGCAATTTAACCTTCAAAAGCTCTAAAAAAAAGGTTAGTGATCGGCGAAGACAGGTCCATTAAACCTGTTGTTGTAGTTTCTAAATGCATTACCTTCGAACCCGTTAGATGGAACGGACAGACAATTGCCAGTGACTTTGTGGAGAAGCTTAAGCCCTACGTAAATTTTGTTCCCGTTTGTCCAGAAGTTGAAATAGGACTTGGCGTCCCTCGTGATCCTATTCGAATAGTATTAGTGAATGGAGAAAAAAGGCTTCTACAGCCAGCTACGGGTTTAGACTTCACAGAGAAGATGAAGAGTTTTTCGGAATCGTTCCTAAATTCTTTGAACGCAGTTGACGGCTTCATACTTAAAAGCGGGTCTCCGAGCAGCGGTTTTAAAAACGTGAAAGTGTATCCAAGCACCGAAAAAGTAGCATCAATAGCCAAAAGCCCAGGCTTCTTTGGAGGAGCAGCGATTCAGAAATTCCCTAATCTAGCCATAGAAGACGAACGCCGCCTGCTTAATCCACGAATAAGGGAACACTTTCTCACAAAACTATTCACCTTAGCTAGTTTCAGAGAAGTAAAAAAATCTGGGAAAGTCAAAGATCTGGTGAAATTTCAATCTGATAACAAGTACTTGTTTACGGCCTACAATCAGAAGGAGCTTAGAATTCTAGGAAAGTTGGCGGCAAACCAAGAGCACAAGGCTTTTAGTGAAACAATTAGCAATTATGAGACTCATTTGTATGATGCCTTGGCGCGTACTCCAAGTGTCGGCTCAAACATAAACGTCTTGCTGAAGATAATGGGTTACTTTTCGCATCAACTTTCAAAGGATGAGAAATCATTCTTCCTTAGTTCCGTTGATAAATACAGAGCAGGAAGACTGCCAATGAGTGCTTGTTTAAGCGTTTTGAGGGCTTGGATCGTGAGGTTCAAGCAAGAGTACTTATCGAGTCAAACGGTCCTGGAACCTTATCCAGAGCAGCTTGCAGAACTTGAAACTATTTTCTCAGAAGTTGATGGAAAGAACTACTGGAAATAAGAAAACACAAGCGGAACTTTATTCAGAGCTGGCTCCATACGCTTTTTGCACTGAAAAGAATTTATCTACTCTTTTATCCTTGATTGCCAATTCAACTGCTTTCATTGCGCTTTTTTCTTTATCTTTGATCTCCAGCATCACATCAAAATCGAATGGTTTAGTCTGTTTTAAAAACAAGTCGAAATCTTCTATGTCAATTGTCTCCGCATGCTGTCTTGGGGACCCGTTTACTTTTTGAGAGCTATAATCAACCATGGGAATCCCATCTCTTTTTTCACTCCATGTCTTCACAGCAAGCTTAAAACATTCTTGTTTTGACTGGGTTGCTGAATTGTAAAGTCTATGGTGAAAGACATCGAAAAGAATTGGAATTTGGATTTGCGCATTTATTTTAAGACAGTCGTTTAAATCGTATAATTTATCGTCATTCTCAATTACTAAACGCTGAACTATTGAATCATCGAGTTCATCGAATCTTTTTATGAACCTCTCTGTGCTTTTCTGTTTGTCTCCATATGCGCCGCCGACATGTATTTGAATTTTGGCCGAATTATCCAGTTTCATCAAATCAAGGATTTCGGCGTGATAAATGAGTTCCTTTTTGCTTCTTTCGAAGATATCTGCTTTGAGAGAGTTAATCAAAGTAAACTGATCTGGATGCATTGAGATTCGCATTCTATTTTTGATAATAAATTCGCCGATTTCTTCAAAATCTTGTTGGAAATACTTTTGCCAGTTGAACTTGTTTATTGGATGAGAGGCAAATGGTACCAAGTCTGAGGAAATTCTAAAAAACAATATCTTGTGTTCAAGATTGAACTGTAGAATTTTTCGCAAACAGACTATGTTATTCTTTATTGAATCTTTAAGACGAGTTTCAGAGTAAGATTTTAGACGAAAAGTGTTGTTTGCAGTGCAGTCAATAGTTCCATTGATGCAAGGATAACCTATTCTCATTACTCATCATTAATCTAAAATTTAATTGATTATCTTTCTTAAACATAGTCCTGTCGGTAGTCATTGTAAAATGGTTTGCTGGGTGAGATATTAACCTAAAGAGGGAGAAAGAACAATCTGGTAGTTGATGGTGCCAGAAGTGACAAAAGTTAAGATGCCAAAAATGAAAAAAGAAGAGATCCAAAAACTTGTCAGCGAACAATTCTTGTGTCGAATAGCCTTCAAAGGCGACCTGCAGCCATACATTGCGCCTTTTCAGTACGTTGTTATTAATGGTGCTCTATATTTTCATTTTACCGATTATGGAAGGAAGATGAATTTTTTCAAGCAAGAAACCCCAGTTTGCGTGGAGATAGAACGATATACTCCAAATCTGAGCGAGTACCAGTTCGTTGTTATAACTGGAAAATTGAGATTGGTGGAGGATCCCGAGGAAAGGAAAATGGCTATAGTAAAGATGGCTAAAGCGGGTAAACAGAAACTTTCGGCAAACTTTCTGGTGGCTCATGGCTTTCCCAAGGGCTCTGATTGGGATACTTTCTCCGAAGACAAGCCAATCCTAATAATAAAGCTTGATGAAGTGACAGAAAAGACAGGACTTAAGTCGCCATAATTTCCGACAAAACAAGTATGGGTTAAAGCGCGCAAATTAAAATTGTTCAATTTTGGGATCACGGTTTGCTTGTTGAGCGATAATTTTTTATTCCACAAAAACACTCGAGTTCTTGGTGATTATTTTGGATTTTTTTGAGGTAATCAAAAACAGAAGAAGTATTCGGAAATATCAAGACAAAAACGTGGAAAAAGAGAAGCTGCAGAAAGTTTTGGAAGCTGCACGACTTGCCCCTTCTGCCATGAATCGCCAACCTTACCAGCTATATGTAGTTTCAAACAAGGAGATTCTTTCCAGAATAAATTCTGTTTGCAATCAAGACTGGAAGGCACCTATAATGATTGCGATGGTTTCTGCTCCGAATGAGGCTTGGGTCAGAGATGACAGAGAAGAGTTTTGGAAGGCTGACGCTGCTATAGCGATGAATCAAGTTTCTTTGGCTGCTTTTGCAGAGGGTTTAGGAACTTGTTGGATCGCAGCATTTAAGGAGACTGAGATAAAGGAAATCTTGGCCGTAGATTCTGCTTCCCGGATTCCTTTCTTATCACCTTTGGGGTATCCTGCAGAAAACAAAGGACCAATAACAAACAGGAAAACGATAGACTCCTTAGTTCGATATGTTTAACCATCGGAGCGCGCGCGATCGAATGCCTCCATAAAGCAGTCATAGTGTGGATCAAAAGCCACAACCTTTTATCTCTACCAAATCATCAATCGACAGACAACTTTCCATCAGGTTAAAATTAGACTCATGAAACATAGTTGGGAAGGGTGGGAAATTGAAATACCGCAAAATGGGTTCTCTGGATTGGGAAGTTTCAGCGCGGGGATTTGGCTGCATGCGGTTGCCGCCCAGGAAAATCAACAGATTGAGAGCCGAAACAGACAAATCAATTGATGTTATCCGCTACGGGATCGACTTAGGCATAAATTACATAGATACGGCTTGGCCGTACCATCTGGGTGACAGCGAAAAAATACTTGGAAAAGTCTAAAAGACGGATACAGAGAGCGAGTTCACTTAGTCACTAAGTTACCAATGTTTATGATTACCAACGCCGATCAGTTTGATAGTTACCTGAAAACTCAGATGAAAAGACTTCAAACAGACTATTTAGATGCTTATCTGTTCCACGCGGTAAACCAGGGCAATTTTGAAAAGATAAAAAAACTTGGGTTAATAAAAAAAATGGAAAACGCGAAAAAAGAAGGGTTAATCCGCAGTATCGGTTTCTCGTTTCATGATACCCTCCCCGTATACAAAGAAATAATTGATTACTACCCTTGGGACATAACTCAAATTCAGTACAACTACATGGACACCGGCGTTCAAGCCACAACAGAAGGACTATCCTATGCGCACAGCAAGGGAATTGCAGTTGTGGTTATGGAGCCTCTGAAAGGGGGAACACTGGTCAATCCTCCGCCAGAAGCTTTGAAAATAATTAATTCGGCAGATAAAAAGAGAACTCCCACTGACTGGGCACTGCAGTTTCTCTGGAACAAACCCGAAATCTCAGTAGTTCTAAGTGGAATGAACACCAAAAAAATGATCCAGGAAAACTGCGAAAGCGCGAACAACTCTGGAATTAACTCTCTAACCGCTCAAGAACTGAAAGTAATTGAAAGTCTGACAGAAGAATTCAGAAAAAAAATCGCCGTCCCATGCACAGCATGTAGCTACTGCATGCCCTGCCCACAAGGAGTTAACATCCCCCAAAACTTTGCCTGTCTAAACAACGTAGCCTTAGAAAGAAGCCGCTTCCGACGAATAATGACACGAAGAACATACCGAAAACTGAAAACCAAAAAAACCAAGGTCAATTCAGAAAACCCAAATGGCAACGCAACATTATGCATAAAATGTGGAGTATGCGCGACCAAGTGTCCACAAAAAATCCAAATACCACAAGAACTTGAAAAAGTCAAACAAGAAATGGGCAAACGAAAAGCAATATTGTGGTAGTAAACGCGCGCTCGGGCATACTATTCTTTGAAGGTGTTGAAGCTAAACAATTCTTCAATTGGTTTCTTCTTTCTTGGTTTCGGCTGCTCAGCAGGATAACCTAGCGTTAATAGTGCTACGACTTTCCATTTGTCGGGGACTTTTAGGGATTCTTTCACTTTCTTCTCGTCGAATGCGCCTATCCAACAGGAGCCAACTCCAAGTGCCCAGGCGGCGATAACCATGTTTTGCATTGCAATTGTTGCGTCAACGACAGCCCATTTTCCAGTTAAGAGCGATTTTATGTCTGCGCATCCGACAACGACTGCGGGAGCATCTTTGATAAAACCGTTAAAGGGTAAATTGGAGAATTTCTTCGCTAGTTCATGGTCTTTCACGATTATGAAATGAATTGGCTGTTTATTGACCGCAGAGGGCGCTTGTCTGCCAGCTTCAAGAATTTGTTTCATTACATCTTCAGGTAAATCTTTTGCTTCATAGCGTCTAATGCTTCTGCGGTTGAGAATCAAATCAAGAACGGACATAAAACCTCACATTTTCCTAAACTTTGCTTTTCCTTTTCAGTACAGCCTCTTAAAAACACTTCTGCGATGTGCTTTGAGAGTCTTCATTTACGGGCTTCAGTTATTGCTGAGTTGCAAATTCATTGACTCACGATTATTGAATGGATTGAGCTAACTTATGGAAAAAAACTCAATTAGTATATTTAGTTGAAATGCTTAAGAACGCAAAAGTATTTGAGAAACAGTTTTCGACTGTTTGTATTGCGCTTGCATGGTTAGGCGGGATGTTTGTTTATGAGCGAGATGAAAGGGAAAATCTGTGTTGTAACGGGCAGCAACTCTGGAATTGGGAAAGAAACTGCCTTAAGCTTGGCGAAGATGGGTGCCCACGTTGTTATGGTTGTTCGCAACCAAGAGCGAGGCGAAAAAGCACGGTTGGAAATAGTAAAGCAAACCGGAAACAACTCAATCGATTTAATGATCTGCGACTTGTCTTCTATGGATTCAATCAGGCGATTCGCGCAGAAATTTAAGGGGAAATATAACAGACTCGATGTGCTGGTTAATAATGCTGGAGCGATGTTCAATAAGCGCGAGGTTACACCAGAAGGCTTTGAACGAACGCTTGCCGTCAATTACTTGGGACCGTTTCTACTCACACATGAGATGCTGGATTTGCTTAAATCGAGCGCTCCTTCCAGAATAATCAACGTAAGTTCAGGATTAGCCAAAAACGGCAAGGTAGACCTTGACGATCTCCAAAGCGAAAAGAACTACGCGGGAACAAAAGCTTACGCTCGAGTTCGGGCACCAGTTTACGCTAACACTAAACTGATGCTAATGATGTTTACGTATGAACTAGCAAGACGACTAAAAGATACCGGAGTCACTGCAAATGTGCTCATGCCTGGTTTTGTCGCGACTAACCTTGGAAAAAACAGCGGCAGCCTAAGTTCGTCCATTATGTTCAAAATGGTCCGTCCAATGCAGGTGAACGCTAAGAAAGGGGCAGAAACATCAGTTTACTTGGCTTCATCTGATGAAGTTAAGGATGTTTCTGGAAAATGCTTTGCAAAAAAGAAAGAAGCCACTACATGTCCAGCGTCTTATAATGAGCCACTCCAGAAGCGATTGTGGAATGAGACGGTTGCCCTGCTTAATTTGCCCCCCACATGACTTGGAAGTTTTTTTATTTCAAAGCAATGTAAGAGTTTGCCGTGGCTGTATCCCATTTTCTTCAACGACATGTCTATGTGCCAAAATGCGTTCATCAAAAAAGTCCATTACACGCTTAAATAAGCAAAAACAAACTTATAACCATTTTTAACCATTTATTTAATTCCCCCGCGCGCAAGGCATTGACGAGTAAATACTTGGGTTGGCAATCAAATTAAAGATCTGCTCAACGGTTTAGGTTGCGTCCACTCAAAAAGTTTATTTTCTATTGTAAACTATGCTCTATGATCGTCATGGATATTCTTGAAGTCAAAGATTTGACTGTTAACGTTGAGGGAAAGCCTATCCTCAAAGGCGTGACTTTCAGCCTTAAGAGCGGCGAGAGTCACATTCTTTTCGGACCGAATGGCTCTGGAAAAACGACCCTCATAAGTGCACTTATGGGGCTTCCCACTTACGAAGCAACTTCAGGAACAATCTTGTTCAATGGAACGGACATTACGACCAAGACCGTGGAGGAAAGGGCAAAACTTGGCATGGCTGTCAGTTTCCAAAATCCTCCCGAAATCACCGGCGTGAAGCTCGTGGACTTATTGAAGCTATGTCTTGGCAAGAAGACGGAGGATACGTTCAGCGCAGAAGAACAGCGGCTTATTGAAGTCTTCAGATTAACCGACTTCTTGAACAGGGACCTCAACGTTGGCTTCTCCGGCGGCGAAAGAAAACGCTCCGAAATTCTTCAGTTGATTTTCCTTAAACCCAAGCTTCTCTTTCTGGACGAGCCTGACTCGGGCGTAGATGTAGAAAGCCTGAAGCTGATTGCCACTGAAATCCAGCGTTACGTGGAAAGCAGCAGAAGCTCAGCTTTGGTGATAACTCACAAGGGCGATATACTGGAGTATGTCAAAGCGAAGTACGGGTGCATTCTTCTAGACGGACAGTTTCACTGCTTCACTCACCCCATGAGAATATATGAGGATATTAAAAAGGTCGGTTACGAAGAATGCGTAGCCTGCAGAAGAAGAGTAGTTGGGGGCTGGAAAACTGACAAAAGAAAGTGAATTGACAAAAATCCCGCATAAAATTCTCGAAGAAGCGCAAAAGGCTGGCATTGAACCAAACGACAAGAACCGTTCAGGCACCTTTTTCCACTTGAATCAAGCAACTATTCAGGCATCGGTCAACCAGCTTTTCGAAGGAAAAATCGAGCTTATGGACATTAAGGCGGCCCTGGAAAAGTACTCCTGGCTCAACGATTATATGTGGAAAATCGTTGACAAGAACAAGGACGAGTACACCAAAAGAGTGGCTGAAGACTACAGCGGAGGTTACTTCATGCGGATTCTTCCCGGTGCCGAAGTGGCGTTTCCTCTCCAATCATGCATGATGATCGCGCAGAAGAATCTTGAACAACGAGTACACAATATCATAATCGCTGAGGAAGGCTCAAACGCACACATAATCACCAGTTGCCTTCAGTACTCAATGATTGAAAAAGCATCGCATTTAGGTATATCCGAAATCTACGTCAAAAAAGGCGCTATGCTTAACTTCACGATGATCCACCAATGGAGCGAGAACACCTTGGTACGACCGAGAAGCGCAACCGAAATAGCTGACAAGGCCACATTCGTGTCGAACTACGTATGTATGCGCCCCGTCAGGGACATACAAATGTATCCAGCAGCGTACTGCAACGGCGAAGACTCACGAGTGAGCTTCAACAGCATCTTGTACGGGCACAAAAACTCGCAGTTGGACATTGGAACAAAGGCTGTTCTGACTGGAAAAGGAAGCAAAGCAGAGATGATTAGCCGCGCCATAGCTCGTGAGGGCTCCAAAATGATAATCCGCGGCATGATAGAAGGTGACAGTAGCGACTGTAAAGGGCATTTGGAGTGCCGTGGGTTGCTCATGGATGACAAATCGTTCATGCAGTCCATACCTGAACTAATCGCCAAAAAGAAAGGCGTAGAGATAACTCATGAGGCAGCGGTGGGAAAAATCTCGGAAAAAGAAATTACCTATCTTATGACACGAAAACTGTCGCGCGACCAAGCTGTTTCGCTGATCATACGCGGTTTCATGGATGTGGGCATACTGGGTCTGCCAGACACTTTGAACGCAGAGATCAAGAAAATAGTAGAAGCCTCCACAGAAAACACATAGCAGCGCATGGTAGTTTAGCCATAAGCGCGCTGAAGGGAGTGAAATAGTATCGGAATTCGTAATATAGGTTATAAGTTCGACTTGCACGAGTGACTAATTGAAGAAGCGCTGACAATGAAGAAGCGAATTCAAGAAAAACTAGGCGAATGCGGCTATAACGAAAAAAACGCCTGACCTATGTAAAGCGGTGGCGGTCCTTTTCCACATAGAAACATGTAGAATCCACCCGCGCTTCTGCCAGCAAGTAACCCTATTCTGTCTTTCATTAAGAGGGGGCGCGACCAATCCAAGTTGATCTCTGTAATCATTCTCTCCTCGCATCAAATATTCTTGAATAATACAGCGAACGCTTAAAAAGCATTTTCGCGCACGCGTGATCCTAATTTACGAATAAGTACGTTCACGATCTTCGATCGTCAGAACAAACTCTCACATCTCGCGATATTCGATGATTTAAACGCTTGAACGCGCGCTGGCTTGTCCCTTGCTGCGACCTTGAAGTGTTATTCCAAAAGGTGAGCCAGCGAGAGGAAGGATAGACAGTAGTATTTGTTGTCGGCCTCTGCTGACGATTGGCTGCTTTTGTCATCGTCTTGAAACTGGACTTTTTCCAAATTAAGAACCTCTTTGTGACAATAAAATCTTTGAGGTAAAAATTTTCTGCGCAACATATCCAACAAGTTCGACGTTTAGCCTACGTTGCGACATGCAGAGTTTTCTTTGACTGCAAACGGTTGCTTTTGTCATCTTGGAGCATGGAGGAGCATGGACTTTTTCCATGTGGAAAGCCCTATTATAGAGTAAAACTTTGGCGGAAAAAAATTTTTGCACAACATACTAATTCGTTGGGCTTGTCTTTGTAGCGATTAAGTCAAGCTGTTTTTCCTTAGAAAGCGGAGGAATCGGGGGTTTGCACAACACGCACGTGCAAAAAAAATTAACCAAAGATTTTTTCACTTAAAAGAGGTTCTTAAGATGGAAAAAGCCCATACTTAAAAACGATGACAAAAGTAGCTAATTGCCAGCACCAAATCCGGGCCGACAGGCAACAAAGGTTCTTCTGTTAGTTTCAATATGGTTTGTTCTGCGTTGAAGTCTCGGTCTTGATGATAAACCGCAAAACTTAGTAAGACAATTACCTTCTTAAGCCGAAAAATAAAAAAAATAAGCAACCTCAAATTGTCGTATTTGTAATTTAAGGGGAACAGTAAATGATATGAAATGGGCCGAACTAGCGGATGAAGATACCCTAAAAAGAACTAGCGAAGCTTTGAGAGCCATCTCAGCAACTTTCATTTCTTTTTTCGCAGCTGATTGATACAAAAACTTTGTTACAACATCCCTAAAAGTGATGAGGCCTATCAGGATTTGCTCATTACTTATCACGGGGAGGCGTTCGACGTCGCGTTCCACCATTTTTTTCACTGCTTCCTCAACAGTGTCTTCCGGGTGGATAGTAATCAGGTCTTTTGTCATTATCTGGTTGATTTTGATTTCTGACAAATCGAATCTTTGCATTGCGTGACCTTCTGAGACAAGAATAGAATTAACAACGAATTAAGTATACTATAAAAGGCAATTCTTTCGGCAACAAAGAAATAGGACAACACTATACCCACAGGTTTCCCAAGAATAATTATTTAGCAAAAGGAGACTGCTAGAACATCGTCTTTATTCCAAGTTGATTTGTGCTTGCAGTCTTTGCATTCAACTGTTTTGTCTTCAAATTCTGAGGTACAAAATGAATCCTTATCCATGGTGACGCCTGTATCGATCAAAGCTCTGCATTGAGGACACTTGATTAAAAGGGAAGGCATGTTTTCACCACAAATGAGTACAAATACATCTAAACCTGTTTCATGTACGCTTTTACCGCGTTTACCTTATCATCCATTGTACGTTGCTTATCTCTTCGGTCATCTATTCGGAGAGTGGATTCGACTCTTTTGATACCTTTAGCCATGACTGCTTCGTGAGCTTGTTTAACAGCCTCAAAAATAGTTTCCAAATCCTTCGCTCCCAGAACCGTTCCCATAGCAGTTATCTCATAATCCAATCCCTTATCATTCTTAAATGCTTTAACGGCTGCTGCCACTGCCACATAACGGCCAACACTCGTTTCATTTTGACCGAGGGGTACAATGCTAAAATCAGCTATAACCTGATGATTCTTGTCCATAAAAACACCTCAATTGAAAAATAGGTTAAGTTGGAAATATTAAGCTTCTTTCAACACATCGCCTGTTAGATTTCTAACAGATAAACTCGTTGCAGCAGCATTTATGTCAATGTTTGAGCGCTTTCTTGAACTCTTTAAGCGTTCGCGTGTTTACAATGTCTTTAGCCGTCGCCCATCCTCGTCTAGCCTGAGCAACGCCCAACTCCAAATAATGCATATGCGTGCTGCTATGAGAATCAGTGCTTATGCCAAGTTTTGCGCCCATTTGAACAGCTCTTCTTATATGGTCATCTTTCAGGTCAAGTCTGTCTGGAAAAGAATCAATATCTAAAATCGTACCTGTCTCTTTTGCTAATGAAGTGATTTTTTCAACGTCAAGCTGGACTGCTTCTCTTCTTTTGATTTGTCGTCCAGTAGGGTGAAGAAGAATATCTAAGTATGGATTTTCAGTCGCTTTCATTACTCGTTGCGTCATTTCCTCCTTAGTCATGTCAAGATAAGAGTGAACTGCAGCGCTAACGACATCCAGCTTGCTTAGGGCATCATCAGAAATATCTAAGCTACCATCTTTTAGTATATTCAATTCAACACCCTTTAGAACAGTTATGCCCTCAAGCTCCTGATTTAACTTGTTTATCTCCAATGCTTGCTTAGCCAAGTCCTCCTCGTCAAGTCCACCAGTCATGGCTAAAGTCTTTGAATGGTCAGAAACCACAATATACTCCAAACCAATCCTCTTAGCCGCTTCTGCCATCTCCTTTATTGAATTCTGCCCATCAGTCCAGTTAGTATGAACCTGCAGATCACCCTTAATCTGCTTAAGCTCCACCAGATTCGGCAATTGACCTTTTAAAGCCGCTTCTATCTCGCTTTTGTTCTCTCTAAGCTCAGGCGGAATCCATCGAAGACCCAGCTTTTCATAAACCTCTTCCTCCGTTCGGCCAGCAATTTGTCGATTCTTTTCAAATATGCCATATTCGCTGAGCTTCCAGCCTTTATCCAATGCAATTTTTCTAAGTGCGATATTGTGGTCTTTGCTTCCAGTGAAATATTGAAGTGCTGCACCAAAACTTTGTTCAGGCAGCGTTCTAACATCAGCATTCATTCCTGTTTTGAGTTTTACGGCTGATTTGGTTTTTCCCTTCTCAATTACTTGCATAACTTCAGGCATAGAAACAAAAAACTCCATAACCTTGCTTGAGTCTTCGGTGATCACGAGGAAATCAACATCACCGACTGTCTCCTTCATACGTCTAACTGAGCCTGAAGCAACAGCTTTCTTCACTTCTGGAAGTTTCCTTAATCTTTCTTCTATGCTGCGAACAAGCGGAAGCGTAAACCCAAGGATAAATCGTCCTTGACTCTTCTTGGCAAATTCGATTGACTTAAGCAGGTTTTCTTCAGTCTTTTCCTTAAAATGCGCCAACCCAGCAATCTTATGCTCTAAAGCCGCTTTTTCTAAGTCGTCCATGTTTTTAATCTGCAGCTTTTCCCAGAGAACCTTAATCTTCTTAGGGCCTAACCCTTCAATTCCTGATAAACTTTCAAAATCTACTGGAGCCTTCTGCTTTAATTCTTCATAGTATTGTAGTTGACCAGTTTTGATAAGTTCCTCTATCTTCATAGCTATGCTGGATCCAACTCTAGGCAATTGGCATAGCCCTTCAAGACCATTCTTTGCGTAAATTTCTTCAACCTCTTCTTGCATCGCCTCGATTGAAATCGCTGCTTTCTCGTAGGCCCTCGGCTTAAATGGTACACTCTCCATATCTAACAGAATCGATATGTTTCTTAAGATTCTTGCAACCTCAAAATTTTTCATAACAACCACTCTTGCACTAATCTAAAAAGATCGAGACGATTAATAGAGAATAGAAATTAGACTTAAAGATTTACTTTTTTGGAAGACAATATTTTTGGCGCTTCACCATATGCATGTATTATTCCCGATTACACCAATATTTGCTATTTTTCTCCATTCAAAAAAGATTTTATTGGTTTGTTGACATAATAGTTATGAACATCCTTTTTTGGGTAGGTTGGGACTAAGTGGCAAATTATAAATTGTTAGTTAAAAAGAGAATCCTAAAAAACCGGCGCTGGGTTAAAGAAACCGATAAAGTTTTTACTTTTTCAGTAATAGATTTAGAAAAAGGAACTTTTCCCTTCAACTTTATTTGTAATCTGCCGAAAACCTGTTTTAATAAATCGGATTTCTCCAAACTCTTTGTAGATCCAATCAAAATGGCGGTAGAACTGTTAACGGTAGCCAAAAAAGAATATGATGATTTGGCTATTCAGCAAGAAATCGACCTTCGACTCTCACTAATTGAATCCAATTTTTAGGAGACCTCCTTGAAGTTATAGTACAACCAGAAGTTTGATAAACACCCAATCAAGAGTTTTAATGGTTATAATGTCCAGGTATATTGACGAAAGAGTGAAAGCTCAGCTCCAGCCAGTTTTGGCAAGTTTGGTTAAGCCAGTTAAGATAGTCTTTTTTACGCAAAAAAATGCTTGCTCACACTGTTTAGAACAAGAGGAGCTTTTGAGAGAATTAAGCGCATTATCAACTAAAATAACGGTTGAAGTTTATGACTTTGTTTTAAATGGCGACGAAGTCATGAATTATAAAGTTGATAAGATACCGGCTACAGCAGTGGTTGGGAAGCGTGATTTTGGAATTCGTTTTTACGGTTTAACTGTTGGTTACGAGTTTACATCGCTTTTACAAGACATTGTTATGGTTTCAACTGAGCGGACGGGTTTAGATCCACGGCTTGAAATATTGGCAAAAACTATCGCGGCTAGTGTTCATTTGCAGATAATGGTAACTTTAACATGCCCTCATTGTCAAAAAATGGTTCAAGTTGAACATCAGCTTGCATTTTTAAATGATAACATTAGAGCAGATATGGTGGAGTTAACTGAGTTTCCCTATTTGGTCCAACGATATAATGTCACCGGAACGCCTAAAACTATCATTAATGAGCTCTATTCATTCGTTGGAGCCGTTCCTGTAGAGCAGGCATACTTGGAGATTTTAAAAGCAGTAAACCCTCAAGAATATCAGCACATAGAAAAAGAAATGACTCAAGCGTAAGCTGGTTGAAAAGGAAGACTGGGCCGAGCAGGCAGCAGCTTGATTTGGGAAAAATTATTTATGCTATGTCTGTTGATACTCAAACGGTTAAGGGTTAGCCCAAACGCTTTACAAACCCTTCTCGAAAAACAAGCGTTCAACCTTTAATCATGGCGCGGCCAAACAGGTGTGCCATCACCCTTCTAATTATTCAAGGAAATCGGCAATAGATTCAAAAAATATTTTCCCTTTTCTTGCTACAAAAAGTATCTACATATTTTTGATTCAAAGAAACCGCGCAAAAACTTAAAGCTGTTCAGAATAAAATAGTTTCTCAGCGGTAAATATGACTAATAAAGAGAATCTGCAAAAGGACATGTCACGGGAAGCTAAACAAAGTGAGGATAAAATCTTTGAACTTGTTAATTGGATTGATGAACATGAAAAACAAGTAATAAGACCTCAAGACATTTTCTTTAATTGGAAAGGAGCTTTATTGCTCCTAGTTGGAATCTCATTTGCGCTCGTTGAGATTCTGAACTTCCTAACATCGACCAATATAGATAAAATATTCACACTTTTGACTCTGATTGTGATTTTCTTAGCTTTTATCTCGATTGTACTTCAAACAACTGAACAAAATGCAATAGAAAAACGTTTGAAAAACGCATCAAAAATAAAAACATTCGCAGACAAAGAAAAACCCTTGATTAAGGCATTAATTAAGATAAAAAGCAAAAATAAAGAGCTTAAGCTAGGCATACTTTATGCGATAGATAAAGAGACTAATGGAGGCTTCTTCACACAGAATAAACTTCTGGAAATAATCTGCAAGTAAATTGGTTGTTTCGATGGCTGAAGAGACGTAGAAGAGCGTTTTTTCGGCTGGGTTTGCCTTGCTCCTTGCCGTCAATGCGAGAAATAATAGATCAAAACCCATCTGGTTAACAAATCACCAATAATCTTTAATCGAGAGATTGAAAAAAATGAGGATATATTTGTCTTAGTGGTCAATTATCATAAGTGTTAGTGAGCTGGTTACGCCGGCTATCTGTCTTATTCGTAATTTAATTATGTCTTTTAGCTTGTCAATGGTTTGGGCTTTGATTTTGATTATGAGGTCGTAGACGCCGTATAAGCCATGGGCCTCTTCTACTCCCTCAATATGTTTTAGACTTTCTATTACTTCATCTTGGGATGACCCTAATTCCGTATTTACTAACACTACTGCAGATATCATGCATTTTTCCTCTTTGTTTCGCATCTACTCGCGACAAGATAGTTAAGAGTGTGTTGTTGCACAACAGCAGTCACATGCTTTCTTATTTCTCAATGATCCTTATGCATGATTTAACTAAAAAATAACATAAAAAGGAGGAGTTGTTGAATGGATTTTTGCTCAGAATGCGGGTCTCGTCTCACTCCAAAAAAGGTGACATCTGGAGGGCACGTTATGTTTGTGCTTGCATGCAGCAAATGTGGGCACAAGGTAAAAGACCCAAATGAAAACGTCAAATTAACCGGCAAGACAGTAAAGCACAGTCCAAAACAAATGGTTGCAATTATAGATAAAGAAAAGCAACTTAGTACATTGCCGACAATACAGGTAACATGCCCAAGGTGCGGACACAGCACTGCTTACGCATGGCAAGTGCAAACAAGAGGCGCAGATGAATCATCCACCCAGTTCCTAAGATGCACAAGTTGCAGTTACACCTTTAGAGAGAATACATAGCAAACTCGTTGATTATCACTTTTTACTACTTTTTATTTTTCAATTAACTTTCAGTGTTAAGCTTTAAGTAGCTTCTTACAATGTTAACAAATTTTGTGATTGTTTAGGTGAGACAACATCGTTTAATATAGAGCAAATTATCTTTATATAGAACAAAAGTTGCATTTGCATGGTTAAATGTCCTTGCGAAAGAACTTACAAAACCAGACAGAAAATTCTTCGTCACTCATCGAAGCCACATCCATCTTATCCAACTCTGCCTGGCTTAAACCAGCAACCAACAAAAGTTGCTTCCTAAAGCTGCCCCTAAGCTTCTCCTCGCTAGTTTCCTCATTTATTTTGGTCTGCAAAAACTCTTCGCTTCTCGCGTAAGCCGCCCGCATATCCTCTATAACAGACTCAGGTAACCTTTGTTTGTTAGTAGTGTACCGGTTTTCAATATCGCCCTTGTGGCCCATCCAAAAACCCCGATAATCCCTAAGCACTAAACCTTTTGATTCGGCCAACATCAGTTGAGTGTCAAAATAGCACCTTAAAACATAAGGACGCCAATCAAAGCCAGCAGCCCTTATAGCCTCTCTAATTGAATCTCCTATATTCGTGGCACGTATGAATGGCTTCATTTTCAGCTTGGGCGTTATCACAGGCGACTTTGGCGAAATTCTTTGCATTCAGAGCAAGCTTTGGCATCTTTCTGTAGCTGTTTTTTATTCGCCAGAGCATCTTGTGCTCCTGCGTTAGTTGCATTAGTAGGTTGTATGCATTATTATCTAACAAGCACTATCCACTGCCAAGTTTTGAAAAGGCTATGTCTTTGGTAATTTTTCTT
>Ga0187886_1002061_pt1 | contig 16755 bp, 20 predicted proteins | sample June2016WEW_20_1_FD_133001 | JGI IMG/M metagenome (GOLD analysis project Ga0187886, IMG submission 133001) | Peatland microbial communities from SPRUCE experiment site at the Marcell Experimental Forest, Minnesota, USA - June2016WEW_20_150 | ecosystem: Environmental > Terrestrial > Soil >... | reverse complement strand
GGCTGACGCTCTACCAACTGAGCTATTCCCGCGGAAATGGGCAGGGAAGGATTCGAACCTCCGAAGCGTTTCCGCAGCGGGTTTACAGCCCGCCCCATTTGGCCACTCTGGAACCTGCCCAGCGCATGAACCATCCTCGAAAGCCTCGATTGTCTGAAATGAACATCCATCCGTCGCGGTAAGGTTATTCCGCCGTCCGATCACCCGTTCAATCGCCGCTGCTAAGCCAGCGAAGGGATTCGAACCCCTGACCCGCTGATTACAAATCAGCCGCTCTACCTGCTGAGCTACGCTGGCGTGCCGTCATTCGTGACAAACTCCGTCGTGCGCGTTCGCGTGGAAGTACAGAAGAAGAGCTGAAAAATAAAAAAAATTTCTCCTCGAGCTCGAAGTTGTTCTTTTTCAGATAGTTAGTCTGAAATAGACAGAACCGCCATGGCTATGTTATAGGAATCCCCGTTTCTTGTCAAGACCTTACGTTAATTTTTCCCCCTGATCTGCCGGACCCGGTTGAGCTTCTCCCCTAGCCCCCTGGCAAAATCCACCAGGAAGATGAGATAGCGGCCCTTCTGGACCGGAGTCAAGTTCTCGTCGAGCAGGGCCTCGAGCTCCTCGTCTTTCTGCTGAACCGACTGCCGTATCTCCTTGACCCTCCGGACGAGGACCAGGATATCCGCGTCCTGGACCGGGCTTTTGTCGAGGGCCGCCCGGAGGTCCCGGATCTCGACCCCCATCCGCCGCTGGAGCTCGGCCTTCTCCTTTTCGATCCGGTTCAGGGCGGGGAACAGCCTGGCCGTCTGGGCCTCCGTCAGATCGAGGGCCTCGGTCATCCGCAGGAGCCGGAGAGTGTTGATGTTCTCCCTGAGCCTGGCCCGGGTTTGAGGGTCGCCCTGGAGAGGACGGGCGGCAGCCCAGGTCGGCAAAGCAAGGCACGCCAAGAGCAAAATGATGACCCTCTTCGTTCTCATATCCGACCTCCATGACCTTGTTCTTTCCGCAATTCGGATTCGATGAAGCGCAGGTCCTCTTCGCTCATCCCCTCCCAGAACAAGGGATTATCGTCGAAGCGGATGGCGCTCGTTTCGGGCTGATCCCCCACGGCTTCGTTGATCGAGACGACGATCTCTCTGTTGAACGAGCGGTCGAGCTCGGGGTCCGGCCCGATCTCGCCGATGACCTGCGCGACGGAATCCTCAAAAGAAATGGATGCCGGCTCCTGGCCGCGGCGGGGACGCAGGACCGCGAAATACGTCACGACGAAAGCTAGGAGGAGGAAGCCCACCCCGGCCCGGGCCCAGGCCCAAGAGGCGGGCGGGTGCGCCATGGCCCGAGCATCTCCCCGTTCGTCATCCCGGCGGCCGCCGGCCTCACGGGATGCCGAGGCTGCGGCCAGCCGGGCTCCCAGCCTGCGGCCGAAATCCTCCCACTCCCCGGGAGCCAACCCGGAGTCGGCCAGGCCTTTGGCCCCCTTCCCCAGCCGGTCCAGGTCATCCCTGTAAGCGCGGCAGGAGACGCATTCCTCGAGATGGCGCTCAAGCCTGACGGCCCGTTTCCCGGACAGGGCTCCGTCCTGGGCGTCGGAGATCCGTTTCTTCCATATCCCGCAGCTCATGATCCGACCTCGTCCAAGAAAGGCTTGAGCCTGGCCTGGAGCATCTTCCGGGCCTTGTGCATCCGCCAGGAGACCGTATTTTCCGAACAGCCGAGGGCCCGGGCGGCTTCCGCATGGCTCAGACCCTGGTCCGCGACCAGGAGGAACGAAGCCTTGAAGTGCGGCGGAAGGGACCCAACGGCGTCCTCGATGCGATCCTGAAGCTCGTTGCTGACCGCGCTCATCTCCGGCGATGAGGCAGCGGCCTTCCTCCCGTCTCTTTCGGGGAGGTTCTCGTGAAACCCAGCCCGCGCCCTCTCCCGGTCGCGCTTCTTCAGAAAATTCAGCGAGGCGTTGACGGCGATCCGGTAGACCCACGTGGAGAAGCTCGATCTCCCGTGGAAGCCCGGGATCGATCTGAAGGCCGTCAAGAATACCTCCTGGCACAGGTCATCGGCGTCCGAGCGGTTCCTCGTCATGCCATAGATGAGACCGTAAATCCTTTGCTGATGGCGCCTGGCGAGCTCGGAGAAGGCCTCCCTTTTCCCCCGGCGGGCCTCCTCCACGAGGACATCGTCCGGACGCTCATCCATCTCATCCTCATATCTTTAGACATCCATTATACCTAAAGCTTAGCGCCCTGGAGAGCCTTCCATGAAATCTGCCCTGATTTCATTGACAAGGCCTTCGAGGTGCTGCTATGATTCAGCCTTCCCCTTGGAGAGGTATGAGGTCATGATCGAACGCTACACCCGCCCCGAGATGGGCGCCGTCTGGACGGATGATAACAAGTACCGGAAATGGCTGGAAGTCGAGATCGCCGTCTGCGAGGCCTGGGCCCGCTTGGGGAAGATCCCCAAACCCGCCCTGCGGGACATCCGGCGCAAGGCCGGATTCTCGGTCGCCCGGATCGACGAGATCGAGAAGGTCCTCAAGCACGACGTCGTCGCGTTCCTGTCCTCGGTCGCGGAAAGGGTCGGGCCGAGCTCCCGGTATATCCACCTCGGCCTGACGTCCTATGACATCGTCGACACCGCCCTTTCGCTCCTCATCCGCGAATCCCTCGAAAAGATCCTCCGCGAGCTCCGGGAGCTCCGGGGGCTCTTGAAGAGACAAGCGATCAAGTTCAAGAAAACGGCCTGCATCGGCCGGACCCACGGCATCCATGCCGAGCCGGTGTCGTTCGGCTTCAAGATCCTCGTCTGGCACGAAGAGGTCAAGCGGCACACCCGGCGCCTGGAGGAAGCCGTCCGCGTGATCTCGGTCGGCCGGATCTCCGGCTCCGTCGGGACGTACATTCACCTGGATCCCCGGGTGGAGATCCTGGCTCTCCGGAAACTCAAGCTGGAGCCCGCCAAGGTCTCGACCCAGGTCCTCCAGCGGGACCGCCATGCGGAAGTTCTGTCCGCCCTCGCCCTCCTCGCCTCCTCGGTCGAAAAATTCGCCGTCGAGATCCGCCATCTGCAGAGGACGGAAGTCGGGGAGGTCGAAGAGCCCTTCACCAAGGGCCAGAAGGGGTCCTCCTCCATGCCCCACAAAAAGAACCCCGTCCGCTCCGAGAGGATCTCAGGCCTGGCCCGGCTCATCAGGGCCAACGCCCAGGTCGGGTTCGAGAACGTGGTCCTCTGGCACGAGAGGGACATCTCCCATTCCTCGGCTGAGCGCGTCGTTTTCCCCGACTCCTTTATCCTGACCGATTTCCTTCTGGCCGAGATCATCGACATCATCAGGAACTGGAACGTCCACCCCGACCGGATGAGGGCCAACATCGACGCCACTCGCGGCCTCATCTTCTCCCAAAGCGTCCTCTTGGCCCTGACCAAGAAAGGGATGACCCGGGAGGACGCCTACCAGGTCGTCCAGAGGAACAGCCTCCGGGCCTGGAACGAGGGCCGCGATTTCCGCGAGCTCATCGCCTCCGACCCCGACGTGACCCGGGTCCTCAGGCCGTCGGACATCGCCCGCTGTTTCTCGCTCGTTCCCTACCTCGACAAGATCGATTACATTTTTGAAAGGGTTTTCGCCGATGAGAGTTAGGATCCTCGTTTCGTTCAAGGACAGCGTCCTCGACCCCCAGGGCCAGACCGTCAAGAACGCCCTCCACACCATGGGCTACGCCGCCGTCAAGGACGTCCGGCAGGGCAAGGTCTTCGAGATCGAGCTCGACGGAGTCGGGAGGAAAGAGGCCGAGGCGGTCGTGGCCGAGATCACCCACAAGGTCCTGGCCAACCCGATCATCGAAAAGTACACCTGGGAGTTCATCAAGGCCCCGTCGGGGAAATGACCATGAGGTTCGGCGTCGTCCAATTCCCCGGATCCAATTGCGACTTCGACACGTTCCATGTCCTCAAGAACGTCATGAAGCAAGATACGGTCATGCTCTGGCACAAGGACCACGACCTCCAGGAGGTGAGCTGCGTCGTGCTGCCCGGCGGGTTCTCCTACGGCGACTATCTCCGGTCCGGCGCCATCGCCCGCTTCTCCCCTCTCATGAAAGAGGTCAAGGCCTTCGCCCGCAAGGGAGGGCTCGTCCTAGGCATCTGCAACGGCTTCCAGGTCCTCCTCGAGCTCGGCCTTCTCCCCGGCGCCATGCTCCGGAACAAGAACCTGAAGTTCCTCTGCCAGCACGTCCACATCCGGGTCGAGAACGACCGGACGGCGTTCACCCGGGCCGGGAAAGCTGGCCAGATCCTCCGGATCCCGATCGCCCATTTCGACGGCAACTACTACGCCCCGCCCCGGACGCTCGCCGGCATCGAGAAGAACCGGCAGGTGGTCTTCCGCTATTGCGACGCCGGCGGGAACGTGACCGACGAGGCCAACGTCAACGGCTCCCTCCACAATATCGCGGGGCTCGCGAACAAAGAGGGCAACGTCCTGGGGCTTATGCCCCATCCGGAGAGGGCCTCCGAGGCCCTGCTCGGCAGCGAGGACGGCCGCGTCATCTTCGAATCCCTCGTCCGGAGTCTCAGCGCCCGGCGGTCGCCTCGGGCCAAAGCCGCCGGGAAAAAGGCCCGCCATGATTGACCCCAAGACCATCGCCCAGCACAACCTGACCGAAGAGGAGTACCGGCGGATCGTCGAGTTCATCGGCAAAGAGCCGAACCTGACCGAGCTCGGCATCTTCTCCGTCATGTGGTCCGAGCACTGCGGCTACAAGAGCTCCAAGGTCCACCTCAGGAAACTCCCGACCGAGGGCCGGCACGTCGTCCAGGGGCCCGGCGAGAACGCCGGCGTCCTGGACATCGGCGACAGTCAGGTCATCGTCTTCAAGATCGAGTCCCACAACCACCCGTCCTATATCGAGCCCTACCAGGGCGCGGCCACGGGCGTCGGCGGGATCCTCAGGGACATTTTCACCATGGGCGCCAGGCCCATCGCGGTCCTCGACTCCCTCCGGTTCGGTCCGCTGAGCGACCCGAAGAACCGGGCTATCATGGAGGGTGTCGTCTCGGGCATCGCGGGCTACGGGAACTCCATCGGCGTCCCCACGGTCGGCGGGGAAGTCTATTTCAACGAATGCTACGCCGCCAACCCCCTGGTCAACGTTTTCTGCCTGGGGCTGGCCAAAAAGGACAGGATCTTCTTTGCCAAGGCTGAGGGCGTCGGAAACCCGGTCCTCTACGTCGGGGCCAAGACCGGCCGGGACGGGATCCACGGCGCGACCATGGCCTCGGCGGAATTCGGCAAGGAAACCGAACAAAAAAGGCCGAACGTCCAGGTCGGCGACCCCTTCAAGGAGAAGCTCCTCATCGAGGCCTGCCTGGAGGTCATGGACAGGGGCCTCATTCTCGGCATCCAGGACATGGGGGCGGCCGGGTTGACCTGCTCGACGACCGAGATGGCCGCCAAGAGCGGGCTGGGCATCGAGATCGACCTCGACCTCGTCCCCCAGCGGGAAGCCGGGATGACGCCGTACGAGATCATGCTCTCGGAATCCCAGGAGCGCATGGTTCTCGTCTGCACGAAGGAGAACGTCAAGAAGGTCCAGGAGGTCTTCGCGAAGTGGGACCTCGACGCCCCGATCATCGGCCACGTCACCGCGGGCGGGCAGGCCCGGGTCCGTTTCAAGGGAGAGGTCGTCGTCGACATCCCCGTCGACGCGGTCGTCAACCTCTGCCCGGTTTACCGGAGGCCGAGCCGGCCGCCCGTCCGTCCCCCTTCGAGCGCCAGGCTGCCTCTGCTTCCCGTCCCGGCCGATATCGAGGACGTCTTTTTCCGGCTCCTGTCTTCGCCGACGATCGCGGATAAGGAATGGGTTTTCCGCCAGTACGACCACATGGTCCAGGTCAACACCGTGCTCCTGCCCGGGGCGGACGCCGCGGTCCTGAGGATCAAGGGCTCGAAGAAGGCCATCGCCATGACCCTGGACTCCAATTCCCTCTATGCTTCTCTCGACCCGAACACGGGCGCGAAGATCGCCGTCGCCGAGGCCTGCCGAAACCTGGCCTGCGTCGGGGCCCGGCCGATCGGCGTCACGAACTGCCTGAACTTCGGGAATCCCGAAAAGCCGGAGATCATGTGGCAGTTCGAGCAGGTCATCGACGGCCTGGCGGAAGGCTGCCGGGCGTTCGGGATCCCAGTCACGGGCGGCAACGTGAGCTTCTACAACGACACCGACGGCGTGTCCATCTTCCCGACCCCCGTCCTGGGGATCGTCGGCATCATCGACGACGTCCGGAAAGTCGTCAGCCCCGGCTTCAAGGCCGAGGGCGACCTCGTCCTCCTCGTCGGTGAAAACAGGGAGGAGCTCGGCGGCACGGAATACGTGAGGGTCGTCCATCGGGTCGAGACGGGGACGCCGCCGCGCATCGACCTCGAGGGTGAGAAACGCGTCCAGGAGTTCTGCCTGGAGGCGATCGAGGCCGGCCTCGTCCGGTCGGCCCATGACCTTTCGGAGGGTGGACTGGCCATCGCTCTGGCCGAGTGCGCCTTCCATAGCCAGGGACGCACCGGCTGCGCCGTCGAGCTCGAAGACCCGATCCGGCCGGACGCGCTGGCCTTCGGCGAGACCCAATCCCGCATCCTCATGACCTGCCGCCCGGCGGACCTGGACAGGCTGAGCGGGCTGGCCCGGACGACCGGGGTCAAGCTCGCGGCCATCGGTCGGACGGGCGGGGCGGACATCGTCCTTCGCCACCGCGGGCGGGACCTCATCCGCGTTCCGGTCGAGGACGCGTTCCGGCGCTGGAAAGACGGCATCCCGAAATTTTACAGGGTTCGTGGCCAGGAGGGACGATGAGCGAGGTCGCATTCAGGAGCCCGAAGAAGCGGGGCCGGGTCGCCGTTTTTCTCTCCGGCCGGGGTACCAATTTCATGGCCATCCAGGAGGCCATTCGGCACGCCGCGATCAATGCGGAGGTCGGCCTGGTCCTCAGCAACAAGGAGGACGCGCCCGGCCTCCTCAAAGCGAAGGAATGGGGCCTCGAGACGTCGTTCCTCAACCCGAAGCTGTTCGCGACCCGTGAAGAGTACGATCAGGCCGCCGGGCGGGAGGTTGAGAAAAGGGGGATCGACCTCATCTGCCTCGCCGGATATATGAAGGTCCTGACGTTGCAGTTCTGCAACGCCTACAAATACCGGATCGTCAATATCCATCCGGCCCTCCTCCCCTCTTTTCCGGGTCTCCACGTCCAGCAGAAGGCCATCGACTGGGGAGTCCGGTTCTCGGGCTGCACCGTCCATTTCGTCGCCGCCGAGGTCGACATGGGCCCGATCATCCTCCAGGCCGCCGTCCCGGTCCTCCAGGACGACACCGAGGAAACGCTGGCAGCCAGGATCCTCACCGAGGAGCACAAGATCTACCCCGAGGCCGTCCGGTTCTACTTCGAGGGCCGGATCGAGGTCCGTGGGCGCCGCGTTTTCATTGTCTAAGTTCAGCTACATAACTCCACTCATCTCCTCTCCCGCTTTGGTTGGAGTAAGTACCCGCCAATCAAAAATGGCTAAGACTCGTTTCAACTATTTACCAGATGTGCGGCTTCGAGCCGCTCCGCCGCACTTCTGCTGGTCGCTCCTCAGAATTCGCTCCCTGCCGGTCCCCTTCCGCTACGGGGCTTTCGGACGGCCATCATCCCCGCCTGGAGCCCGTCACCTCGCTGACGGGACTCCCTTGCTATTCCTGCCCATTCGGCCATTTGACCGGCCGCCGCGCGGCTGCAATAATAATAAGGTTCATTAAGGAGGGACCCATGAAAATCGGAATACTGGGATCCGGGGGCGTAGGACAGGACCTAGGCCTCGGCTTCATCGGCCTCGGCCACGAAGTCAAGATGGGAAGCCGGAGCCCGGCTAAGGACGAGATCAAAGCCTGGCTGGCCAAGGCCGGGAAGAAGGCTTCAGCCGGGACCTTCGGCGAAGCCGCGGCTTTCGGCGACATGGCCATCCTGGCGACCAAGTGGTCAGGGACGGAAAACGCGATCAGACTGGCCGGACCGGACAACCTCGCCGGTAAGCTAGTGATCGATACGACCAATCCCCTCCTCGTTCGGCCGAAGGCCCTGCCCGGGCTGGCCGTCGGCGGCCAGGATTCGGCCGGGGAACAGGTCCAACGGTGGCTTCCCAAGGCCCGGGTCGTCAAGGCCTTCAATACCGTCAACCACGCCCATATGTTCAAGCCCTCATTCCCGGGAGGGCCTCCCGACATGTTCATCTGCGGGAACGACGGGGAGGGAAAGAAGCTCGTGGCAGGGATCTGCCGCGACTTCGGCTGGGGCGTCATCGAAATGGGCGGGATCGAAGCGGCCCGCCTGATCGAGCCGCTGGCCCTGATCTACATCCAGAACGCGATCCGGACAGACAACTGGAACTATGCCTTCAAGCTGCTGAAGAAATAGGCCCTACTCGAAGATCTTCGGCGGGGCCATTTTCGGGGGAGCCCCGAAGACCCGGGCGTAGAGCCCGGGATAGGCATCCTTGCCCCCGAGGAGAAGGCCGGCGAGCGGCATGACCCTTTTCGCCAGCCGGGACATCTCCGCGGTCACGGCCCGGATCTCCCACTGGGCCGAGGCGTCCTCGCGAAGCCGCGAGACGTGATAGAGCTCGCGGACATTCACCTTGAGAAGAGCGCGGCGCCGGTGGGCGTTGGTGAGGACATAATCCGCGGCGGGGCCGACGGCCTTCTCCAGGGCGGCGTGGGTCTCATTCGTCCGGTCGATCATCTTCAGGAATTCGCTCTCGACGCCTATTTCCTGGAGAGAGGGGGGAACCGTCACGCCAAGGGAGGGGTCATAGCGCTGCTGAGTCAGGGTCGCCATCCGGTGGCGCTTGAGCTGGGCGAAGCAGGACGCGGAGATGACGAGGTCGTAGGTCAGGTCGGCATGCTCGAATTCCCGGAGCGGGAAATCGTAGAATTCCATGCGGCGGAAAGCGCTCCGGATGATCGCCTTTCGTTCCCGGGGCTTCGCTGTCTTGACGATGTCGAGGCACTCGGCCTGCGAGCGACGGGAGACCGAGTGAAGGAGGGCGGCGAGGATCCGGGGGTCGCCGTCGGGCGAGTGGCCCGCGAGGGTGACCCTTGTTCGGGAGGGTTTCCCCGGGCGCCCTTTCCTGCCGGAGCCGAAGACGTCGGCGGCCGCCCGCTCAATATCATCGTACGCCAGGGCGTCGAAATCCGACGCCTCCGTGAAGAGGATGATGGACGGGGCGACTTCCCTGGCCAGGGCATAGAGCCTTCCGTTGAGGTCCTTGATCTCTTGGCTCTCTTTGGCGGCGAAGCGACGGATGAGAAGCTCGAGGTTTCTGGCGTTCGTCGTCAGCCCCAGCTGTCCCTGCGTCGCCAGGCTCACAATGTAGCGGGCATCCTCTTTGGCCCAGCCGTCGAGCACGGAATGGTTCTTCGGGTTCGCCGCGTGCTCCTTGAATTTCTCGAAAACAACGGGCCGAAGACGGTCGTAGAACTTGTGGTACAGAACGTTCTGGGCCTTGACCGTGGCCGTGAAGAGGCCCTCAAGCCCGGCGCGCCTGATCTCCTCCGGCACGATGAAGTCCTCGCCGAGGGTGATGTAGCGCTGGGATTTTTCCGTGAACGAGCAGAGCCGGAAGCGCTCGATCTCCTCGATGACGAGCCGGCTGACGCCGATGATGTCGAAGTTGAAGACCGCGTGCTCGGCCACCGAGTGATGGCCCATCTTGAAGATGATCGTCTGGTTCGAGCGGCGGGTCCGGTCGACCTCGGCCCGGGCCGCGGCCCGGAGCTCGTCGACCGGACGGGGGTCCCTCGAGATCCGGGCGTAGGAAGCCGACAAGGTCTCGGGCGTCACGTCCTCGCGCGGCGGAGATTTCTTCTTGAGCTCGTCGAGGACGGTGCTGTCGACGTTGTAGCCGGCCAGGATGACTCTCATGGGCGCCTCTAAGGTAAGAGCCGGCGCGCGAAATGTCAACCGGGAATCATTGAATCCCTGCCGGTCTTGGGCTAATCTAGAGCCGAGGGGAAATCTGATGAAAAATAGGGAGATCGCCGATCTTCTCGACCGGATCGCCGACGCCCTGGAGATCAAGGGCGAATTAGGCTTCAAGGTCGTAGCCTACCGGAAGGCCTCCCGCATTCTCCAGGACATGACCGAGGACATCGAAAGTGTCACCCGCGATGGACGGCTGGAAACGATCCCCGGCATCGGCAGCGGCCTGGCGGGAAAGATCAAGGAATACGTCGAGACGGGAAAGATGACCAAGTATCAAAAGGTCATGAAAGACGTCCCGGAAGGCCTCCTCGGGCTCCTGGAGATCCAGGGTCTCGGCGGGAAGACCATCCACCTGATGCACGAGGAGCTCGGGGTCAACGGCCTCGACGACCTCAAGCGCGTGATCGCCGACGGCTCCCTCACCGGCCTCCGCGGCATGGGCGAGAAGAAAGTCGAGAACATCCGGAAAGCCATCGAGGCCCGGGCCCGCGTCAGCGAGCGGATCTCGATCGCCGAGGCCTCGCTCATTGCCGACGAGGTCATCGCCTATCTTTCGAAGGCCCCCGGGATCAGCCGGGTCTCCGCCGCCGGGTCCCTCCGCCGGATGAAAGAGACGGTCGGCGATATCGACATCCTCGCCTGTGGGAAGAGCGGCGCCGCGATCATCGACTATTTCGCCCGTTTCCCGGGAACGGTCCGCATCCTGGCCGGGGGAGAGACCAAGGGTACCATCGTCGTCCGAGCGGAGGGCATCGAACGCCAAGTCGACCTCCGGATCGTCGCCGAACCGGAATACGGGGCTGCTCTCCTCTATTTCACCGGGTCGAAGGCCCACAACATCAAGCTCCGCGGCCTGGCCAAGGAGAGGGGCCTCAAGATCTCCGAATACGGCGTCTTCCGGGGCTTGAAGAGACTGGCCGGACGGGAGGAGGAAGGCTGCTACAAGGTCCTCGACATGCCCTGGATCCCACCCGAGATGCGCGAGGACCGGGGAGAAGTGGAGCTGGCCATTGAAGATCGGCTCCCCCGCCTCGTCGAGCCATCGGACATCCTCGGCGATCTCCATGTCCACACCAAAGCGAGCGACGGGAACATGTCGCTCGAAGAGATCGTCGAAAAGGCCCGGGAGATGGGATATGCCTACGTAGCGGTCTGCGACCATTCCAAGGCTGCCCACTACGCCCACGGTCTGAGCGAGGGGCGCCTCCTCGATCAGGCCGGGGAGATCGACGCCCTCAACCGGAGGTTCAGGGGTTTCCGGATCCTGAAGGGGGCCGAGGTCGACATCCTGCCCGACGGCTCCCTGGATTTCCCGGACGGCCTGCTCGCCAAACTCGACTTCGTGGTCGCGGCGATTCACTCAGGGTTCAAGAAGAACGTGACGGCGCGTATCCTTAAGGCCCTCGAGAACCCTTATGTCCGGACGATCGCCCATCCGTCCGGGCGGCTCATTTCGGGCCGGGAAGGCTACGACGTGGACCTCGATCGGGTCATCGAGGGCGCGGCCAGGACGGGGAAGGCGTTGGAGCTGAATGCGTTCTACGACCGGCTGGACCTCGACGAACTCCACCTCAAGAAGGCCAAGGAGCACGGCGTCAAGATCAGCCTCGGGACCGACACCCATTTCGCCGCGGGGCTGGCCATGATGCGCTTCGGCGTCGGGATCGCCCGCCGAGCCTGGCTCGGGAAAGAGGACATCCTGAACAGTCAGCCGGTCGAGAAGCTCCTGGTCCGGCCGGCTTGATATTACCCCTTCATGACCCCGACGGGCACGACCTTGGCGACGAGGCGCCCGATCCCGACTTCTTGCGATACGCGGACAACCTCGTCCACGTCCTTGTAGGCGGCCGAGGCTTCTTCGGCGACGCCTTTCCAGCTCGTTGACTTGAGCTCGATCCCCTGGCGGGCCAGGTCGTCCCGGATTTGCTCGCCGCGGAACCGTCGGAGGGCCTCGTGGCGGGACATGACCCGGCCGGCCCCGTGGGCCGTGGAGCCGAAGCTCAGCTCCTCGGCCTCCGGCGTCCCCACCAGGATAAAAGAGGCGGTCCCCATGCTTCCGGGGATGATGACGGGCTGGCCCGCGGACCTGTAGGCCTCCGGAATCTCGGGCCGCCCCGGCCCGAAGCTTCGTGTCGCGCCCTTGCGGTGGACACAGAGGTCCCTGAGCTCCCCGCCGACGACATGTTTCTCGACTTTGGCCACGTTGTGGCAGACGTCATAAACCTGCCTCATCCCCTTGGAGCTTCCGAGGACCTTGGCAAAGACATCCCGGACCCAATGGGCGATCATCTGCCGGTTGGCGAAGGCGAAGTTCACGGCCGCCGACATCGCCCGATAATAGCGCCGGCCGAGCTCGGAGCGGAAGGGCGCGTTGACCAGCTCGCGGTCCGGGAGCCCTTCTATGCCGAACTTGTTCCCCATGAGCTCGATGTAGTCGGTCGCGACCTGGTGGCCGAGGCCGCGGCTGCCGCAGTGGATCATGACCAGGATCTGGCCCTCGGTCTCGATCCCGAAGGCCGCGGCCGCCGACTTGTCGAAGATCTCCCGGACCTTCTGGATCTCCAGGAAGTGGTTTCCGGCGCCGAGCGTCCCGAGCTGCGGGATCCCCCGCTCCATGGCCCGGTCGGACACGGCGGCTGCGTCCGCATCCCTCATCCGGCCGTATTCCTCCGTGCGCTCGAGGTCTTCTTTCATGCCGTAGCCGTTCTCGACAGCCCATTCCGCCCCTTTGATCAGGATTTCCTTGAGGACATTCCGGCTGAGCTTGGTGACCCCTCCCTTCCCCACCCCGGCCGGGACCTCCTTGAAGATCTCCGCAAGGAGCTCTTTCCTCCGGGCCGTCACATCCTTCTCCGTATAATCCGTCCTGAGGAGCCGCACGCCGCAATTGATGTCGTAGCCGACGCCGCCTGGGGAGATGATGCCTTCGTCGAGGTCGAAGGCCGCGACTCCCCCGATCGGGAAACCGTAGCCCTGGTGGGCGTCGGGCATGACATAGGACATGCGCTGGATGCCGGGCAGGCAGGCCACGTTCCGGGCCTGGTCGAGGGTCATGTCATGCTTGATGTCGGCCAGGAGCTTCGCGGACGCATAGATGAGGGCCGGGACTCTCATCCCTCCCTGCTTCGGAATCTCCCAGACGTAATCGCCGATCTTCCGGAGCTCCATCGCGCGCCTCACATGTCCACGGCTATATGGGGGGCCTTCGAGGGAGTGTCAACTTTCTGTCGTGTCGGGTCCAGGAATTCGCCCATGAGCTCCGCCGCCCGGCGCTGCCCTTCTCCCGACGCGTGAAGGTATTTCGCGGTCATGGCTATGCTGCTATGACCGAGGATCTTCGAGACTGACACGAGGTCCGCCCCGGCCTCGAGCGCCCTTGACGCGAAGGTGTGGCGGCAGTCATGGAACCTGAAGCCCGTGATCTTGGCCGCAGCGCAGGCGGCACGGAACGCCTCGGAGATCCCGGTGACGGTTTGGCCCGGGTCGCCATTCAGGAAGATAAACTCGCCGCGTCGGGGGACCGCGCCCAGGGCCGCGGCAACCGCCCCGCTCATCGGAACCTTACGAGGCTTCCCGGACTTGGACATGGTGATGGAGATCTGGCCGAGGACGAAATCGACGTCCTTCCACTTGAGGTTGAAGATCTCCCCTCTTCTCATGCCCGTGCCAAGGGCGACGATGATGATCGGCTTGAGCGTCGGCCCCGCCTCATCGACCAGGCGCCCGGCCTCGTCCTTCGTCAAGAACCTATCCCGGGGAGCGGGCTCCTTGAATCGTCTCACTTTGGCCATGGGGCTTGATTCGAGCTTACCCCACTCGACGGCCTTGTTCAAGAGCGTTCGGAGGCAGGCTAGCTCGCGGTTGACCGTCCCCGGCGCAACCTCGGCCCGGCGCGTGGCCTTATAGCCCTCGACGTCCTGGGCCGTGACGTCGGTCAACCCCTTGCCCTCGAAAGCGGCCTTGAGGTGGACCAGGCTGATTTCGTCGCGCTCGGGAGCTCGCTTATTCGGGCGGCAGTAGGTCTCGAGGAAGGTGTCGGCGAACGCCGCGAAGGGCACTACCTCGACCTCGGCCTTCTTAAATCCTCGAGCGATATCGAGCAGATCGGCCTTCATCTTCACGAGCGTATTCCGGGCCTGGGCCAGGGTGTAGCCGCCGAAGGCCCGGACGCGCTTGCCCTTGAACGTGAAATCGAGCTGCCACTTCCCGTCGATGAGTTTGAGGTTCCGTTCCTTCTTCGTCATGATCTCCTCCTCCGACTTTCCCACTCCGCCAACTCTTGCGGCGAGAACGTGACGACGCTCTTATGGCCGCAGCCCGGGCAGCGAAAGGTCACATAAAGCCATCCGCCCTCGCGCCGCTCGCTGGTCTCGAATCGCACGAGGCACTTCCCACACGAGCGGTCCGTCAAATAGGGTCGGTCCTTCGCGGTGGTCATCGTTCCTTTGGCGTCCATGTGTTCTCCTCGCCGAACCAGTCCTCTCGCTGCCTCCTACCGTGCGGCGGCCTCAGCCAGTACCACCGGATACGCAGCCGGGCCCATCGACGGTGAATGAAATAGGCCCCGGCAGCGAACCCGACAAGAAACAAGGCCGGGTAGATCATCGACGTCCTCGCCCACGACCAAAGAGGCCAGGGTGTCGCCACTCGGAAATGAAATCGGCGACGATCGCGCCGAGCAGGAGAACGAAGGACGCGACGAGGACGATGATCATTTGCGTCCCCGAACGGCCAGCGGCGACGGGAGCCCGCGTTTACCCTCCACCCCGCGCCGCGCCTTGTTGTCTCCGAACTCAACGCGGAAAGCCGCGCCACCTCTCGCAAACTTTTGAAGCGCGGACCGGGTGACCCGCCAGGACCGCCCGGCGCCGAGCTTGAAAGCCTTGAGCTGACCCGTGCGAATCAACCGGATCACGGTCCCGCGCGAGACCTTGAGAAGCCCGCAAATATCCTTGACCGTCATGAAATCATCCATCTTAGCCTCCGCCGTAGTCGTATCTTTATCACTCATAATCAACCATAGTTTATCATGATGAATTATGCGAAGTCAAGCCTTTTCTTTCGGCGGGCTTCATGTTATTCTCCGGTGAGATGAAAAGGGAATATCTGACTAAGCGGGACCTTCAGGCTTATTTGAAAATCAGCCCGGCCACGGTGAATCGTTTAATGCTGGAAGGTCTGCCCCACGTCAAATTAAAGCGCCGCGTCCTATTTCGTCTTGATCTCGTTGATAAGTGGCTCGAGGCCCGGATGGTCCGGGCCAAGAAGCCTTAAATCCCGCCACTCGACCCCTCCGCCCTGGCGTGCGTTCTGCCCTATTCGTCTAATTGAGAAATGAGGAGGCGGAGCCGCCGACTTCCCGCTTCGATTTTTATCTAGCATCGCCGGACTTACCCGCCTCCCCGCCATGTCACTTGAGATCCCAGGCGTCCTTGATCGCGCGGCGCTGCTCGGCAACGGCCTTTCGGAAGCCCTCGTATTCGGGCGCCGAGGGAATCAGCGCAAGCGCCGCGTCGATTTCTCGATTCTGCTTCTGGTAAATCACTTCCAGCTCGGCGAGCGCCTTATTCGCTATCAACCGCGTGGAGAAGAGACGATAGTCCGCGACTGGAACCTCCTCGCGCTTCCTCCACGCCACCTTCGCCACCTCGTTGAGCTGGGCGCCGATGGCGATCATCTTCCTCTCCGTCTCGTTGCGGAGGGCAGCCGTCATCACGTCAGCGGCATCTTGGAGCGTCACCTCCGGCTCAGGCTTGGCGAGCTGCCCGATCACCTGGCCGTCCGGCCCGATGACCAGGGTCGGCTTCTCCGGCTTTGCTTCGACGCGGACCCCGGCCATAATGGACGCGCCGATGTCTATCCCTTGCATCGTTTTTTTCTCTTCGGTCACGGTCAATCTCCTTTTCAGATTTTCAATCAGCGCTTGCGGGTGCGAGCGTGCTCGAGGGCTGCGGATTCCTGGAATAGCTTTTCGTGCGTCGCCTTGGATTCAGCCGCGCCCTTGACGCCCTCGGCCTCGCTACCGAGGGCAGCCTGCACCTCGGCGGCGTGACCCGGATCCTCAATCGTGCAGTCCGCGCCTTTCACGCACTGGGCCGCACTCATTAGCGAGTTCGTCGTCCCCTTGCCGCCGTAAAAGTCCACGCCTGCAATCGAACCTCGAAACGAAGGGTCCCGATGGATGATTGTGTAAATTTTTTCGCTCATGTTATGAGCCTCCTGTTAAATTAAATTCGGCCACTCATAAGGAACGATGGCCGATAATTCTTCATAGCGGATATGCACATTGTTCACGGTAGGGCCGACCAGTCCCCCCTCTTCGGCAGCGGCTTGACCAGGGCCTTCTGCGCGTCCTTAAAGGGCTGCCGCTGCTTTCGAAACCTCAGTAGGTCCTGCTTGTCGTCCTCGCTGAGCGGGCCGATGATCTTGTACCCCCCGAGGTCGAGCAGGTCACAAACCTGGCTCATGTCACTTGTCGAGCCGACCCCATCGAAGAAGTCGCACCCAAAAACGCATGCCCGCGCACCGGCGATGGGGTGACGGATTTTGAAAATGGTCACGGCTTCGGATCCTTGATCTGCTGGACGGGAACGCCGCTCATGATTACGGCGTCATAGATGACCCCCGATAGTAACTTCGTCAGGAAGGCCCCGACCCGCAACCGGTCATGGAGTTCGGGATAACGCCGCATGTCGATCAGGAACCTGCGCCCGTAAAAGTCCACGAGTTCGAAAAGGCCCTCCTCGGGTCCGCACTTGATCG
>Ga0187886_1002060_pt1 | contig 16758 bp, 15 predicted proteins | sample June2016WEW_20_1_FD_133001 | JGI IMG/M metagenome (GOLD analysis project Ga0187886, IMG submission 133001) | Peatland microbial communities from SPRUCE experiment site at the Marcell Experimental Forest, Minnesota, USA - June2016WEW_20_150 | ecosystem: Environmental > Terrestrial > Soil >... | reverse complement strand
TGACGATGCGAGAAACGGCCGGGTTTCCTCTTTGCACTGTTTACACTGGGCACCGAATCCGGCTGACCGGCTACGAGATCCTTACCATCAGTCCCCTCTTCTTTTCCGGCGCTCTCGTTCCAGATCGGGGAGAAACCCAGCCAGGATCCCTAGTAGCGGGAGGAAGGCACATACCTGATACACAGTCATGATGCTCATCACGTCGGCCAATCTTCCCAAGACCGCCGCGCCAATCCCACCCATGCCAAATGCCAAGCCAAAGAAAAGGCCGGAAATCATCCCAATCTTCCCCGGGACTAGCTCTTGCGCATACACCACGATTGCGGGAAATGCGGACGCCAGGATCAGGCCGATGGCCACGGTGAGTGGACCGGTCAATACGAGGGAGACGTGCGGCAACAGGAGGGTAAAGGGTAGGACCCCCAGAACCGACACCCAGATGACACGTTTCCGACCAACGCGATCCCCAATCGGTCCGCCGATCAGGGTCCCGGCTGCCACTGCCCCAAGGAACACGAAAAGGTGGATCTGTGCGCTCCGTATCGAGACGTGAAACTTGCTGATCAAATAAAAGGTGTAATAGCTGTTGAGGCTCGCGAGATAAAAGAACTTCGAGAAAATCAGGGCCATGAGGATCCCTAGGGAGCGGCCGACCTTCGGTGTGGAGGCCCCGCTTGCAATAGGCAGGTGCGGACGGGGCGAGTCTGCCTTCGGGTGGACACGTCCATACCACCCCCCGATGCGGCTAAGGATCAAAATGGCGAGGAGTGCTGCGATCCCGAAACAGGCCGCCCCAGCCGGGGTAAGTTGATAGAGCTCGGTTTAGAATGGGTGGAAGAAATCTTAAGGGGGAATTCTCAGTGAGATGGGAAAAGAGTTCCCTCGCCTCCATTGAGTGTTATGGCGCTTAATTTGGCAGGAGGAATGTAGATTTCAGGAATCACTTGCGTTTTCTCCTCGACGACCCAGGAGATTTTTTACCTTCCCTTTGAGTGAGAAGAGTTTATTGTTCATTTACCAAGCTTTTGTATAGATCGCTTCGACATCTTCCTTCCTGAGGTCTCTCGGGTTGGGCACGAACAGACGGGCTTGCCTCATTCCTCCTTCAACGAGCTTTGGGATTGCCTCCTTGGGGATACCGTAATCTTTCAAATAATAAGGAATTTGGACATCGTCGAGGAGTTGAATTACGGCTTCAACCGCTTTGGCTACCCCTGCCCTTAAATCAATGGTGACTTCCCTCTTTCCCATCATTTCGGCAATCAACGCATACCGAGACCGATTACCAATTGAGTTGAATTCCATAACATGGGGAAGCATGATCGCATTGGTTCGGCCATGAGGGAGATGATATTCCGTCCCCAACGGATAGGCGAGGGCATGGACTGCGCCCAATCCCCCGCTGGCAAAAGCCATGCCTGCCAAAAGGGAAGCGAGGGACATATGATAACGTGCCTCAATATTTTCACCTTTCGCGAAGGCCATTGGAAGGTATCTGGCGATCAACTCAATCGCTTTAGAGGCTAAGAGGTCCGAGAAAGGGGTGGCATTCATCGAAACATAGGTTTCAATTGCATGGACTAAGGCGTCCATTCCAGTATCTGCAGTCACCTTGCTCGGCATTGAAATGGTGAGCATCGGATCGACAAGAGCGAGCTCAGGGATGGCATAATTACTGAAGACCACCTTTTTCATATTATCTCTCTTGTCGGTGAGGACAAAGACACGAGTCACTTCGCTCCCTGTGCCGGCTGTCGTGGGGACGAGAATTTTCGGAAGCCCCCTCTTCGGGATCAGATCCAAACCGCAATAGTCGAGCACATTGCCAGGATTGGATGCCAACAGTGAAGCTCCTTTTGCTATATCTAAAGAACTTCCACCCCCAACCCCAATGACGACATCAACTCCATTCTCTTTTGCAAGTTGAGCACTTTCATCCACAAGGGACGCCGAAGGTTCGGGTTCTACTCGATCGAAAAGAAAACCCTTCATCCCCGCTTCTTCCAAATTCGTTCGTAATGAGGCGACGAGCCCGGAGTTCACCACCCCCGAATCGGTAACAATCAAAACCTTCGTTCCTCCCAGAGCCTTTGCCTCTTTCCCTATTTCTCTGGATGCTCCGATTCCGAAAAGAACCCTGTTTGGGGAAAAAAAGGAATGAATTTTCTGATCCATAACGTTCCTCCTCTCTACTTACTCAAAAAACCTAACTTCAATTTTGGCCCTTCCTCTGATATCCCTTTTCGCTTCTCCTAAGAGATAGTTTCTTGTCTTCGGATCTTGACGCACGTTGGCCACTTACGAATCGCCTCCAGTCCCTCCGTGTTCAAATAACCGGCCACCTTTCTTCCTCCTGACCTTTTTCGCCCATATCCTTATATGACCCTATTTTCTAACATAAATCCTTCCCGCAAATCACTTTGCTGGTAATTACAGAAAATTTTGGGGCCAAAAAAATTCTCGATACTTTCCATTTTACTCAACGTCAAACCTGTCGATCACCGTAACGCCGCTATTGCTGAAATTTCCCATAGTTGCCAAAAATTGCAAAGAATCTTTCAGTGAAACGGTTCTGCCGATCAATAGTTTCGGGTTTAATTTACCTGAGATAATCATGCTTAACATATGCTCATATTTGTATGACTGCATGCCGTGACTTCCAAGGATTTCCAGTTCTTTGGTAATCACTTGACCCATAGGAATAGGCGGCGCCTGGTGTTCATCGACCATGAGGCCAACCTGCACATGCCTTCCACGTTTGCGCAGGCAGCCGATCGAGTTTAGGCATGTCGTCGTGCTGCCGAGGGCGTCAATAGAGACGTGTGCCCCGCCGCCTGAAGCATCCTTGATTGCTTGCGCAACGTTTGAAACCTCTTTTGCATTAATCGTCACCGATGCACCGATTGATAGAGCGAGTTTCAGCGCGTCATCATTGATATCAACGGCGATGACTTGTGCACCCAGGGACTGCGCGATCATGATCGCCGATAGGCCGACTCCGCCACAACCGTGGATGGCAATCCACTCACCGGGCGCCGTCCGTCCCTGAGCGATAACGGCTCTGAACGAGGTCGCAAACCTGCACCCCAGGCTTGCCGCTGAGACAAAATCAATGGTTTCAGGCAAACGGACGAGGTTGAAATCGGCATAATTGATTGCGACAAAAGGAGCGAATGATCCCCAGTGATTGAATCCCGGCTGGAATTGAAAATCACAGACTTGCTGATTCCCGCTCAGGCACTCGGGGCAGGCGCCGCAGCCGTTGACGAAGGGCAAGGTCACACGGTCTCCGCATTTCCAGCGACTTACATTGCAGCCGGTTTCTTCGATGACCCCTGCCATTTCGTGTCCCGGAACATGCGGCAGTCTGATATCCGGGTCGTTTCCCCTCCACGCGTGCCAATCGCTCAGGCAGATGCCAGTGGCTTTAACTCGGAGCACGATGCCGTCATCGCTAGGTTTCGGGTCAGGGACCTCTTTTATGGCCATTGGACCACAGAACTTCTCGTACACCGCCGCTCTCATACTATTCTCCTGTCGGTTCTTGAAAAATTCCAGCCGGATGAACCTTATTCTTTGTGACAACTGCCTCAATAGTTTTCGTCAGCGCGGTGTCCGTGGTGGCACACATTGCAGTCGAGATCTCCGTAATACGGATTTGTATGCGGGTTGCGGCTTATTTTTTCCGTTCGCTTCGCAAGTTTTTCATACGGTCCGTGACAACTCAGGCACTTAGCCATGCCGACCTCTGCTCCCGCAGCCACTTTCGCCGCCCCATGGCAGCTGTCGCATTTGAGCCCTGTCTTAATATGTTTGTCAGAACTGAATACGTCAGCAGCAAAAAGCACCTGCGCTGTAAACACGCTGAGGAGAAGCAACGAAAACAACAACCCGAACATCTTCGCAAACATCCTTCTCTTTCTAATCATTTCCACACACCTCTAATTTTTTTATTACTCCGGATTACTCCGGCAATTATGGGACGCCGTTGAAAACTCGAAGCCGCGCCTTTGGCAGGTAAGCCAGGTGGATACCTTCTGATCTTTGACAACCTCGGCATATACAGAGTCGATACACAACTCCTAAATGCAGGCAGACACTTCCTTCTCTTTTTGTCTCGGGTTTGCGATCGGCCACGTGCAGAAGCAGAAGAAAACGATTCCTATGAGTCCTAGGAAGGCGGCTCCATAGAAGATTGTCTTGATTCCGAAAAATCCCAAAGCAAATCCACCTGCCAAAGGGGCTAGAACCGTGCCAAAGTTCATGGCACCATTAAAGATGCCCATCGTAAGCCCCATACCATAGAGATTCCCTTCCTGGACAAGAAGGGCTGAACTGGCAGGTAATGAAACCACGCTAAATATGCCCATGGCGACGCTCAAGACCAGAAGGTGACCGAAACTCTGAGCCAAGGGAAGGCAAAAGGTAAGGAGGGCCGTCATGGAACCGCCGAAGATAACTAACCAACGACGGTTCAGCTTATCAGACATACTGCCCATGGGTCTCAGAAGGAGCGCGGTGATAACAGTGCCAGCACCCATGATTATGCCCATCTCAAGACCCGTTAGTTTCAGGGTGTCATACATGAAAATCGGAATAAAAATCGCAAAAAGCACAATGGAGAAAGATCGCGTGAGGATGAAACCCGACAGGCCAATAAGTGTCCAACCTATTCTAAGACCACTCAGATGAGGTCGCGTCCGGTCTACATTGTCTGGCGTATGGGTGGGAGAAATCGTCACAAAAAACAAGGCCGAAAGTAGCGAAAGTAAACAGAGGAGAGCGAGACTCAAGAAAACACCTTGGAAACCGGCGACATCTTTTACTAGACCCCCTATTACAGGACCTACTGCCTGTGCAGTGTAAAAGGAAATATCGAAGGTCCCCATGGCTTGGGCCTCTCTTCTTGCCGGCGCTATATCACCTATGAATGCGAGAGAGATCGGCCGGACCAGAGCAGCACCAATACCCTGTAAAATCCTAAGGCCAATTAGGGCCAGTGGTCCTGGTATGAGGAGATAGCAAAGAGAGACCATCAGATAGGTGCAAAGGCCGGCGATGATGAGGTCGCGGCGTCCCCGATAGTCTGACCAACACCCGATGAGCGGCGACATGAGCATCTTGGCAACTGCGTATGCTGAAAAAATTAGAGCAATATGAAAGCCGGTTGCACCGACGCTGACAGCATAAACCGGGAAGAAAGGGTCAACTATTCCGAATCCAAGGGAAATCATGAAGTTGATAACAAAGAGTCCTCGGTAAGCCCTTCTTTTTACTTCATCGCTCATGGCAAATGCCCAATCTAAACCAATGGAATTCTTTTCCGCTCCAGCTGCCGATCTTAGAATCGGTCCAGATGCATTTACACCACTTAGACACGTCCGCGCTCGCTACGGCGTCGCTGGCGCGCCTCCTTGACATGGGCATGGGCGCCCAGGTAGTGCGCCTTCATCTCCTCGTTTGAAAGGAGATTGGCTGCGGTGTCGGTAAGCATCACCCTGCCGGTCTCCAGCACGAACCCGCGGTGGGTGATCAATAGTGCCATCCGGGCATTCTGTTCCACCAACAGGATCGTCGTGCCCATCCCGTTAATCTCTTTGATGACCCGGAATACCTCCTGCACCAAAACCGGGGCCAGCCCGAGCGAGGGCTCGTCCAGGAGAAGAAGTTTCGATCCAGACATTAGCCCCCGGCCGATCGCGAGCATCTGCTGTTGGCCTCCGGAGAGCGTCCATCCCAGGCGCTTTCTGGACTCTTTAAGCTGGGGAAAGATTTCATAGACCCGGCCGAGATCTTTTTGAATATCGGCCTGGGGAGCGTTCTCTCGCGGAGTGGCCCCTAACATCAGATTGTCGAGGACGGTGAGACCGGGGAAGATGCGTCGGCCCTCCGGCACGCAGGCGATTCCGATCTCGGCGATGTCCTCGGGCTCCTTCCCTGTGATCACCTGCCCCATAAATTCAATCCGGCCCTTGGCAGGGGCGAGCAGACCCGTGATGGTCTTGATGGTCGTGCTCTTACCCGCTCCGTTGGCGCCAAGGAGGGAGACGATTTCTCCCTGATTGACGTCGAGGGAGATGCCCTTGAGTGCTTGAATAGCTCCGTACCAAGTTTCGATCTCTTTCACATCAAGCATCATTGGATACCTCCGTCGCCACCTCCATCCCTAAGTAGGCATCGATCACTTCCTGATTGTGCTCGACTTCGTCGGCCGAACCCTCTGCGATCTTCTTGCCGAAGTTCAGGACCGTGATATGGTCCGAGACGTTCATCACCAGGCTCATGTCGTGCTCGACAAGCAGGATGGTGATGCCCCGATCGCGGATCTGAAAGAGAAGCTCAACCAGGGCCTCGGTTTCGGCTGCATTGAGTCCTGCCGCAGGCTCGTCGAGGAGGAGGAGCTTCGGATCGGAAACGAGGGCCCGCGCCAGTTCGAGGACCCGCTGCCGGCCGTAGGGAAGGCTCTTCGCCTCCGCAAACTCTTTGCTTCGCAGCCCGACAAACTCCAGCGCCTCAAGGGCCTTGAGCCGTAGGGCGGCCTCTTCGGTTCTCTGTGAACCGGGCCGAAAAATACTTGCGACAAGGCCTGCTTTGGACCGGCTGTGTTGACCGATCAGGACGTTGTCGAGAACTGTGAGTTCGCCAAAGAGGCGGATATTCTGGAATGTCCTCGCCACCCCATGAGCCGTAATGACGTGGGGTTTTTGACCGGTGACGACGGCCCCGTCCAGAGCAATCTCTCCTGACGTGGGAGCATAGAGGCCACTGAGCATGTTGAGGATCGTCGTCTTGCCGGAACCATTCGGTCCGATGAGCGCCTGAATTTCGCCCCGCCGGACCTCCATGTCCACCCCATCCACAGCTTTCAGACCGCCAAAGTGCTTGGCCAACCCCTTGACGCTGAGCAACACCTCGCCCGATCCCGTGCAATCTTCAATGCTGAAGGCATTCGGCTTTCCGCCGGAATTTTCCCGAGCGGCAGCCGCCGACGCAACCTGCCGGGCCGCCGTCGAACCGGCATTCCACCAGGCCCGCAACCGCAGGCTGACGGGCATACTTTTCACCAGGCCGGCAATGCCGCTGGGCATGAAGATCATGATGGCCACGATACCGGCGGCGTAGAACATCATGTAAGCGTCCTTTAAAAACCGCAGCATCTCCGGCAATAGCGTCAGCAGCGTAGCGCCCACGATGGAGCCGATGGCCGAGCCGTTCCCGCCCAGCACGGCCATCACCAGCATGATCACCGACTGTTCAAAGGAAAAGGTGTCCGGACTGATGTAATGCGAACAGCTGTGGGCGAACAACCAGCCCCCGAAGCCGGCGTATCCTGCCGATAGCGTGAAGGCCAGGATCTTGTAGTAGGTCGTGTCCACCCCGGCTGTCCCGGCCGCCATCTCGTTCTCCCGGATGGCCATGAAGGCGCGGCCCACACGGGAATCTTTGAGATGAATGGCGCCCCAAGTGAAAAGAATGAGGGATACAGCTGCGACGTAGTAAAAGTCGCCCGGGGCCTTCAGTTCAAAGGAGCCAATCCATGGCGAGGGAATCTGGGTGATGCCGTCGGAACCCTTGGTCAGCCAGATCGCATTGACCAGGATGAGCTGGAGGATAATCCCGAACCCGATCGTCGCCATCGCCAGGTAGTGGCCGGACAGCTTTAGCGTGGGAATGCCCAGTAGGATCCCGAAGAAGGCCGCCACGAAAAAGGCAGCGAACATGCCCGCCCATACGGGCAGGCCAAACTGGGTGGTGAGAATGGCCGAGGTGTAGGCCCCCACCCCCCAGAACGCCGCCTGGGCCAGTGACAGTTGGCCCGCGTATCCCAGGACGATGTTCAAACCCAGGCAGGCCACCGCGAGACTGATTGACAGATTGATCAGGTTCATCCAATAGTTGCTCGTCACCAACCGGGGAAGGATCAGGACAGCAACGACCAGAACGGCAGGAACGAGCAGTCTATTTAAGCGTGTGGTCATCGGCGCGCCCTCCTATGCCTTCTCGGCGATCTTCTCGCCGAAGAACCCCTGCGGGCGCAGAAGGAGAACAAGAATCAGAATGATGAAGGCGAAGGCATCGCGATAGGCGCTGGAGATATAGTATGAGGCGAATACCTCGATTACGCCCAGAAAGATTCCCCCCATGATCGCCCCGGGGACACTCCCGAATCCCCCCAAAATGGCCGAGCAGAAGGCCTTGAGCCCAAGCATCGCGCCCATATCCTTGGTCACAAAAAAGATGGGCCCCACCAGGATCCCCGCGGCCGCCCCGAGGATCGAACTGTAAGCAAAGGTGATGGCGATCATCTTCGCAACCGGGATGCCCAGCAACCGCGCCATCTCCTTGTCCTGGGCCGTGGCCAGCATCTTTTTGCCCAGCATGGTCTTTTCGAAGAAGAAGTACTGGAAGCCGAGCAGAGCAAGGGTGCACAGAATGACCACGACGTACTGGGGGTCCACAAACACTCCAAGCATCTTCAGCGCAGTCGCGGAGGTCGGCCGCGGCATGGACAACGGTTCGGCGCCGAAGATGATCTGCGCACCGTTCTTGAGAAAAATACCCACCCCGATGGTGCTGATTACAACGGGCAAGAAACTCCGGTGGCGCAAGGGATAGTATGCGATACGCTGAAAGACGATTCCGAAGACGCCCATGAAGATGACGGCGATCACGCAGGTCAGGGCGAAGGGGATATTCAGGCTGCTCATCAGCCACACGGTTACAAAGGCCGGAACCATCGCGAACTCTCCCTGCGCAAAATTGACGACGTTTACCGCGTTGAAGATCAGGACGAACCCTAGGGCAACCAGGGCGTAAATGGAACCCATGGCCAGACCTGCGGCTATCATTTGCAGATTTGTAGACCAGTCCATTCAGAGTCCCTTCTTAGAGGTATCCGGTCCCGGCATGCACCATGCCGGGACCGGGACCTGTGCTGTGTTGACTTTTGCTTCGGGAGGTGCCTAACGCGCACCCACGTTGACGATCTTCAGGAGTTTCGGCTGGCCCTTCTCGATCTGGACAATACTCACTTCGCTCAGACCGTCACCGTTCGGGGTAAAGGAATAAGTGCCCTGGACACCCTTATATCCCTGGGTAGCCAGGATGGCTTCTCGTATCTTGGCACGATCCTTACCAGCCTTCTTAATGGCGTTGACCAGGATCTTCAGGCCGTCATAAGTCCAAACGCTGAGGCTGTCGTAGTTCTCGTTGTACTCTTTCTTGTAGGCCTCGGCGAAGCGCTTGTTCTCCTCGGTCTGGCCCGGTACGAAATCGACCACGGCCCAAATCCCCTCGGCGGCCTCCTTGGCAAGGTTCAGGGCGTCTTTCGATGCGGCGCTGGGCGAACCGAGAAACTTGAAAGGAGAGCCGTGCTGGCGCATTTGGCGCTGGAACAACGCCGTGGCTTCCTCATGGCCGTAGAGGATCAGGATCTCTGCTCCGGCATTCTTTATCAAGAGTATGAGTGGGGTGAACTCCTTCTCCGCGGTGGTATACTTCTCTCGCTTCACCACTGTCAACCCCGCCTCTTTGGCAGCCTTTTCTACCAAGTCGGCACCGCCTGTGCCAAAGGCATCCGTATCGTGCAGGATTCCGACTTTGGTGAACTTGGTGTCTTCCTTGATGTACTTTACCATGGCGCCCGCGGCTATGGAGTCATCGGGCCGCACACGGAATAGCCATGGATTTCCCCGTTTGGTGAGGTTGATATTAGTGGCACCAATAAAAGTGGGGATGCCGTACTTTTGAATGGCGTCCGACGTGGCTGAAACCTGAGTGCTATAGAGGCAGCCAATCAGGGCCAGGACATTCTCCTGCTCCACGGCCTTTTGGAGGGACGCCAGAGCGCCGGGATTAGAGGACTGGCTATCAATGATCCGGAGGTCAATCTTCTCCCCGTTCACCCCGCCGGCGGCATTGATCTCCTTGAGGGCCACTTTGATAGACTTGACTGAGAGAGCTCCCCCCGCCGCGTGTGTACCGGTGATGGTGGGCGTAAATCCTATCCGAATCTCTTCAGCAGCAACCACACTGCCACTGCCGACCACTGCCAGGGCCATGATAGATAACAGACTTACCGTAAAGATACAGTGCGAGCTTTTCATACCTTCCTCCTTTTTTTAATGGTTTATTCTCGCTCCGAGACCATTAAGAAACCTGCTCACCTTATCTCAGGATAACGATTCATAGGATGCTGACACATTTGTGAGTTTTGCTGCCTGAACCCATCAAAACCCTAAACGATTATCAAGTCGCCATACCATCCCGCCAGATACCCACGAAATACCGGTTGACTTGGGTGTTCGTTCGGACTTCACCGTTAGCGACCTTAAGTATCAGTTCCAGCTGATCTTCGGTCAGCGTTTCCGTTGGGTCAGGTAATCCTCTCCGATGACCAGCCCCCCAATCTGGATCATTTTGGGGGGCTGGTCAGTTCACCAATAATTTCCTATTCAGTGTAAGGTGGTTCCCCTTTCACAGATTTTGTCAATTCCATGGCCTTTTTTACCTGATCCGGGGTTCCCCTGAAAACAAGCCATGATCCCCCTTCCGCACCGCCGACACCCCCTGCATTGGCCTGAAAGGCAGTTGCACCGGTCAGTATCTTAATGGCCTCCAACTCCGTGACGATCTCGCCCGTGAGAAGCCACATCGAAGGAAGAATGTTCAACGACTCCATCGGCTCACGCATCTTTAAGGTCAGATCCACTATATCCCCTGCAACCTGCTTCTCAAGGCCAACGGGAATGATGAGGTGAACCTTGCGTGCCACTATGGAGGGCATTGTCATCCCTGTCGTTCCCCCATCCGGTCCCTGCACAAAACCCAAGTGGGGACCGACCATAATATTGCACGCCGCTATCCTGTTCTTGTAGTCCAGGGCATTCGCCCCCTTCATGACAACGTCGCCCGGTTTCAATTTCTTCACGGCATCGGGAAGCGGGATATCAACTACCTTGCCTTTCTCCAGAATCACGTGGTTAATGGTCTTTCCCTTGGGGAGTAGCTCGGCCTGCTTCGGCATAAGTCTTCCCGTCGCGAATTCTGCAGGCACGATTTTCTGCCCGGTGATCTCCTCTGCCACATAACGATTGGTTGTCCCCTTGATGATAATGACCATACCGTTTTCAAGGGCATTCTTGACGATCGGCATCTGGGCCACAGCCTTGCCGATCAGCCTCTTGGACTCGGCCACAGTCAGAGTCGCTCCGGCTTGGACAATCTTATCCAGCTCCGCCGCGGACAAGATCCCTGAAAATAGCAATTGTCCGCCAATGGCAATCACAAACAGAAAGATAACCCCCTTCAATACTTTTTTCATGATCTGTTCCTCCTTTCGCTGTTAGATTCATTTCGTCTTAATGCCACGCGCCACATTTACCAAAACCACGTGAACGGCTCCCTCTAAAAGATTCTGCACCGGGCGCCAGTATATCCCCGTACTTTCCATCGCCACTATCGGGCTCTCATGATCCAACAACCACTCCCGAAGTCGCGCCGGCCAGCCGGGCAAAAGCACCGATAATGACGGTGTTTATAATAAGGGCCGTCTTTGAGCCCAACCCGTATTTAAGCGCTATTTTAGCGGCATCCACACCGGCCACTCGAAAGGAACCTTCTATGGAGATCTGGTTTTCATGCTCCTTGCAATTGAGCAGATCAGCGCACCCGGCTTAGCGTCTTGAACTATATCTACTTTACGCATCAGTGAAGAATCGAGCACGATAACCACATCAGGATGTTTGATTTCCCCACGCTCGACAATGGGAATGCTGTCCAGCCTGACAAACGCAGAAACAGCCGCCCCTTTTCGCTCCATACCGAAAGACGGAAAGGCTTGAACACAGAACCCCTGTTTGAAATAGGCGGTGGCTAAAATCTTTGAAGCGACAACAGCGCCCTGTCCTCCTCTTCCATGAAACCGAATGCCAACCATTTCACTAACCCTCACACTGCGAATGGTGTCTGTTATATTTACGACTCGCGTAATGAACTTGAAATTTCCCGGGCCGTTTCTGACACTAATTTTGCAAACGTTGCGCCTGTGTTTGCGGATACCCGATTTTTCGGAGCTGAAATACTGATGGCCGCCACACATTCTCCCTTGGAGCTCAGTATCGGTGCGGCAACACAGTAGACCCCCACAAGTGTTTCCTCATCATCTATGGCCACCTTCTTGATCCTGACCTTTTCGATTTCTCGAATCAGCGCGTCTACGGAACCGATAGACCGCTCGGTGTATTTTGTGAACGCTTTTTTTCGGCCGTAAATCTGCCGGATATCCTCATCATTAAAATATGAAAGAAATATCTTGCCGGTTGCGGCACAGTAACCGGGGAATCGTGCACCAGCCGTGATTGAAATGCGAAGCATCTCTTCGGATTCCAACCGGTAGATGTAGCGAATTTCATTATATTCCCACACCGCCGCATTAACCGTTTCCCTGCACTTTTCGTGGAGATCCATAAGAAAGGGAGCCATGGCCTTACGAAGGAATCTTTCCCTTTCGGGGGCCATTCCGATTTCCAGCGTCCGTACACCAAGACCGTACATTTTCGTTTTGCTGTCCTGCTGGAAGAATTTTCGTGCCTTAAGGGTGCTGAGGATTCGATGAACCGTTCCTTTACCCATCCCGAGTTTCTGGCTGATCTCCGTAATGGAGAGATCCCGGCCCTGGTCAAGCACCAGTTCCAGAATTGAAAGCGCTTTTTCAAGTGAGGTCACTCGGTATTTATTCGCGGGATTTGACTGAATCTTCGGTTTTGATGGTATCGTTTCGATAGTAAACTTCTCTCTTTATAGAGTTCTGTATAGTGAAAAATGCTTTATCATATATAGAAAAATAAAGTCAAGTAAAATGTTCTGTATAATTGAAATCAAATTCTAATATACGGAACATCAAATTGGTGGCCCCTGATAGATAAGTACGGCAAGAACGGAAATCTTAAAGGGTTTTCAAGGAAAATCGGTATGGAATGGAGGCCTACCGAGACGAGATAATTCTCATAATGGACGCCATAGAATTACTCGGAACCTGTTTCGTACTTTAGAGGGAGCTAAAGTAAAATAAGTTTGTCATTTTTCCGGTCTTGAGATATTCAATCAACTCCGCAATGGAAAAGGTTTCCATGGCAGTTATCGAAAGAAAATTGATCGCAAAGACTTGGGGCTTAAAGGAACCTAATACTAATAAATGATGGATGATTTCCTAAAAAGGAGATAATAGAGTACCGAGCCCTCTTCTTCAGACGATGATGACCGTGTTTTCTAACATTCCGATTCCATTGACCTCAATTCGGACCGTGTCATCCGGCTGAAGTGTGAAATCATCTCCGGGGACGATACCCGTGCCGGTCAGCAGGACCGCTCCGTGCGGAAAGGTTTGGCTGCGGTAAAGGTAGCTGGCCAGCTCTTCGAAGGAACGTTTGATCTGATTCACAGCGGTTTGTCTCTCGAAGATGATCCATTATAGAGATACCGATATAGGAGAAACTTGCCCGATCTTTTTTGGATAAGGCCCGATAGCTATCAATCCACTTAAGCAGGTCTTCTTTTTTGTCAGAAAGCAGCCCCTTAATGGGGAACACAGGTCATTTGAAATGTTTCGATCGTACAGTTTATATGAAGTCCCTCAAGGAGCATCTCAAGTTCCTCAATCATTTGATCTTCACCAAGAGCTTTGAATTCTCCGGATTTCCATCTTTCGCAAAGAGGAGCGGCCTCAAGAACGGCTAGGCTTCGTACTCTTACCTCCGTGGGCTTTATCTCATTGAGGACATCGATCGTCTCCGAGATAACTCGTTCTTATTGGCCCATTCACAACGTTTCATGAGCTGCCTTGCTCTGTTCTAGCAAATCCCCATCTAAGCCGGTAACCGGATTATCGGCGATCCACCGATGCTTTTTCCCCTTCGCTACCAGTTAACTTCTCCTTTGGCCAATGCCTTCCGCAAAACCTCTGGATCTCTCTTAACCAGCTCAATGATTGCTCCGTTAGGGTCTTTTAAGAAGGCAAGCCGAATGCCGGGAGTGGGTTCGAAGGGTTCTCCAACGAAGTTTGCTCCCTTTGCTTTAAGATCTCTGTAAACAGATTCAAAATCTTCCACCTTTATCCCTATATGGTGCATCCCAAAGTGGCTCAGGGGATCTACAGGCTCTGAAGCAGAGCCCATCTCCATGAGCTCCAACATACTGTCTCCTATGTGGAGAAAAACGATCCTCTTTCCCGGACCAGGGTTACGCCTCAGGACGACCTTGGCATCAAACATCCTTTTATAGAATTCAACAGAATTCTCTATACTTCGACACCGAATGCTTACATGCTCGATTGTGTATGACATAATGCTCCTCCTTTTATGATCGATAATAACTCAGCCGCAGATCTTAACCTGCGCGGGCAATCACTTAGTCATCAATATAACACGAGATGGCTTGAGTTTTCCTCTTACCACTTCCTTGGTCCGTTTTCTAAAAATTCTACACTGATAATTTTCTTCCTTTAAATAAAGATTTGCACTCGATTAAAAAAATCTTTTAGGCGTATCGCGTAAACCCAATGCCGACCGCTTTCAAAGGTTCAAAAACATGCTTATCCTCTTCGGCCATTCTTGTAACCACGGCAATCCTCTTCTTTGCCGAGCAGGCAGCAAATGCTCCGAAAACGGTGCCGGTCCCGGTACGTCATGGGCAGATCCCTCGAGGACCTCGATTTGGTTAACCGTCACATGACCTATAAACACAATATCATAGTGATTCATTTCGGATTCCGTTAATTGCGTGAAGCAATTTGGATAAAAGCCTACTAATTTTGAGTTCAAACGTCAACAAGGATTATTGATTGCTACCAGAAGTGTTGTATAAAATGAGGATTTTAAAAAATCAGTACAGCGATAGAATTGAGAAGTATCCGCCTCCCATGGCCAGATAGCTTGCCACTATACGCCCAATCCAATTAATTACGATCTGAGAAACAAATCTATCCCTGAACTCGTTCCGTTGATTACCATTTGAAGTATTGCATGGAGGCGTAATTCTAAAGAACGAGGATTTCAGGAAGAAACACACATTTTGAAATGCCCGATTAAGCCCTCCGCATTGGATAGGGTTTTTATTCGCATTTGAAATATTGTAGTACGAGATGAAATTTGAAATTCACGATTGCGGGAAAAAAGAGTTTAAAAAGGGGGCTACCTCTTCAACCTACGAAGTTTGGAGATCAATCTACGTCAGCATCTTCGGGGTTAGACTTAATTATTGAGATTTTTTCTTGCTTGCTTTAAAAACAAGATAATCTTTCGTTCTGTTCCTAAATGTCAATATTTGAGTCTGATCCCAGGCTTTTTCCCAAAGAAGTTCTGTCGATCCCCCGGACTCACCCGCTGGACCATTCTTGAAAAGGAAGTGCTGGATGAAATCATCTTCCGCACCGCCAAATCCGGAAATCGGCTAATTCTTGAACTGATGGCTCGGAGAGGAATGACGACGCGAGATACAGTCGGGTCTCGCCTTTACACGGTTTACACTGGGCACCCGATCCGGCTAACCGGCAACGGGATCCTTATCATCGATCCCCTCTCCTTTTCCGGCGCGCTCGTTCCAGATCCGGGAGAAACCCAGCCAGGATCCCTAGTAGCGGGAGGAAGGCACATACCTGATATACAGTCATGATGCTCGTCGCGTCGGCCAATCTTCCCAAGACCGCCGCGCCGATCCCACCCATGCCAAATGCCAAGCCGAAGAAGAGGCCGGAAATCATCCCGACCCTCCCCGGGACGAGCTCTTGCGCATACACCACGATTGCGGGAAACGCGGACGCTAGGATCAGGCCGATGACTATGGTGAGTGGGCCAGTCCAGGCGAGGGAGATGTGCGGCAACAGGAGGGTGAAGGGTAGGACCCCCAGAACCGACACCCAGATGACACGTTTCCGACCAACGCGGTCCCCAATCGGTCCGCCGATCAGGGTCCCGGCTGCCACTGCCCCAAGGAACACGAAAAGGTGGATCTGTGCGCTCCGTATCGAGATGTGAAACTTGCTGATCAAATAAAAGGTGTAATAGCTGTTAAGGCTCGCGAGATAAAAGAACTTCGAGAAAATCAGGGCCATGAGGATCGCCAGGGAGCGGCCGACCTTCAGTGTGGAGGCCCTGCTTGCGGTGGGCAGGTGCGGACGGGACGAGTCTGCCTTCGGGTGGACACGTCCATACCACCCCCCGATGCGGCTAAGGATCAAAATGGCGAGGAGTGCCGCGATTCCGAACCACCCGATGCTTTCTCGCCCGCGCGGCAGTACAAACAGCGCGGCCAGCAAGGGGCTCAAGGCTCCACCCGCGTTCCCACCGACTTGGAAGAGCGATTGCGCCAGGCCATGTTGTCCCCCCGAGGCCAGGCGGGCTACCCGGGACGCCTCCGGGTGGAACACCGCAGAGCCCATGCCGATCAGGGCCGCCGATGCGAGAAGGAGCGAGAATGCCGGCACCCGCGAGAATAAGATGAGCCCGATCAGAGTCGAAGCCATTCCCACCGCCAGAGAATACGGCTGAGGGTGGCGATCCGTCGCGAAACCCACCAGCGGCTGCAGGAGCGACGCGGTGCACTGATACGTCAACGTAATCAGTCCCACCTGCGCAAAGTTGAGTTGGAATCCGGTTTTCAGCAACGGATACATCGCTGGAATCAGCGATTGCATCATATCATTGAGGAAATGGCAAAAGCCGATGGCCACTAGAATCGGGAAGACAGTCCGGTACCCTCCTG
>Ga0187886_1002059_pt1 | contig 16759 bp, 14 predicted proteins | sample June2016WEW_20_1_FD_133001 | JGI IMG/M metagenome (GOLD analysis project Ga0187886, IMG submission 133001) | Peatland microbial communities from SPRUCE experiment site at the Marcell Experimental Forest, Minnesota, USA - June2016WEW_20_150 | ecosystem: Environmental > Terrestrial > Soil >... | reverse complement strand
CCGCTCTTGCTGGCGCTGGGGAGATTGTCGGTAGCGGAAACGCGGCGGGGGCAGGTGACGAGGCACGCGGAAGGCTTGGCGGAACCGGGGGCGCCGGGGCGATGCTGGTTTTCTGCAGCAACTGGAGGGGCACAATGCAGGAGCCGGCCTGCCCACCTGGCAACGGCACTTTGATCATCGCGGTTTCCTGGGTTAGCGCGACCACCTTCACTGTGTCCCCTGCGCGCAACGTCACGCTGGTACCGGCGACAACTATATTCGTGGACTGCCTGAGAATGTATGCGGTTTCCTGCGCAGAAGCGGATGCTATCCACAATGCCCAACAGACGATCAAAAGAATCCTCCGCATGGTGGATCAACGCTGTTAGGGACCGTGATCCTCAAAGTCAAGGCCAAAACCCACTCCACGCAGAGGAATAAGAGTCAGGTCTCAACATAAAACAAATTGATTGGGTGCGAAGCGGTGAGGGCTTGTTGTACTTGCCATGCTGATTTCTGCATCGCGCTCGCTTTTCAATACGTTTGCATCTATTTCACCGTCGAATATCGCGCCATGAAACGCCTCGCCTAACCCGGATTATTCACGAATCTTTACGCGAGCGAACGGCCCCTCACCTTAATCCTCTCCCCGCAAGCGGGGAGAGGAGATTTCCCCTTCCCTTTCTAATGGAGAGGGTCAGGGTGAGGGTTCGCGTGGTCACACCCTGTCGCAAATCTGAGCGTCTCGTGAATAGGTCAGGCTAACGGGCACAGATTAACAGAGTCAATATAGTGGGACGAGGGAAGACGGTGGGGATGGGGGAGACGTGGAGCGTAACGCCGGCAGGCGGGACGCCTGCCCTACTATTCACGGGGCGACCCGCGGCAGGCGGAAAACTGACCACTGATGACTGATAACTGATACCCGAAATGCCTTGCTGTTGCCGGGGCTCGGGCATAGTGTTTTCACTTCCAAGAAGAGCGCGCCATGAAGTCACTTGGCATCGCATTGCTGTGCGCATCATTTCTCGTCCCGCATGTTTGGGCAGACAGGGTCACCCTGAACAACGGCGATGTTGTGCGGGGCGAAATCATCTCGGAAACGGATACCCAGGTCACGATTCGGGTCGCTAATCACAATCGCAGCATCATCCACAGCGAATCCATCCCGAAGTCGAACATCAAGGCCATCGACAAGGAAACCCCGGAGGTGCAAGCTGCGCGTGAGCGGTTGGAGAATGAGGAACTGAGCGCGTACAAGGCATTGAGCCGCTTCCAATCGAATCCAAATCAAGAGTTGAGCGCCGCCGAGTACGCGCGGGGGATTGCTGCCTACAACGCGTTCATGGGGAAGTATCCGAACTCCAAATATCTGGGGGATGTCCAACAGCGTCTTGCCGGATGCAGGGATGAACTTGCTCACGTCGAAAAAGGTGGGGTCAAGTTCAACAATGCCTGGATGACTCCGAGCGAGAAGAAGCCGTTGATGGAAGCTTATCTGGCGCAGCAGAAAGTACAGGGACTTGAGAGAGAATTGAAAGATTTGGAAGACCAGCGGAATCGATTGATCGATGCTCTCGCGAATACACAACGAGCCATTGCGGAATGCCAGAATACAATTAGCAATCCTCCACAGATTGCCACGGCTACTCCTGCGCAACCCCAGCGTCGCGATCTTGCTGGACGTATGACCGCGCGCGTAACTGCCCCACAAGGGGGAGGAGGCTCGGGTAGCGTATCGTACCGCACCAATGCGGATGCCGTAAAAGATGCTCAATCGAAACTGGCAACCTGTCAAGCGCAAGCCGCCAAGATACAGCAACAGGTTGCCGACCTTAACAGCTCAATCGAGTATAAAACGCGAAGACTCTCCCAAGCAAAAGCGGAGGCCGATGCGCTTCGCTCTCGTTAGTCGGAATGATGAGGGATGAAGGCGGAACCCATACGCCTCAACGCTCAACGTTCAACGCTGAACTTCCAACGTCGATCTATTCGTCAGGCGCAGAGCCCTGAACCCGGAACGTTTACCCCGAATCCTTTTCGGGGCTGAACACTGAACGCTAAACCCAGGTTCCACGGCTGGCACTCAGCTTTACAGCCTCGATGACTCGCATGTTCGCCAGAGCATCCTCAAGCGGCGTTGGTACCGGGCCGTCGTCGAAACGGGACAAGCTGGACGCTTGTCCTACTTCCCCCGAATTCCATTCGCATCGGTGCCTGCACTTCGGTATTTTGCTGCGTTCGCATGAAGGAGACGAGTCAGTCAGAACCGGCTGCCGTGTTGAGCCGGGTGTTCGATGGCAACGACGAGTTGCTGCTGATGGACCGCGTCCGGCTCCAGCGGCGGGCGCGCGAGATCCAACAGCGTCTCCGCCAGCGTCAGCCAGCGGATCGGATGTTGCGGCAATGGGAGGCTGAGTTCAATCGCGCGACGCAGCGCTGGAAACGGCGGACCGGTTTCCGCCCGGACGTTCGCTTCCCGGACGATCTGCCTATCACCGCCCATCGAGAGCGGATCCTCGAAGCGCTGGAGAAACACACGGTCATCATTGTTTGCGGGGATACCGGCTCGGGCAAAACCACCCAGTTGCCGAAGATGGCCCTTGCCGCCGGGCGCGGTTGCCTTGGCCGGATCGGCTGCACCCAGCCACGGCGGTTGGCGGCGGTGAGCATGGCCCGCCGCGTGGCGGAGGAACTCCAGTGCAACCTCGGCCAACAGATCGGGTATCAGGTCCGATTCGACGACCGGACCAAGGACGAAACAGTCATCAAGTTCATGACCGACGGTATTCTGCTGGCCGAAACCACCGCTGACCGGTCGCTCCTGCAATACGACACGCTGATCATCGACGAGGCCCACGAGCGCAGCTTGAACATCGATTTTATCCTCGGTTACCTCAAGAACCTGCTGCCGAAACGGCCCGACCTGAAAGTGGTGGTGAGTTCGGCCACGCTCGATGTGGAGAGTTTCTCGCGGTTCTTCAACGGCGCGCCGGTGCTCACCATCGAGGGACGCACGTACCCGATCGAAGACGTGTTCCTGCCGTCACCGGATCCCGACGCCGATGTCGCGCGGCAGGTGGCGCACGCGATCCAATGGGTCCACGAACTCGATCCGCATGGTGACATGCTGGTGTTTCTGCCCGGCGAACGGGAGATTCGCGACGCGGCGGACGTGCTTCGTGGCAAACAATACGCGAACACCGAGATCCTGCCGTTGTTCGCCCGGTTGACTCTGGCCGAGCAACAACGTGTGTTCACGGTCGGCGGTCGCCGCCGAATCATTCTGGCGACCAATGTGGCCGAGACCTCGATCACCATTCCGGGAATCCATTATGTGATCGATTCCGGCCTTGTCCGCATCAATCGTTACCAGCCGCGTCGGCAAATCCAGTCGCTGCAAATCGAGCCTGTCTCCCAAGCTAGTGCCCGCCAGCGGCGCGGACGTTGCGGCCGCGTGGCCGAAGGTCTTTGCATCCACCTGTACAGCGAGGAAGCGCTCGCACAGAGTCCGCCGTTCACCGACCCGGAAATCCGCCGCGCTTCGCTCGCGGGCGTGATCCTGCAGATGGCCGTGCTCCGGCTGCCGCCGGTCGATGCTTTTCCGTTCATCAATCCGCCGCAGCGGATCATGGTTGCCGAAGGGTACCAGACGCTGTTCGAGATCGGCGCGCTGGACGACAAGAAGAACCTGACCGATCTCGGCCGGGAACTGGTCACGTTCCCCGTTGATCCGCAGATTGCTCGGATGATTGTCCAGGCCCGCGAAGAAAACGTGGTCAGCGAACTCCTTGTGCTGGCGGCGTTACTCAGCATTCAGGACCCGCGAGAACGTCCCGCGGAACACGAATCCGCCGCCGATCAAGCGCATCGGCAATGGCAGGACGAGCGCTCGGATTTTCATTCTGCCTTGCGTTTCTGGAACGCATGGCAGGCCCAGCGCAAGAAGACGAAGTCCAACACCCGCCTCCGCCGCTGGTGTAAATCCAATTTCGTGAGTCACCGGCGCATGGTGGAATGGCAGAACCTGTTTCGCGAGCTGGCGGACGTGGTGGTGGATGAACTCCGCTGGAAAGTCCGGATCAGCGAGACCGTTCATGACGATTGCTTCTACGACCGGGTCCTCCGCTCGGTGCTGGCGGGCATTCCGATGCACATCGGGCGACGCGGCGAGCGAGCCGAATACCAAGGCACGCGGGACCGTCTGTTCTACATTTTCCCGGGTTCGGGACTGTTCAAAGCGACGCCGCCGTGGGTCGTGGCGTTCTCGTTGGTCGAGACCCTCAAGTTGTACGGCAGGACCGTGGCCGCCATCGAGCCGGAGTGGCTGGAGAAGGTCGCCCCGCATCTGTGTCACTCTTCGTACTCCGACATTGCATGGAGCACCGAGCAAGGGTTTGTCTATGCCCGCGAGTCTGTGACGTGCGGTGGGCTCACGATCCTGACCGGTCGTAAGGTGCATTACGGACGGATCCGACCCGACGTGGCGCGCGAGGTTTTCATCCGCGAAGGAATGGTTCCCGGCAACCTGCGGAGCCGGGGCGCGTGGTTGAAACCGCACCGCCAGATGCTGCAGACGATCCGGAATCTGGAACAGAAACTCCGTCGTCCCGACAGCCTGCTCGACCCGCAAGCGTTGTACGAGCATTTCAACCGGTTGGTGCCCGCCGACGTCTGTTTAACCAAGGACCTCGACCGCTGGCTGCAACGGAACGGCCAGATTATCGGCATCTCCATGGAAGACGCGATGTATCCGCAGACCGAGCCGATTGCGCCCGCTGATTACCCCGATCAATTGATGTTTCACGGGCATCCGTTCGAGGTTCGCTACCGGTTTGCTCCCGGTGAACCGGATGACGGTATCGTGTTGCGTTGTCCGCAGCGTTTGTTGGCGGCGCTGCCGTCTTGGGTGCCCGACTGGTTGGTGCCCGGCTGGCTGTCGGAGAAAGTCCGTCTATTGATCCGCTCGCTGCGGAAAGACCTGCGCGCCGCGTGCAATCCCGTGCAGCAGATCATGGATGATTTCCTGCGCGGGCTGGCCGAAGGCCGCATCGCGAGAATCCAACCACTGACGGATGCGCTGGCGGATTACCTGACCGAACGATTACGGGTCGCTGTACGACCAACGGATTTCGACGTGGCCCGGCTGCCGGAACACCTCGTCATGAAAATCGCCGTGCTCGATGACCACGGCATGGTGGTGCGGTTCATCAGGGAGAAGCCGGCGGAGATTGCCGACGGGGTCGAGGTCGATCGGTCGTCTTTCTGGATGCCTTCAGGATTGTATCGAACCGGGATGACCGCTTGGGACTCGGGACCGTTGCCCGAACGGATCGTGTTGGAGAGGTCCGGTCCCAAGGAGGTGCTCGGGTACCCGGCGTTCGTCGATGAAGGCAGAAGCGTTGGGGTGCGGCTCTTCCTCGACGCGCAACTCGCCCGGGAACAGCATGTCGCCGGGTTGCTACGCCTGTTCCGGGTCCAGCATGCCCACCTCGTCGAGTCGCTCGAACGGCGATTGCCGTTGCCAACCTCTTTGCAAGTGTCCCTCAGCGCGCTGGCAGGCGAAAGCCAGAGCGCCCTCGAGGATTTTGTAAACCTGCCGATTGAAGATTCGCTGCGTGACGATTCCGGTGCGTACCCGCGAGACCCGGCGACATTCGCATACCGTGTCGAGGCGGCGCGCACCGCGCTCTACGCGACCGCCCAGGAACGTGGCCGCACCCTGGCCGGAATCATGGACGCAAGGGCAACGGTCATGAAGAGAGTGGGTGAGTTGCGAAAGAAGGGCGCTGCCGTGTCGGCCATGCTGATCGATATCGAGAATCAACTCGCTTTCCTGTTCCGTCCCGGGTTTTTGCGTGGCGAGGATATCTGGCGGCGCTACCCGCGCTATCTCCAAGCCTTGTCCGTGCGGTTGGAGCGATTGAAACTCGACCCGTCCAAAGACCGGTCGAAATGGGAAGCCGTCCGCCCCTTCCAAGAGTTCCTGGATGCGAAGCTGGCAGGTCCGACAGGCAAGCGATTACCCTGCGATCTGCTCAGGTTCGCCACCCTCCTGCAGGAATTTCGCATTTCCCAATTCGCCCCGGAACTCGGGACGCTTGAGAAAGTTTCGCCCAAGGTTCTTGACTCCGTTTGGGCAAGCATCGTCAAAAAAGCCTAGAACTGGTCCGGAAACCCCTGCCCCAAAGCCTGTCATTCTGATCCCGCCTTGGCGGGAGAAGAATCTCTGGTTTTCCCGCAGCTTCCCGAACGACTGAGACCCTTCGCTGCTCTCAGGGTGACAACGCATAGGAGTTTCCGGACAAGTTCTAAGGACTACGGCTTGTCCCTCCGCGAACATGCCCGCCCTCGGCTGACCTGCTCGAAGCACACGCGGCGAATAGTGGATCCGCGGCGGAGCCAACTATTCATTGGCAAGCCCGACCCGAATATCGTCGCCATCACGGACGGATTTCAGCACGCGAGGATCGCCTTCGAGTTTACCCAGCAGGTTCACCTTGGTGACGAGGCGGCATTCGTTGCTACGCGAAACCGGGGTCGGGCCGAACGGGATTGCCAGCGATTTGCCTTGGACCCAGAAGCGGATCGTGCCCGGCGGCACGACTTGCTGTGCGTCAGGTTCCAAGGCCGCGCTCACAGGCACGCTGCAATAGACTTCCTCACCCTAGGTGTTCGCGGTGGATGAACACGGAAGAGCACTGAGCAGCTTCCTAGCATTCGGCGTGTCGTTCAGAACGCCGAACGCCTCGCCGTTCTCCCACGAAATTCGAATCCGCATTTGAGGCTCGCCACGTTCCACGTGGTAATTCGGCTCACTCGCTGTGATCTCGTCTCCCGTCCTAAGTGCTGCGTGACGCTTCATTTGCTGTGTAGCCGCGCCCTTTATGGGTGCGCAGGCTAAAGGTTTACCCCGAATGCCTTCGGGGCTGCGGCTACGAGATGCACCCGTCAAATCAACTTTGACTGAGCACTACACGAGATCGCAGGCTTCGGCCGGCATCCAGTGCTGGTCTTTCCCCTCCCACTTGACGTTGCAGCCGATGGGATTGGTCATCGGCTTGCTCACGGGCTTGCCCGCCAGATGTTCCCGCAACGCGTTCTCCAGATCGTTCACGGTCATCTTGCTGGTATCACGCGGATTGTCCACCCCGCGTCCGGTGTAGATAAGCTTTCGGGACCGGTCGAACACGTAGAAATGCGGCGTCCGCAGCGCGCCGTAGGCCAGCGCCACCTTCTGCGATTCGTCGCGCAGATACAGCCAGGGAAACTTCTTCTCCTTCATCCGTGCGACCATGTGCGTGAAGTCATCCTCCGCGTAGGTATTCGCACTGTTGGAATTGATGGCCACGAACTTGACTCCTTGAGGGATGAACTGTTCTGCCGTTCGCCGGGTCACTTCGTCGGACCCGGTCACGTAGGGACAATGGTTGCAGGAGAAAAAGATCACCAGCACCTTGGCGTCATCGAAATCCGCGAGCCGGTAGGTCTTGCCGTCCGTGGCGGGCAGCTTGAAATCGGGAGCCTTGTCTCCAATTTGCAGTGTGAATGCCATAGATACCGTCCTTTCCTGATTCTTTGACCTTTGTTATCTTATCGCCTTCGTTGCGTGGCCGGCAATTTGTTTGTCGTTTGGCTGCGATGTGCCGCCGCTGGCAACGACAGTTTCGTCAGTCAGGTCGGAGAGGTTCTCGTTGTCGACGTGAGTCGGTTCTCCAGTTGGTCTAAAGCAAAGCGCGGCGCGATCGTTCCCGCGCATCCGCCGCGGCGTAGGCGGCAACGACCTCGCCGAAATAGACGCGGTGGTAATCGCCGTTGCGGTACGCCGATGCCTTGATGTCCGCGGCGAGATTGGCGGGGATGACCTCATTGGTGTGCACGATGCGGCACTCGTAATGCACCAGACCCTGCTCGATGATGGGTGCCCGGACACGCTGCGCGGCGACAGGCTTCAGCCCCGTGTGGGCAAACTTGTCGCCCTCGCGGCCCGATGCCGTCCCGCAATACTGCACCGCCTCCGCCAAGTCGGGCGGCAACACGTTGACGGTGAACTCAGGGACCTCTGCCAACCGACTGTGGGTCCACCGGCTCGGTCGGACGAGCACAATGATGATGGGCTTGCTCCAAATCGCGCCGCCCGTCATCCATCCGATGGCCATCACATTCGGTTTGCCGTCGGCGCCGACGCTGCCCAGCAACAGCCCGTCGCGCGTCAAGGCATCGATCGTTTCCTGCCACAGCTCGAACAATTTGATGGCTTGTTTCATGATCCTCTCCGTTGTGGGAGCGACTTGTGTTCGCGCCCCGCCATTCTGCTTCTCCTTTGCCGTCGAATATCTCGCCATGTAATGCCTCGCGTAGCCGGCACAGATTAACAGAGGCGCAGACAATTGGGCAAGCGCGCGTCGAAGCTCAACTGTTACGAGTGGTGCGCGGCTTCCCTGCTCGGTGAACCTGTAATGAATAACCATTCCCATTCTCAAACGGTTCGACGGTCGCTGTCACCTCAAGCACAGGATGCCGGACAGTCGCCAGACCGTAACTTCTATAGGTATCGGCGAACAACTCCGTCTCGACGATTCCCGTCCAGTCGGCCAGCGTGAGGAATTTCATCAGTTCACTTGTGACCTGCTGATGGATGCGGTCCTCGACAATCAGGCCGCAGCAGGTAACTGTCTGGCCGACATGCTTGCCGACGAAATCCGTTGCCTGTTTATGGCGCTGGCAGAATAAGTCGCAAATCTCTGTAACCTTTGCGCCGTTTCCCGTCTGTAGGTAGTGGAAGCAAGAACTGACGCGAAGAAACTTGTGAATGCGCAACGCAAAACCTGCGCGAAATGCGGAGCAGAACTGGCAGACGGTGCGTTGTGGCCCGTGCTCACGCCGGCGCGCGGCCCGCGCGACCGCCTCGCCGGCATTTGGCGGGTGCCGCGTTTTTAACGGTGCAATCAGAGGCAAGACAAATGTAGACTCAACCTATGAAAACTAAACTTCAGTCCCAGCTCCTGCTCGGTGGCATGGCAGGTTTGCTCGTGTTGGGGGCTATCAGTTGCGGCGACAACACGTCGGTGAGTTGCACTCCCCTCCGTGTATTCAACAATTTGAATCAGGCCACCGAAGAACGTCACTTGACGTTGCCGCACGTGGCCAACAGCGGCTTGGAGGTGCGCACGTCCTTCGGCAGCATTTCGGTCGTGGCCGATCCGGCCCTGACCAACGTGGAGGTGACGGCCAAGCTTGTAGCCGGTGGCTACACCACCGAGGCCGCCATGACCAACCTGACAAAGATTGCCGTCAAAACCAAACGGCGTCCCGACAACATCTTGGAAATCTGGGCGGAATTTCCGGAAGGTTCCACCAGCTCCGAGAGCTTCCCGTTTGAGGTGCATATACCTTTCTTCCACGTGTCCCGAAGCTCGCGCGGCAGCGGCTGCTCGTTTGAGGTGCGAATCCCCGAAGCCCAAGGGGTCAAAGCGAAAACCTCGCACGGCGCCGTGACCTTGAAAGGTTTGAGTGGAACCGCTGAAGTCGAGACCACTTTTGGCGGCGTCACCGTGACGGAGCACCGTGGGCCCGTGGAGGCCCGCACATCCAATGGGCCTGTACACCTCGAAAACGTCGAAGGAACTGTCCATGCCAGAACCACGTTCGGTCGGGTCACGGTGCACGGGGTCCGGGGAAAAGTAGAAGCAACCAATAGCAACGGAGGGATCGAGGTGGCCGAGGTGACCGAATCGGTGCAGGTCACCACGACCTTTGGGTCGGTGACGGTGCGGGAGGCGGGGGGAAACGTGACCGTCGAGGACTCCAATGGAACGATCAAAGTGGAAAATGCCAAGGGCAACGTGCGGGCCGGCACGACCTTCGGGTCGGTGACGGTGCGGGAGGCTGGTGGCGAGGCGGACCTGAGAAGCAGCAACGGCTCGATCACCTATGCCCCGGCGACGGGAAACGAAAATCGCTTTGACCTGAGGACCACCTTCGGGAAAGTGGAGGTCCGTTTGCCCGCAAGTGCCAAAGGAAAGGTTCAGGCCGAAACATCCTTTGGAAACATCAAGGTGGACGGCACCCGTCAGCCGCTCTCGGTCACCGGCGATAAAACCCACAAACAAATCGTGTTAACGGAAACGGGCCCCGAATCGCGAATCAACACCTCCCACGGCAGCATCCACATTTCCTTGGAATAACACGCCCTGGTTGAACATATGGACACACCGCCCATCATGACGAATCCGCCTGCCGCTCCCGCCAGACGACGTTGCGGACTCGCGCGAACCAGTTGCATTCTCGGGCGGATCTCGCCCAGTGCTGCATGCCGCCCCTGGTAGGGCTCGCTCCTTTTCCTTGGTCCTTTCCAGCGTAAAATAGCAGCAAATCTCGCGGAATCAAGCGCTACTCCCCTACTACTCCACCAGTACTCGCACGTACTCCTTCACTGCTTTTCCCTGACAGTTTCCCTGACAGTTGATCCTCCCTGCACACACTCACTTTCAAGCTGGTTCAGTTTCAGGGGCTCAGGTCAAAATCTCAGAAGTGATGGTTGGTTTTGTTCCGGTTCGCAGTTTCAGGGGCCGGCGAATTGGCATCCGACGGACTGGTAGAATCCCATCACGAGGTCGCGTTTCTGTTGGAGGACAGGGTATTTCTTGCAGAGGACATCGAATTTGTTGCGTTTGGTGAACAGCCAGTCGACCATCATGTTGAAGTCGTTTTCGAGGGAGCTTTGGGACTGACACCCTCCACGAGCACCCGCCGCCGAATCTCGGTCCATTGTCCCATGTTGCGATACATCCTCCTGTTCTATCAGGATGCCGCACTTTTGGACCGCCCCGCCCCCCACCGCACTTTTCAACCGCCCTTTACAGGGGGTTTGCCGCAATGCTAAGCTGCTGCCGTGAAAACGGTCATTTTACGTCAATGGCACACGCCAATGAGTAAGGCCGAATACAAATGTTCGGCGGCATCCCGTGAATAATCCACGCCAAGAACTAATCTCATTATTGCGCGGTTTATTCGCCTGTCCTGTGATCAGTTTTTTGGGACGGCGTGGCTTCGTTGATGCACTCACAAACAGTGGGTTGAGCTTCGATGCCGGCGACAGGCGCACGGACGAGCTTGTGTCGCTCCTCCGCTATCTCGTCGCGCTCGGTCTTCTCGACGAGGCCACACCGCTGCGATTCACTGCGACTGAATTGGGCCATAAGGTTTTCCAGCGCTTCGGTGCATTCTGCCTCATTGAGTCCTATGATGAGTATTTCCGCGATTTGGATTGGGTCTTGCCGAAATCCAACTTGCCCCGTCCAAGCGTCAACCGGGAGCGCAACGTCATCGGCAGCGGACAGCTCCATGCGCGCAAGTTTTTCCCAGCGGTCTTGTCTCACATCGCCGACACTCCTTACGAGCATCTTACAGACTTGGGTTGTGGCGACGGCACCTTCATTCATGAGGCACTAACCGTCCAGCCCGCCCTATCCGTTACAGCGGTGGACTTGTCCGGGCAGGCCGTCGGCATGGTTCACCAGCAACTTTCAGCGCACCACCCGTCCACCAAGTATTCGTCCGCCGTTTGTTCTGCCCTTGATGTTTCCGGCTGGGCAGCCGCCCTGCCGGTTCGTGCTGAGGCTCGCCAGCTCATCACCATGTGGTTTCTTCTTCACGAGATCTTCGATGGAGATGTCGGGCATCTTGCCGATTTCTTTCGCCAGTTGCACCACCGCTTCCCGAGCGCATCCGTTGCCTTTGGTGAGCTTTTTCGTCTCTCTCCGGAACAGATGGCTTCCAGTCGTCACGAGTCCATCATGCCGGAGTACGTGCTCTTTCACGCGCTGTCCGGCCAGCATCTCATGAGTGAGAAAGAGATTTCAGAGTTGTTATCACAGATACCTTACCGGCTCGTTCACCGCCAGACTTTCGACCCAGTTCTTCACGGCTCACGCCCCGTTCCGAGCAGTGTCGTGTGTATCCTCGCCCCTATCGCGACGGACTCATGACTCTCTTCGCATGAGTATTTGAGAGCCAATCGAGATTGCTAGACGAGTTCGAGTTGTCCGCGCGACACTGGGTCATCTTTAACGACGCGGAACCGGTCGGACCCCAATCTCACGAATGAAATCTCACATTGGGTGAACACCCCATAGCGCCCGCCTAAATGATCGGCGATAGTCGCGGGGCATAAGTCATATGGGAAATATCGGTTAAGGGCGGAAAACTCTAAATGGAGGGATGTATCATGAGATCTAGGAAATTTGTGGTCGCCGCAGGATTGGTTATGGCTGCGGTTCTTCTGCTGCAGAACACCATGGCCAAAGCGGGTGCGAAGGGCGGAACCAGCATCCTGCACTGGATGGTGACCACGAAAATGGTCGCTTCCGGAGTGGAGAGCGGTGTCAGAGGTTCTGTCAATGCTAACCAGAACAAACAGGGCAACGCCGATAACCAGCGGTTGACCATCGCCGCGGCCGGCTTGCAGAGCAATGCCACGTATCTGTTGGTGGCTGTGACTGTCGCCGACACGAACCCCGTGGTTGTCGCCGATTTCCCGACGAACGCAAAAGGCGTCGGTCTTGTCAAGTACGTGTACAAGAACAATGGCAAGGGTAACGCCGGCGGGACATCTTTGCCTGTCGTGCTGAATCCCATCAGCGATATTCAGGGATTGGGAATCGCGAACGGCAGCACCCAAACCGTGCTCAGCGCCGATCTGACCGACCCGGACAAACTCCAGTATCTGGTCTCGCGGTCGCTGACCAATGACGGGATTGAGTCCGGCGCCGCGGCTTCACTGCGGATCAAGGCCACGCAGAAGTCCGTCCAGTTCCGGTTACTCGCCTCGGGGTTGCTTGCGACGAGTGGCTACTTCCTGGCGGTAAACGATGTTCTCGATACGAATGTGACTACGGATGCCGCCGGGAATCTGTCGTTCAACGCACTGCCCGCTGGTACGCCGGATGTTCTGGATATTCACACGTTGGCTATTTTGAACAGCAGCAGCAACAGCGTCCTGAGCACAACACTGCCATAGGGGATCAATGATCTCGATTTCCACCGGCAATGGGAGAGGGAACCTGGAGCGTTTGCTCACTCCACTTCCAAGCGCCGGGTGATGCCGAATAACCCCCCCTACACGGCACGACATAGCGGCTGGCTAGAAAGGGCCGCCGGGACCGGCAGTTCCATCGGCAGCATCCTCGCGTTCTTGAGGAAGAACCTGAAGTAAAGCGCGACGGCAGCGAGCTGGCGATGAATTCCCATCACGAATTCTTAAACCTGCTTATTGCACCAGTGCGAGTGCGCTGGTTCAATAAGCACCTCAAGACAAATGGAGTGGGAACTCCATTTGTCAGAGGCCGACAGCGCAGAGTGCGTTGTCGGGGTACCCCCCGACAATTGGTCGAGATCCCAATTGTCGGCCCTGCGGGTTAGTGTGAGGTATGCACCAGCGTCTTCGATTCCGCGAACACCCAGGCAGCACCGAATCCAGCCATCACGGAATGGTCGGTCTTCATGAGCGGGCTGTCCGCAAACACCGTGCCGGACAGTTCATCATAGCGGGCAAATGCACCGAACCAAATGTGGCCAAAACGCTTGGTCACTGACAGGATCAGGAGCGATCCGCTGTATCCGGCGCGCGCATCATAGGCCGGTCGAAAACCGGAAACAGCAAACTTGGGGGCCACCTCGTAGTAATAGTCGTGGTACGGTTCCGTGGCAAAGAGCGGGCCGACGGCCAACCCGAAATTCCACCCTTTGCCCGGCCCGATGTTTCTAAAATCAACAGTAAGCTGGGGATTGACAACGTAACCGATACCTTTCCACCGGGAAAGATCCGTGGCAATGACGGCACGGACCGGGAGACGGAGCTGCACCACGCGTTCGGAATTCGTGTCTTTGAAAAGGCAGATCTCGAGTGCAGGTCCGAGTTGGATCGTGGGATCGAGGTCCGGCATCCCGCTCCGGGCCGTGTCCTTGGTGCTCTGGGCTGGCATCGAGGCATCGGCGCTGATGTTGAGTCGCACTCGCTCCGAGTGGAAGAGCAAACCAGCTAACCCGTTGTTGTCCAGCCGCAGGAAATCACCGCGATACACCAGATACGGCATCGGTAACACGTAGAAGCGTTGTTGGTCAGAACCGCGGTAATCGGGAAGGCTCAGACCTGCAACTCCGAGTCCCACCTCCCACAAGGGAAGTTCTTCCGCACGGCTGATATGAGTGGACGTGACGGCCAACAGGAATCCCCCCAGACAAGTGATCAGTCGTCTCATGGGCCTTGATCAGCCCTGTTGTTCCGCGATAATAAACCAATGGTGTCTAATGTTCGCCACCTGCTTCTGATTTCCTGAATTATGTCCTTGGCCGCCATTGTGATCACTCTCCTACCACCCGATTCCGAATGATCTCCAGTTGACGAGAAACCACTGATTACCCCTTGTTTGGTGATCAACAATTATCGATATACCGAACAATACTAATGAACAGACCACCATAATCAATAATGCCAGAAACACCCATTTGAGTGATCGACCTGGCGTGCGGCCAATGCAATTGAGGGTTTTTCCCCAGAGTTTCCCTGCTTTGTATGCGAGAGATTCTCCGTACTCCTTTTGGTCGTGCGAACGCTCCCGCAGTGAGGGCGGTTGTGATACCGGGGTCTGTGGTGTTGGTGTAAACGATGACGAACTTTGCACCTCCGTTAATGCTGCACCACATTTAGCATCTTCTCTTGGATATGCCCTGCGTTTTTCAATCGCTTCGATGCAAGCTCTCGCCTCTTTCGCAAGGTCTGACGTTGGTTGCTCCATTAAGATTGTTTGATAATGCGTGATTGCCTCATCGTACTCGTCCTTAGCTTCGAGTTTTGCCGCTGTCTCAAATAAATGCTGCATCACTGCGTCTTGTTCCAGCAATGCTTTCCCCTGTTCCGCCAGTTGCTTCGCTTCATCCTTCCAGAGACCCAGCCTCAACCTTGCTTTCTCGGCCGCGTGGCTGAAACGCATGGCCGCCAATAAACAAACGAGTGCTAGACCGTATAGTAGTAGGATGAGATTGAGTTCACTAGGTTCGCCCCAAATATGGATAATGAAGAGTGCGAGCAACCAACCGAAATATGAACCGCAGCTGATACTGCTGAATCGCACCATACGTTGGGCGTCTGTACTCTTCGCTGCCCGCGCTATGCGACGGAAACGCCTGCAACGAATATACTCACGAATAAATAGAATGAAGAATATGAGTCCCATGTATCATTCCCCCTTTCAGCATAACGTCGCGACTGAGGCGCGAGCTGCCGCGTGTCGCCTCCAGCCGGCTTGTTCTTTACACACGCGGGCTTAATGGGTGTTAGGCGACACTTTCGTCACTGACTCTGCAAAACCCGGCGCCATAACGCTCTCCAGTCGTCGCGACGGTGTGTTCACTTCTGTGGCGTAACCGCTTTTGCTGGCGCCAGTTTCAAATCTGTCACTTCGATGGAATGATCGGAGAGTTCCCTACAGTCGAAGGCAACTTGCGAGCCAGGCTTGAGGACGGTCCAATCGACGTTCGGCTTATCCGCAACGCGGAATCTCAAAAGAGGCCGGCCGGCCGGTGTCGTCGGGTGCTCCAACTGTACCCGGATCGATGGGAATGCAACAACGGTTGACCCTTCATCCGGCTCCATCAGGATGACTTGCGATGTCGGGTCCACCTCAAGAACTGTGCCCGTGACATGCCCCGTCGCACCAGCAGGCGGATGTCCCACAACCACGACTGAGTTCCCTTCTCCAAAAGCAAACCCCAGCGACAGTGGCGTCGTTTGCGTGCGTCCAAAACTTGACCGAGACGCTAACCACCCTTTGGCATACGGGTTACCCGCATCTGCCGCCCGACGCATCCATTCCCTTGCTTGGTCCTCATCTCTGCTCACGCCCTGGCCGTTGTCGTACATGGCACCGATGTCGTACATGGCGCCGGAATTTCCTGCACCGGCAGCTTTCCGAAACCACTTCATCGCCTCTGTGTAATTCGTACTCACCCCTTCGCCGCCGTAATACATGCTGCCGATATCGTACATCGCATCGACTTCTCCAGCCTCAGCCGCCTTGCGAAACCACGCCATCGCTTGGTCAGTATCCTTTGCCAGCACATCACCACCAAGGTACACAGCACCGATACTGAACATGGCGCGGGAAACTCCTGCGTCCGCAGCCTTCCGCCAACACGCGATTGCGAGGGCATAATCCTTCTTGTTCCAGTATTGCACACCCAAGTTGTACATGGCGACGGGATGCTCTGCATTGACAACTGCCCCGGTCTTTTGCGAAGAGGTAGTGTTACAGCCGGCCACGAAAGACAACGCACCGGCGGCAAAAACGCCTAGCCACAGAGCCCTGCGCTGCAATGCTGCGAAGATGCAAGTCGCCGACTTAAGTTCATTATTGTTCGGCACCCTAACCTGTAGGCCTATACGGAGTTTGAGCACTGAAGAGCACATCGCGAAATCTCCTTTCTCATTCGTCTGGGTCAACCCTTGGAACTTGAGAGTTCATCGGTTGCCCTGTGTGTTTGCGATCTTCATGCACGCCGGCATTCTTTCCGAACGTGATTCCTTCGTCAAAGGGAAACAAGCCGTCGGGAGAGCACGGGAATGGTTTCCTGCTGCCTGCGAACGGTTGTGGAGGGTTTGCCGCGAACACATCTGCGCGGTGTATCAGTTGCACGCAAAACCTCATGGGTGCGTCTCGCTTAGCTCGGCTTGCTGCAGACGACGGCGTCGTCTCGTCGGATTGCACTCGCTCGTCTGACT
>Ga0187886_1002058_pt1 | contig 16761 bp, 16 predicted proteins | sample June2016WEW_20_1_FD_133001 | JGI IMG/M metagenome (GOLD analysis project Ga0187886, IMG submission 133001) | Peatland microbial communities from SPRUCE experiment site at the Marcell Experimental Forest, Minnesota, USA - June2016WEW_20_150 | ecosystem: Environmental > Terrestrial > Soil >... | reverse complement strand
GTCGTCCTCGCTGCCGTCGTCGACTACGACAAGCTCATCAACATGAGGGGATGCTCTCACGAGGACTTTCGCGATCATCTTCTCCTCGTTGTAGGCCGGGATACATGCAACCACTTTCGCCTTGGGTCTAGTGTTGATTCTCTCCTCGACTGAAGTCGGGAGATTCATGCTTCCACTCCGATCCTCTTCTCTTGGGTGGGCATCCCGTTGTTGCGGTTCCACCCGCATCCATCCCAGCGTAGAAGCATAGGCCAAACCATCGGCCTGACAGCATACCCGCCACAGCGAGTAGCTATATTCAAGACGCCAACTGCGTCCCGGTGCGCCTCCAAACCACAATTCAGACATCGGAACCCGCGCAGAACGCGCAGTGAATGTCGTGAACGACACCGTGGACATGTCTGGCTCGTGTATGCCTCCGAGACAGTTTCGATTTTCATGCCGTACTCCTCCGCTGTCCACTTGAGCCTATCCGCGACATGCCTATGGCTCCAATAGTTATGGACCATCGCGTTTCCCTGCCGTCCATGATTGCTGTTGTTTCTGATGCCTGTGAGTTCACCGATAACGATGCTTGACACGCCTCTTGCGTAGAGGTCCTTGACGAGTTGACGAGCGAATGTGGCTACTGCGTGTCGGAACCGATGCTTCCGTATCCTGTAGAGGCTTGTGAGTTGCTTCGACTTCCTTCTTCCGTTGACAACGGTGAGCCGTTCTTGGTGTCGGGCTATGCGGTTCGTCCAGTACCACCAATCCGCCAGCAAGCGGCCAGATTGGTATGCGACTGGTTGATGCCATTCAGGGAGCCAGACCGTTGCGAGGTTCCTTACGCCTAGGTCGATGTAGCATGTCTTAGACCCTAACGGGGTGATTATCGGCTTCACCTGAACGGATTGAAAGACACGCCACTTCCTCGACAGAGTATCCCACGCAACCTCTAGCCGTCCTTGCTTACCAGTCCATTTTGGTTCGCCCTTGAACGGGATTGAGAGATGACGCGGCAGATCCACGCGACCTTCGCGTATGTGGTAGCTGTCGCAGCGGAACAATATCCTGAGCACGTATCGCCCGTCGCGTTTCCAGTAGCCTGGTGGCTTCACCCGCTTGATCGTGGATGGAAGCTTACCATTCTTCTCCATACGTTTCAATGCGAGGAAGCTGCGCCATGCTTCATTGTTCTTGCGAACGATCTGCTGCGCCGTAGCGGAGCCGACCTGTGGGACATACTTCTTGTAGACTTGCGGGTTCCACTCCAACTTCAAGTAGTCGCTGTATTGTTGGCGGTGGAGGTAGTTGACCTCGTTCCAGAGCTTCGCACAGTTCACAGCCAACTCTTGGAGAACGCTGTGCCGTTGCTGTGTTGGTGCAAGGCTGAAGAGGTTGGCGCGTTTCATTTCTTGCTCTGCCTCTGAATGTACTCCTTTAAGACTACTGAGGGCTCGCTTACTCCATGTCTAGGGACAGGAGCTTGCGCTCGCCTTGCTATGGTCATCTGCCGGTCCCTGGTTCGAGGTTGAGTTCATCTGGGAAGTCTGGCAGCGTGGCCATATATGTTGTGGGTCCTCTCATTGCTTCCCCTAGGGTTGCTTTGGCTTCCGTCTGGTCTGAACGGAGCCTCCTTAGATCCTCGAGGTCGGGCATCCTCTTCCTATAGTCAGCGATGATGTTCGAGATGCTGGCGATGGCGAGTCCAGTCTGGTCTCCGATCTCCCGGTAAGTTGATCCGTTCAGCCAGAGCGTGAGAACCTTCTGCTTAACCGGGTCTGGGATTGGCCTCGCAAATGATTCCTCACCGCCTCGTTCACGTGTTCGCGAAACATGTTCACGTGTTCACGAGGCTTGTTCAAATGTTCACGTGAAGAATATGATCAAAAGAAGATATGTTAAACATGTTCCAATACCCCCAAGTACGGCAGCGTAGAAGGAGCATTGCAGAGCATACCGATCAATGATTAGATATTCTTCTTCTAATTGGTTGTAGTTGCATATTGTGGAACAGACCGCAGGATCATGTGAACGGTCCCGATGGTGGGCCTGGAAACCAGCTTCCTAGTCGAGCTGATTCGCAATATCTTGACCAAGCGCACTCTGTAGCGCGCATGCTTGAAGTCTCCAATTATTGCCTTGTAGCCGGACCTCACCTGTGAAGGTAGGTCGTCGTTGAGAGGCCTCCACGTGTACCAGGAGTTACGCCTCTTCCCCATTGAGGTCCAAACGGTCAGTTCTTCAGGTTTGGTCTCGCCTAGGAGTTTCACCACACTGTGCTCTTTTGCCTTCATGTAGAGGTCTTTGTCTGCAGTAATTAGCCGGGCATCAGTGGTGAGTGCGACGTAAGCTGCGTCATAGAAGGTTATTCCCAACTCTCTTGAGATGAGGAAGGTGCTTCTTAGCAGGCTAGACTCCGCGAAGCTTCTCAGCTTGAGGCCCAAGTCCAGCAGCGATTGGAAAGCCCTAGCTGCGTCCTGACTTGCAAACGAGGGAATGTTTCCGACTTCGAAGAGGACGAGTAGGGGTGAGGGTTACCTTCCCGGCAGCATGGAGGTCTCTGATCTGAACCGCCTTTTCGGAATCCTCCTCTGCGATATACCATTTGGCGACGACCGACGCGTCTACAACTACGGTGTTCAGCTGGAATTCCTCGCTTCCCTAATCACTTTGACGGAGTCGAATTTGACGGCTTTCGTCTTCTCCCTCAGCTCATCCATGACGCTTGAGGCCCGGCTCATCTTCTCAGCCTTGACCTTCTCTTCGATTGCTCTCCTCAGGTATTCTCCCCAGTCCAAGTCTAGCTTGCTCATCTCTTCCCTTTCAGTTCCTTGGGGATGCGGACGGAGACTACTTCCACGAGGCCATTTGTTAGAATGACCATAACTGGGCGAGCGCAAGCTCTCGACTTTAGTCCCGGAGTAAGCGAGCTTAAAGCTGATCTCTTGAGATGAAAAAAAATACCTTCCAATAGCCTACGTCATGGTAGCGGCAGCCTCGACGTCGATTTACTCTGTTCTCATGCGGGATCGGGACGCACTGATTGGGCTTGGATTCGTTGCGCTGCTTTTCTTCCCACCTCACAACCTGAACCTTCCGTATCAGTTCTAGAGAAGGCTATCAATGATAGCAAGTGCTCCATCTCGCAAGCCAGAGGCAATTCACGATGTCATTCTCGCGATGGCCTTTTTGATGGCAAGATGTAGCCTGACCAGCGCGGGATGCTGTAGGAAGACGAGTTCTTGCTTCTGTGCTTTGACTAGGTTGTCTCTTTCTCTTATCATGCTGTCCTGCGTCTTGATCAGGTCATCTCGTTCCCTTATCATAGCGTCTTGTGTTTTGACTAGGTTGTCTCTTTCTCTTATCATGCTGTCCTGCGTCTTGATTAGCTTGTCGCGGTCTCTTATCATGGCGTCTAGGCCATCTCTCTCCTGTATCACCGAAATCTTATGTCCAATTTCGAAGAAGAAGTCTCTGATTGCTGTAACCTCTTCATCGGGCGCCCCCAGTAGCTCCCTAACCTCTTTCGATCGAACCACTCCAACAGCCAAGATTCCTAAGCCGTTGCAGTGCAGAAACTCAAAGTGAGGATATCGGGATTTTGCCTCGTCCCAGAACGTTCTTACTCCGAAGTCGCGGTCACGCACGCTGGTGTCATGGATCAGAATCACTCCATGCGAGCTCACCTTGGGAAGCCATGACTCAAAGTCGTGTTTGATTGCTTCATAAGTATGGTATCCATCGATATGCAGAAGGTCGATTGTGCCATCCGCAAAGTGCTGCAGTGCTTCGTCGAAAGTGCTCTGGATCAGAGTAGAGAAGCTTCCGTAGAGGGGGTCGTGGTATGCACGAAGGTCCGCCAGAACCTCAGGCCCATAGAACCCAGTGTGCGCATCTCCTTTCCAGGTGTCGATGGCATAGCATCTTGTGTCTAGCTTCACCTCGTCAACTGCTTGGCAGAAAGCACAATACGACACACCGAAGTGTGTACCAAGCTCCACAATCGTTTCAGGTTTCAGGATCTCGACCAAGAACATCGCAAATGGGATATGTTCTTGCCACGCTGACATATATGGCAAGAGCCGCTCGGGGCTCGTGAAACAAATGGGATGCTCGAGGGGATTCAGCATACTGCGTTTCTGTACTTCGCCGGACTCCATCTGATTAATAAGCCAATCTTTTCTAGGCCGTTAGCGGTTCTGACGACTTTACAACATGGGAAACCTGGAGAATGCAGGGTGCACCAGAGAAGCCAAGAACTGGGCATCAGATTGACCCCTTTTACAGAGGGAGCAAAGCTTCTTCTTCGTCGTCAGTCGACGTTGCGTTGAAAAGCGACTAACGCTCATTATCGCTTGGCGGGAGCACATGGCAGAGTGAGGACGCAGCGGGTGCGTTTCGTATCACTGTTGGGACAAGCGCTACCGGCAGAGACTGGCAGATCGCCCTCGTGCGCGGTGCTAGAGCGGACAGGGCCACGGGCTTGACTTTCCCCTGTCGTTCCCCAAAAAGTGCGCGAGCTTTCAATAACATGCCTTTGACACGTTGGGATTGAGCAGATGCGATTGCCGCAACTCCGGATGAGGTTACTCTCGGCAAGGGCTGGCATCAAGTCGCTGACCCTCATTACGCCGAACCAGGACATGGCCTCGGGTGGTCCCTACGTCATCCAGACACTGGCTCGGGAGCTAGCCAAGGTTTTTGAGGTCAATCTGGTTGCTTTACACGCTGCGCCACGGGAAGTGGAAGGGGTCCACGTCTTCCAGTCTCCGTGTCTGCGCCCTATGGAAATCCCCGATGCCGATGCCATCGTGTTGTACGCCGATGCAACGGTTGCGGAGCACTTTGCTTGTCTCCCCGCATCGAAGGGCAAACGATTTGTCCTGTTTCAGGGTTACGGGATTCCGAAGAATCCAGTCGTGATTTCAAACCTTAGGAGGAACTTTCCGGTCGTGGCAGTTGCGCATTGGCTAGTTGAAGACGCGGCGAACTGCGGATGCTTGGCTGCCTACATGCCATGCGGTGTGGACAGGACTGTTTTCTACTGTGGCGAGCTGGATCGAGACCCGAGACTCGTCGCCATGATGACCCACACCCTCGACTGGAAGGGCACCGCAGACGGAGCAGTTGCCCTCGCCTATGCCACCTCGGCGCGGCCGGAAACACGGGTCGTTCTCTTTGGGAAACATAACCCGGGTCTCCCGGGCGCTCGCTTTGTAGGCAGTCTTCCCACGCGCAAGGAAGTTGCCGAGCTTATGCGCCGGGTCGCCGTCTTTGTCTGCCCGAGCTGGGAAGAAGGATTTGGTATGCCCGGTCTCGAAGCGATGTTCTGCGGCGCGGCGCTGGCTACGACCGACACCAAAGGCTCACGCGACTATGCGTTTGACGGCGAGACCGCTTTGGTAAGCCGACCCAAGGACCCTGAATCGTTGGGCCGAAATATCGTTCGATTATTAGAGGACCAAAGGCTTCGTGACACAATTGCCCGGCGAGCTCTTCGTTTTGCAACACGATACTATCCTCCTTGGGATGAAGCAGGTTTCTTGTTCGCGAAAGCGCTCGTGTCGCTTGCTTCCCGAGGGTAGCTGGCGCCGAAAACGATCTCCGGCCTAATGCGGAACGCATTGAGCCTCACTGTCGAGCCGTTCAGAGCCGGCAACCCGCTGGCCATAGCTACGGATGTCGAGCCCTTGCTGAGCAAGCGTTTTGAGTGGTCCTGGTTGGTGTTATCCAACTCGCCAAGAGCTATTCGGAACGTGAACGCCTTGGCTGTAAGGTGAGAAAGAGCACACAGCGTCAGCGCGGTCCAAGCCCGTGACCGCTCCATCTACCTGACCAAGTGGCAAGCGCTCTTGGACACTGACAAATTAATCTAGTTCTTCGATGCCTCTGGCTCTTAAGAGGAAGTAGAATGCCGACTAGACAACAACTGGAATGAGGAGGCACTCAACGGGACAGTGTATCCATGTATCAACCTTGGGGTGTGCCTCTCTTGCATGGCCTCAGTGCGATGAAGAAAGAGAATGGAGGTAACGCCGTGGAGGCTGAATCTAGACAGGCAGCAAGGCAGCCTGTGTCCACAACCGATTGCCCTAGCGTCTTTGTGCCAGAGAGACCGAGAAGAATTCTACAGGTTGCTTGTTTCTATCCGCCGAGGAGACCTCTCGGAGGAGGAACGATTGTCTGCAGTGACCTGACCAAAGGACTACTCAACGCACATGAGGTCGAAGTGTTCGCAGGGGGGATAAATGATCCGCCGGTTTCTTCCACTTACGAACTCGGAAAGGAATTGTTTGAAGGAGCCACCGTCTACCGCATCGTGCTAGAATACGAAAATTTCGAAAAGCTTGCTGCACAATACTGGAACCCGATAGTCAATGCGAGATTCGATTACCTGCTGAAAAGGTTGGCTCCGGATATCATCCATTTCCATGGCATCCAAGGCTTAGGGGCAGGACTTTTGATTTGTGCGGCCAAGAGAGGTATCCCCACGGTGGTCACAGTTCACGATTCCTGGTGGTTGTGCGCTCGCCAATTCTTTCTACTTTGGGATGGGAGAACCATCTGCTCTGGAGCTTCGCTGCCAAAATGTGCCTTGTGCATCACAAGAGGACGCAGAACAACGAACGCAATTAGTCGCTTGACCAAACCCTTTGTTAGCATTATGTTCTCCGCGTCCACCGTCGTCCGTTTCTTCTTGTTGCCTAGGATCCTGTCAGCTACAAGCTTGGTGATGTGTCCATCCAAATACCTTCAAGGCTTGTATCTGAAATACGGATTCAGCACTACCATATCGCGCAACGGAATACCTTCGGGGCTCGTCAAGCGGAGACTCAGAGTCTCTCATTCAGAGATTGTCTTTGGTTTTGCAGGAGGCACCTCGCCTGAGAAAGGATTTGGCCTAGTAATGGAAGCGACCTCAAAACTCAATCAGGAAAAACTCCCAGTCGATATCAAGGTAAGAATTTGGGGGAGCGGAGACCCTCGCGCGCTAGGGTTGGCCTGCACGGAGATTAGAGGTGTCCAGTTTCTGGGTGAAGTAGATAGAAGTCAGTCCATGGGCTTGCTCGAGGACGTTGATGTCCTTTTGTTTCCCTCTTTCATGCCGGAGAATCGTCCTCTCACAGTCCTTGAGAGTCTCCGCTCAGGAGCTCCAGTAGTTGCATCGCGCGTAGGAGGGATACCTGAACTTGTTCAAGACGGGTTCAATGGACTCTTGTTCGCGCCGGGTGACGCTTCTGAACTGTCAGAGTGCATGGTTCGCTTGGCGAGAAATCCGAAGCTACTTGCACTTATGTCTCGAAACGCGCTAGCTGTGCCTGTCCGCACGATGGAGCAACAGGCTGCCGAAACAAGCGTTTCATATGCGGGGCTTCGATTGCACAAGTCAAGACCGAGTATATCCCTTGGTTTCAACATCGTGCTTGCGACGAGCCTGTTTTGGATTCAAGTTGCGCTAGTCGGAATCTGGAAGGCAGCGATTTCAGCATCAAGAACTTTCGCGGTATTACGCGAACTGTACAAGTTAGATCCTGCACTTCGAACCCCTATGACTGGGGAGCTCTCGAAGAACATAATCTGCAAGACGGTGGCGTGCGAAGTCGGATGCGTCATCAAGGAGGTCCGACTGTTTTGCGACAATTTGGATGAACAGCCGCACGCTCTTACAGTCTCACTTTACTGGGCACTGAACGAATCGCCTTTTGCTGTTCGTAACATGAGAATACCCGCGCGACACCGGGCTTCCTGGCTTTCCGTGAGCGTTGGCGAGAGATGCGAACAGGATGTCGTGTACATCACCATCCGATCAGATAGTGATCGCTACGGACGTGTGGGATATGACCTCGAAAGACCCCTCGACCAACAATACAGGATAGGAGACGGGGTGTTTCGAGCACAGAAAGCTCGAGTTTGGGCAAAGATCGTTACCACGGCCGGAATTTTCGGCGTGGATGTGGCGGAAAGTGAGCGCCTTCCGGCGAAGCCATCAAGGTTACAGGATCTGATGTTTAGCGTTGCGGTATTCCCGATCCTATTTGCATTATACATTGCCGGGAAAGTGGGAGTCCCTACGCTGACCAGAGTTGTACGGTGGAAGAAGCGTCCAGGCAAAAGAAGGGGCGAGATTCGATAGTTGAAGGTGCTCGCATTCACCTTTACTCCGGCGAGCTATTGGAGCGCGAAATACAGGATCTATGCTTTTGGAGAGGCGCTGCGTCGAATCGGGGTACAGTTTGACTACGACGCGTTGCCATATGCGGAGTATGATAGCGGGCGACTTCAGATACAGAAGTATGGCGCCCTGGCTGGGGTTCTCTATTATCTAGGGCCTCTCAAGCTGCGAAGGGTCTATCGCATGCTGAGGTGCTCGTCGCGATACGATGTTGTTCTGGTGCAGAGGAGTCTCTTCCCAGGTGACTATACGGGACTCGAAGAGCTATTGGCAGAAGTGGATCCGCCTCTTGTCTACGACTTTGACGATGCACTGTTTACGCTTCCAGTGCACCTAAGACCAGCGAATTGGGATAGAGATCCGAATGTCCTCGGAGAGCTCCAGAAGGTTCGGAAGCTCGTGCAAGCATCCCGCGCGGTCATTGCAGGAAATAGATATCTTGCAGACTACGCTCGTCATTACAACGCTAACGTTGAGGTTGTGCCGACTCCCGTAGATACTGTCAGGCTTGCACCTAAGTACACAGCGAGAGACCCTAGTCGAATAGTCATCGGATGGCTTGGGACCTGGGGAAATCTGCATTACCTTGGCGCGTTGAAGCCCGTCCTCCAGGCGCTTTCCGAGCGATACCCGATTGTCGTGAAGTTGATCTGTGAAAGGAGTATCGATCTTGGAGTTCGTGTGGTGCGACAAGATTGGAGCGAGCAGACGGAGGCGGAAGACATTTCCTCGTTTGACATTGCTTTGATGCCACTCCAGGACGATGATTGGACTCGTGGAAAGTGTGGCTTCAAACTTCTCAAGTACATGAGTGCGGGTGTGCCCAGCGTTGCCTCGCGCGTCGGAATCAACGCAGAGATCATTCGTGACGGAGAGAATGGATTTCTCGCTGCTGACGAACATGAGTGGGTCGATAAACTGGCTAGACTCATCAAAGATCGCCAGCTCAGGCAGAAACTCTCTCACAACGGTAGGAAAACGGTAATTGAGGACTATTCGCTCGAGACACTTGCACCCAAATTTCATGACGTTCTTGCTCGAGTAGCGGGGAGCAGTTCCGGTCGCATGGAGGGCAGTTGAGGTTGGCACGATTGCCGATCGGCACAAGTCAGGGACTTTTAGCGACAGTCTTGTCGAACAACAACCTGGCCGGGGGAGATCCTGCACTAGGAGAGTAACGCGAGCCGAGCAGATGGGGCATCAGGTTGGCTTCCGAGTGTTTGCTTAAATCACCGACAAAAGACGAGTCCGTGGGTTCAAGCCGGATCCCAAGGATAGCGGTAATGGTCCTAAACCGCAACGGGGTCAAGTGGCTTGGCGGGTGTCTATCGAGTCTTGTTGAGACCGCCTATCCCCAATTAGACATCTACCTGGTCGACAATGCAAGCGTCGATGGGTCTGTACGCTATGTTCAGAAATTCTTTCCTCAGGTCAAGATCGTCCGCCATTTGAATAATCTTGGCTTTGCAGAGGGCTACAACAGAGCACTGGAAAGTGTTGAGGCTGATTATCTTATACTACTCAACAACGATACTCGAGTGCTGAGCCCAACATGGGTCAAGCACCTCGTTGAGCTTTCCAGCAAAGACCCAGACATTGCCGCGGTCTCCTGCAAAATGGTTTCTATGGGGGATCACTCATGCCTAGACTCGGTCGGAGTGATGGGCATCCCTTTCTGGCGGGGATTCATTGGCATTGGCATGGAAGAATGTGATAGAGGACAGTATGATCGTGACGGCTTGGAGCCCTTCTCCTTCTCCGGCGGTGCCGCTCTGATCAAACGCGCTGCATTTGCCGAGGTCGGAGGGTTTGATGATAGATTCTTCATGTACAATGAGGACGTAGACCTTTCATGGAGACTTCGACTGTTGGGATATCGCGTCGTATACGCACCCGAAGCAACTGTTGCCCACTATGCGGGAGGTTCGACAGAGGGCAAGATCGTGACACACACACGATTCTATTGGTCTCACAGGAACCTGCTGCGGGCAATCCTGAAGAACTGTGGCTCATCGCTTGGATGGGCGTTGCGGAACTACTTCCTCTTCAGCACAATACTGGCCATCGGATTTAGCTCTCTCGAACCACGGAAGGCATTGGCGGTCGTGAAGGCAATCTGGTGGAATTTGCTCAATTTCGGAGATAGCTGGGCTGAACGAATCGCAATTCAGTCAAGCAGAAGGACAAGCGAGACGGAGATATTGAGCAGAATGTATCCGAAGTTCAAGAGATATGAGTCACTCAGACATCCGATAGCGAGTTATGTTTTGAACATTCTTTTCGAGTACAGCCAGTCGATCCCATCTCATTTGGATCGAGCCTCGGTTCTGTAGGGTCGGGTTGCAATAGTACTACCGGAAACCGAACCCGTATTTCACGGACGAGTGCTTCAGTGTTTCACTGAGAAAAGTAAAGGTCTTCACTGCACCCGAACGTCCCCTTACTGACTTGGATAGCATTGGAGATGTCGTCTTTCAGCATCAACGGATCGCGGCCTAACGTCCACCAGAACCAAGGACGCGGCATGTTACGGAAAACCTCGGTCTTGATGAGGCAACAACCCATCGGCACAGCGTCAACCTCCACGAGCGCGCCCGGAGAGAATTCGCCGTCAAGGATTGGACGGAAGCTGCGAAGCTTGTTCTTCTTCTCGTCAACATAAGTGAAATCCTTCCAGATGGCGGGCGTAAAGACTGGCATGCCGGCTTTTTTCTTCGCTTCAATGAGTGAACGGTGCGTGTATGGAACATATGCGAGCATCTCATCTGTGACAGGTAGCTCGTGCCGCCTATAGTAAAGGGCTGAGACGATTGGCACGTTGTAGCTTAACAGGCGCTGAAGCGTATCCGGGTACGTGTAGACGTCGGAATCGAGAAAATAGATATACTCAGCGGTCGAAACCAAAGCACGGTCGACCAGAACGCCCCGGGATACGTCAATAGGATGACCCTGGATGGTAAACAACCTCACATGTGAGAGATATTGACTCATGGCATGCAGTAAGTTAATCGCCCAAGCGGTTGATACCTGGCCGCGGTGCGGGATGCCCACAAAGATGTCACCGTGAGGACGAATATGTTCCCAGGCCATACCTCAAACTACGTTAGGGACGCCTTAAGCTCTCTGATGTCGAGCGAGATACGATCGGAACAAGTGATTCCAAGATGGGGTCCGCGAGAAAGTCTGTCATGTGCTCAAGTAGGTCAAAAGCAAGCGTTATTTCCCTCCCGTAGGTCAGCCCAGTGTCTCCGCAAGCGAGCATCCGGAGGGGAGCTTGATTGCCCAACACAGTGCGCCACTACCTAGACATAATTGCTGTCTTGGCCCAGAAGGACTTCAAGGTACGGTACAGGAACTCAGTCCTAGGTTTTCTTTGGTCGCTTCTCAATCCGCTCGCTTCGATGCTCATTCTGACGCTTGTCTTCTCGTTCTTACTGCGTGTGGACATCCCAGGCTATCCCGCTTGGCTGTTGCTTGGTCTCTTGATCTGGAGGTTCTTCTCTGTTGGCACGGGCCAAGGTCTATCCAGCATAGTGGCAAATGCCTCTCTCGTCAGCAAGGTCTACGTGCCCCGTCACGTCATCGTTCTGTCGAACAACGTGGCAAATCTCCTCGGCGCCGGACTCGAATTCGCCGCTCTGCTTCCTCTGCTCATCTTCTTGGGTGTGAACCTAACCGTTTACGTGATCTTCCTTCCCGCAATTCTGGTTATGGAGTTTCTGCTCATCTTCGGATTGTCACTATCGCTGTCCTCGCTCAACTTGAAGTACAGGGACTTCGACCAATTGTGGGGCCTCGCCCTCCAGCTAGGGTTCTTCCTATCGCCCATATTCTATAACGCGAGTCTGATCCCGCAAAGGTTCCAATTCTTGTACTCGCTCAATCCCGTAACATGCTTGATCGAGTCTACAAGGGACATCTTCTTCTTCCACACGCTGCCGTCGCTTTTCGACAATGCCGTGATCATCGGAAGCGTTGCGATCCTCATGCTGATCGGATCCCTGATCTTCGGACGGCTTGAGAGCCGGTTCGCGGAGGAGATCTAGACATGTCAGTCGTTCATGTGGAAGAGGTCTGGAAGCAGTTCAAGATCCCGCATGAGAAACGCACAACGGTCGTGGACTACATAGCGAGCGCGCTATCGATCCTTGAAGGGAAACGGTACAGCTATGAAAAGTTCTGGGCGCTCAAAAAGGTCAACCTCGAACTTGAGCATGGAGAGTCTTTGGGCATAATCGGCCCAAACGGAAGCGGCAAGACCACTTTGCTCAAACTCATCGCTCGCATCATGAAGCCTGACAAGGGCACGATATCGACAAGCGGATCCGTGGCCACTGTTTTGGAGCTTGGAACAGGGTTCCACGGCGACCTCACCGTCAAAGAGAACGCCCAAGTCTACGGCGTCATAATGGGGTTGCCCCTCTCCGGCATGAAGAAGTGCATCGACCCGATCCTCGAATTTGCAGGCCTCACCAGATTTCAAGATGCCAGACTCAAGAACCTCTCATCCGGGATGCAGGTCCGGCTGGCTTTCTCGATCGCGGTTCAAACTGAGGCCGACATCTTCTTGGTTGACGAAGCGCTGGCAGTAGGCGACATGGACTTCCAACAGAAATGCCTAGAGAAGTTCCGTGAATTCAAGAAGGAGGAGAAATCGATCGTGTTCGTCTCACACAGTATGGACCTAATCAAGAGTTTCTGCGAGAAGACATTGTACCTTCTGAACGGCGAGCCTAGAGCTTTTGGACCAAGCGAGGAAGTCACCAGTCGATACGTGGCGGACATGACCGCCTCAACGGGCATCAAATAGTCATGAGATCCACCACTCGCGCGCCGGACTCGATCTCCAGGAAAGCTTCCATATAGCCTGGCACATCGACAGAGCTAGGGCGTCTCGGTGTTGCGGAAGGTCTCACGCTGTTTGGTGACGGGTGGGGCGGGGTTCGTTGGCAGTCATCTTGTGGACGAATTGATCGCTCGTGGTCATGTGGTTACTGTTCTGGATGATTTCTCGACGGGTCGCCGCACGAATTTGCGCACTCCGCGTCGGAAAAGATGCCTCAAGATCATAGAGGGTGATGTGCGAGACCGCAAAGTCGTCGCAAGAGCGCTCGCGGACCCGGCCCTAGTCTTTCACCTCGCGGCTGTCACAAGCGCTCTCGATTGGCCAATGTTCGTGAATGACGTGAACGTCGCCGGAACAGTCAACCTGTAGGGTGGTTCCATTTCGGGAGGGAAGCTATGTCAGCAGGTCCGCCGGGGCCTCAAAATGGTCCTACGGTGTCGGTAGTGATCGTGAACTACAACTCCGGAACATTCCTCGCGGATTGTGTAAGATCCGTGCTGGACTCGCAATATCGGAACAAGGAATTGATCATTGTAGATAATGCGTCGAGTGACGACTCCGTCTCACGCGTCGAAGCACTGGGTGTCCAGTTGAAGATTCTGCGGAATGCCGTCAACCTTGGTTTCTCAAGAGGAGGCAATATGGGAATCGCGAAGGCAAAGGGTGAGTTCGTAGTCTTGATGAATCCCGACACGGTCGTGGATCCGAACTGGCTGGGCCCGCTCGTCGACGCGGCCAATCGTTACCCGCGCGCGGCTTTTCTCCAGCCGAGAATTTTGATGATGGATGATCCGCGTGTCTTGAATTCTGCTGGGAATATGATTCACATAGCTGGTTTCGGCGTCTGCCGTGGCATAGGAAGGCCAGACGCGGATCCTTTCCAAACGGAGGCTGAGGTCTGCTACGCTTCGGGGGCATGCATTCTCGCACGTGTGCAGGCGCTCAGAGAGATTGGGCTGATGGAGGAGTTGTTCTTCGCCTACGGAGAGGACAAGGATTGGGGCTGGCGAGCTCTCATGATGGGGTGGCATTCAGTCTACGTTCCGTCATCGAGGATCCTGCACAAATGGAGCCCCACCCTTGGTTACGGCCCGAGAAAGTTCCAGCTGCTCGAATTTGAGCGTCTGCTCTCCGTTTGGAAAAACTACTCGAGGCACACTCTCATGCTTCTTCTTCCAACGCTCGTCATTGTCGAGGGCTCGGTCCTCCTATACGCGTTTGTGAAGGGTTGGCTGGGTGCGAAGCTGCGCAGCTATGTTGACCTATTTCACATCCGGCGAATCGTCTCGGAGAGACGGAGGTCAATTCAAGCTCTGAGAGTCGTCCAGGATCGCATGGTACTTGATAGATTCGTTTCGGAGATTGAGCATCCGTACATCGGAGTAGCCGGCGTCGTCTTCAATCGGTTCATCGGCGCGATCTTCTCTCGGGTAAGGAATCTGATCTGAGGAGAGGGCCCAAACGTATGAGAGAACCGCTATACTGATCCTCAACTACAATGGGAAAGCCCATCTCGAGAAATGCTTGAGCTCCGTCCTAGCTCAGACGGGTGCCCGAGACCAGGCGTACCTTGTGGACAACGGTTCCACCGATGGATCCGACGAATTTGTCAGGCAACGCTTTGGTGGCGCGAAGGTGATTCGCTTTGAGCATAACCTGGGTTTCGCAGAAGCCTACAACCGCGCTGTCACGAGTATCACCGAAGAGCTAGTAGTCTTCCTAAACAACGATGTTGAGGTTGATGAGAACTGGCTCGCCGAACTCAAGTCAGGATTCAACCGGTCGACCGATCGTCTGGCTGCTTGTGGGAGCAAGATATTGCTCTACGATGATCGAGAGCTCATCAATCACGCCGGCGGTAAGCTGCTCCCGATTGGTGGAGGAGTAGATCTGGACCTCATGCAGCGCGACGAGCAAGGGAAGCATCGTCAAGGGTTCGTGGGGTGTGTTTCAGGTGCATCGATGGCCGTCCCCCGTTCGTTCTTCCTAAGCCTGGGCGGCTTTGACTCCGACTTCTTCGCATACTTCGAAGATGTCGATTTCTGTTGGCGTGCCTGGCTGGCCGGATATCGGGTTCTATTCGTACCGTCGTCGCGGGTCTTCCACAAGCTCGGCGCAACGATGGGGACCTTCTTGAGCCCCGAACGGCTGTTCTTAGGTGAACGGAACCGGCTCCAATCAGCGCTGAAGAATCTAGAACTACGAGACCTTCCCGTCGCACTGCTCGCATCGTGCATTTACACCCTCTCTCGGTTCGTCGGTTTTCTTAGGCTACGCAAGATAACGGCTGCGTTGGCTATTCTCCGGGGAGACTGGTGGATAATCTGCCATCTTCCAAAGATACTCACGAAAAGGCGATGCGTACAGCAGAGCCGACGAGTTCATGATGCCTTCCTAATGAACCACGGACTGATGGCGTCCCTCGCCGAGGGGTTCAGGGAGTTCGTCCGCTTGGCACCGTTGCGTTCCCGTTAGGCGTGGGGGTCCGCGGGTCTCAGGTAACGAGTCGGCGCCACCACCATTCATTAGACCTGTACCAGTCTATCGTCCTTTGGAGCCCATCCTCGAAATGGACACGAGGTTTCCAACCTAGGCGATGAATCTTATCGCAGTTCAGAGAGTACCTGAAATCATGGCCTGGTCGATCGGCAACGTACTCAATCATCGTGTCGGGGAGCGATAGAGTCCGGAGGATTTCTTTGGCGATATCTATGTTCTTCTTCTCATTGCCTCCGGCGATGTTGTAGATCTGTCCCTTCTCACCCTTCCCCAGGACAGAGTGAATCGCGCGGCAGTTGTCCTGCACGTAGATCCAGTCCCGGACATTGTTTCCGGAACCATAGATCGGCAGAGGTTTTCCGCGTAGCGCGTTCGTGATCAACCTCGGTACGAGTTTCTCCGGATGCTGATTTGGGCCGTAGTTGTTCGTGCTTCGAGTCATAGTGACATCCATGCCGTATGTGACATGGTACGCGTTGACGAGGAGGTCAGCCGCGGCCTTGCTGGCCGAGTATGGGCTGGAAGGGTTGAGCACATCCGTCTCCGCGAATGATCCCTCCGTACGGCTGCCGTAGACCTCGTCTGTACTGATTTGCTCGAACCGAACACGAAATCTTCTGCATGCCTCAAGAAGGACCTGCGTTCCAAGAACGTTCGTCTCAACGAAGACTTGCGGCGTCTCGATACTACGGTCAACATGTGATTCTGCTGCGAAATCAACTACGGCATCGACCTTCCCCACAAGAGAGTTCACGAGCCTCCGGTTTCTGATGTCGCCCTTCACGAACTTGTGCCGCTTCTCGGAGCGTAGGTCTTTGATGTTTCTCAGGTTCCCGGCGTACGTAAGCTTGTCCAGGTTAACTGTCTTGCAGTTCGTTTCGCTGAGCAGGTGGCGGATGAAGTTGCTGCCGATGAAGCCCGCTCCGCCAGTGACAAGAATCCTATCCATGTTTCAAACCTGGCGCAAGGCCCCAGTCGTACGGTATCTGCTTCGTGTCCGGGGGGAGTCTGTACTCATCGGGCTCTTTGTAGTTGTAGAGCTCTGTTGGAATGTTGACTGCGTAGGCGATTTCTCCTCCGATCGCTTTGAACCCATGTTGTACGAGCGGGGGGATCTTCACGAGGAGAGGTTTTTGATCGCCAAAAAAGATCTCTGCGATCTGCTTGTACGTCGGAGAGTTCTTTCGAGAGTCGTGCAGAACCAGCTTTAGCATTCCTTTGATACACGCCATGTTGTCTGTCTGTTTCTTGTGGTAGT
>Ga0187886_1002057_pt1 | contig 16761 bp, 13 predicted proteins | sample June2016WEW_20_1_FD_133001 | JGI IMG/M metagenome (GOLD analysis project Ga0187886, IMG submission 133001) | Peatland microbial communities from SPRUCE experiment site at the Marcell Experimental Forest, Minnesota, USA - June2016WEW_20_150 | ecosystem: Environmental > Terrestrial > Soil >... | reverse complement strand
TACCCGTGCCGCAGATCAAGATGCCCCGTTGATGTTTCCCTGAAGCAACTGCTTCAGCCACCTTGATGGCTACGTTGGGATAGATGGGATCATTACTTCCATAGTCTTCCCATTCGTAACCCAGATCATTTAGATGTTTCTTAATCGCCGCCTTCAGTTCAGTCCCGTTTGGGTCACATCCAATTGCTACTTTCAATGAGGTGGCCAGGATGTATAAAGTAGATGGATGATCAGGGAAATGAGAAGAGAAAATGCACCGATCCTGGGGGTCCACTCCGCCCCCCCATCCGATGGAAAGACAAGTGCCTCATTATTCCGAGCGAGGCGCTTTTAGGCCCGGGCCTGGTACCTTGGCTTAAAAATGGGCGCGGGCAAGGAACAGGGCAAGGTTGATTAATCCATTCGCTTAAAGTATAATTTACTAAAATGTCATAAAGGAGGAAAATTTAATGGACTGGGGAATGCAAAATCGCTTGGGCCGTTTGCTTCAATCTGACGGCCCCTGTTTCTTTTTGCCGATCGATCATGGTTATTTTCAGGGCCCGACCAGTAAGCTGGAAAAACCAGGGGAAACCATCAAGCCATTGATTCCCTATGCCGATGGCCTCTTCGTCACCCGGGGAGTGCTCCGTGCTGCTGTCGATCCCCGGAATTGTCCGCCGATTATCCTCAGGGTCTCCGGCGGAACCAGCATCATCGGGAAAGACCTGGCCCATGAGGCCATTACCACTTCGGTTCAGGAGGCGCTGCGCCTCAACGTAGCTGCGGTGGGCATGTCCATCTTTGTAGGGAGCGAATATGAGTATGATTCGCTGGTGAATTTGGGAAAACTGGTGGATGAGTGTCAAAATTACGGAATTCCAGTTATGGCCGTGACGGCGGTGGGAAAGGAGCTGGAAAAACGAGATGCCCGCTACCTGGCGCTTTGCTGCCGGATCGCGGCCGAATTCGGCGCCACCATTGCGAAGACTTATTGGTGTGAAAATTTTGATAAGGTGGTCAGAGGCTGCCCTGTTCCCGTGGTGATCGCCGGCGGCCCCAAATGCGAGACCGAGCGGGAGGTTTTCGAATTCGTCCATGACGGCATGCAAAAAGGAGCCATCGGGTTGAACCTGGGAAGAAATGTTTGGCAGCATGAACATCCCGTGGCCGTGATGAAGGCGTTGCGGGCGATTATCCACGAAAATGCTTCGGTCCGGGAGGCTGAGTCCATCTTTCAAAGGGAGAAAAAGACCAAATAAAGAAGGGCAAAAGGTATTCCCCGGGTAGGGTGATATGAAGAATCTCTTTGATGAAAGAGACGCTCAAGAATTTGTCGCCAGGTGTCCGGCCATTCCTGCTGAATTGGCCTTGCGCACCTATACCGCCCGCCTGATCGGGAAAGACCCGGGCCTCGTTCTTCACGGGGGGGGTTATTCTTCCGTCAAAATCAGGATGAAAAATATATTGGGGGAATTCCGAGATGTCCTTTTCGTCAAGGGGAATGGGGCGAATTTAGCCACCATTGAACCGGGAGGGTTTGCAGGTCTGGAACTAGACCCTCTGCGCAGATTGCAGAGTCTCCAGAGTCTTTCAGAGGAGGAGATGGAGAACCAGCTGCAGGTTCACAAGATTTCTTTTTCCTCCCCGAATCCTTCCGTGGAGGCGCTGCTGCATGCCTTTCTTCCTTTCCGCTACATCGACCATACCCATGCCGACTCCATCCTGGTATTAACCAACCAGAAACAGGGAGAAGACTTTCTGCGGGAGGCGCTGGGTCCAAAGGCCAGCATTCTTCCCTACCTCATGCCGGGGCTTCTTCTGGCCAAGGGGGTTCTCGAACGATACAAACAAAACCCCGGGGTAGAAGCGATCGTGGTCATCCATCATGGAATTTTCACGTTTGGGGATGAGGCCAGGGCCTCCTATGAGCGAATGATCCATTTTGTGAGCAAGGCAGAAAGATTTATTGCCGAGAGGGTCTGCGGGAGGGCTTTCAGAACCTTGCGCACGGATCTGGCCCCTCCGCGAGATTTGGCTTTATCGATCGCCCGATTTTCCCAGGCAGTACGCGGGACATGCGCCTTTCAGACAGAGGGAGGCCAGCTTCGCAGATTCTATGTGGAAACGCGAAGTGCCGCCGACCTGGTCGAGGCCTCTTTGCTGCCTGAGGCCCGGGACCTTTGCAGCTCCGGGGTTCTGACCCCTGATCATGTCACCCGGACCAAAAATTTGTGGGTCTTCATGGAAGGCATCCCGGAAGATGACCCGGCTCTGCAGCAGAGGGTAAGGGAAACGGTAAGTGATTATAAGGTGAATTATGATCGATACTTTTCCACCCAGGTTGCGGCCAAAAAGATTGAACGGAAAGAACTCGACCCTTATCCCCGGGTGTTCCTTGTGGCGGGGGTTGGAATTGTTACGCTCGGTTTTACCCGAAAGGAGACCCGGATCACGGCTGATATTGCCGAGCACACGCTGCGGGCCAAACTAATGGCCGGGGCTTTAGGGGAATACGTTCCCATCTCGGACTCCCACATTTTTGACATAGAATACTGGAGCCTGCAGCAGAAGAAGCTTGGCCAAACGCCTCCTCCCCTCTTGCAGAGTCAGATTGCCTTGGTCACAGGGGCCGCGGGTGCGATCGGCTATGGCATCGCGGACCGTCTGCTGGCGGCCGGGGCGGGGGTGGTGATTTCCGATATTGACGAAGCCCGTTTGCAGAAAGTCCATTCCATCCTGGCCAAGAGGTATGGCGAAAGTCAGGTAGAGAGCATTGCTTTCGATGTGACCGACTTCAAATCCGTGGAGAATGCCTTCATAGAAATCAGCCGCAGGCTCGGAGGCCTGGATCTTATCGTACCGAACGCCGGGATCGCCCATGTGGCCAAGATCGAAGAACTCGACCCCCAAAAGTTCGATCAGGTCATTGCCGTCAATCTCAAGGGGACCTTCAATGTCATCAAAGCTTCCATCCCGGTTTTCAAAAGGCAGGGAACCGGGGGGAATATCGTGGTGATCAGTACGAAAAACGTCTTCGACCCGGGAGCCGCTTTTGGAGCCTACAGCGCTTCCAAAGCTGGGGGCCATCAAATCGCGAAGATTGCAGCGTTGGAGCTGGCGGAACTGGGGGTCCGGGTCAATCTGATCAACCCGGATGCGGTATTCGGGGATGAGGAAGTATCATCAAAACTGTGGGACCTTATCGGGGTGGAAAGGGCAAAATCCAGGGGGCTCAACTTCGAAGGCCTGAGGGAATTTTATCGCCAAAGAAGTCTCCTGAAGGTATGGGTGCGGGCAGAGCATGTGGGCAATGCGGTGGTTTTCTTTGCCAGCGACCAGACGCCCACCACAGGGGCGACTTTTCCGGTGGACGCGGGGGTTGCCGCAGCCTTCCCGAGATAAAACCGTTACTGACCGGAATACCTTACGTTAAGAATCGGCGGATTTTTTCTCAACCTCTCCTCTGATTTTGGCCTACCGCACCGAATAGCCTCTCTTCTCAAGTTCACTGATGATATTCTGGATGTGCGACAGATGGGAACCGAGGCGGAGAACCTCCCGGATTTCGGCCGCGGCCTTATCATTCTGGCCGACCACAAGATAAAGAAGGGCCAAATTATAACGAATTTCAAGTTGATCTGGATTGACTTTTACGGCCTGCAGGTAGGCTTCCAGGGCTTTGTTGAACTCTTTTTTTTCAAAATAGGCAATCCCTAAATTGTTATAGGCTTTGCTCGACAGAGGATCAATCCGAATGGCCCGTGCGCAAAGCTCGATGGCCCGGTCGCGCTCCCCCTTGCTCCGCAGTAATTTCGCCTGGTTCACCAGCTTATCGGCGAGCAGGGGTGCCGTTTCCGCCTTCAGATGCATCCGGTCCGAATCTTCCCCGTTCACCGAGGATACCCTTTCATAAAGGGAGATCTCTTTTTCAAAATCGCCCTGAAAATGGGCGATCCTCGCCTGGTAAAGGAGAGACCTGGACTGGTAGAACCTGTCTATCTTTTCCATTATGTTTTGACCGGCTGGCAGATTGATAAGATAGGGCGTCACTTTCTCGCGGAAAGGGGCCATTTGCGCCAGATTCAGGGAAGTCGTTTCGAGGCCAAAGCTTCGATGGGCCGAGAACTCCACCAAGGGTTGGTCATCGGTGTTGGTCTCTCCTTTTGACAAGAATCTGTCAATCTGCCCCTCCCCCATCAGGAAGAACCCAAGAAGGGAGGCGACCTCCCCCATGCCGACCGGACCCAAATCCTTCGGGAGCGCCTCTTCTTCGAAACGTCTCATCAGCCGGGTGTAGTCGATGGCTAATTTTCCCGGCGTCGCCACCATAATTGTATAGGAATTCGTAAACCAAAGCGAGGTATGGGGAAAAACCAGTTTGAATGTCCTCAGCAAGGTTCGATAGTCCCGGGGGGCTAGCCAATGGAGAGGAAGCCACTGAATCATAATGCCCCCCGGATTTAGCTGGTTCTTACAAAGCTGGTAAAACTCTTTCGTATAGAGGACCCAGCTGTCGGCTGACCAGGGATGCGTCGCATCCGCAGTAATGACATCATATTTTTTCCGGGTGGTGGCGATGTAATTTCGCCCGTCCTGAATCAGCAGGCGGACCCGGGGATTTTCGAGGACCCGGTGATTCTCCCGGGAATATAACCTGGCCGCCCGTGGGACGGCCGGGCAGATTTCCACGGCTTCGATCTCCACCGACCGATGCAAACTGGCCGAACCGGTGGCGATTCCTGCTCCAAAAGAGACGACCAGAACTTTTCGGGGATCGGGGTGGATTAACAGCGGGAAATGGCCCAGGAACCGAAAAGTCTGCAAAGATGCGTAGTCCAGAGGGACTTCTTCCAGACCGTTGACGGTTAAGACCTTTGTTCCCGTCCGGGTGGCGGCCTCCTTCACGGCCACGGTTGCCGAATAATTTTCTTCGTAGAAGAGGAGTTTTTCCTCCGACCCCAGCGGCTGAAGTTTCATCGTCAGCGGAACATTCCACAGGATGGAAAAAAAGAGCAAAAAAGCAGCGCCGCTGGCCAAAAGCCTGGTTTTTACCCTCAGGAATCGGCTCATCAGGAGAAGACCGACGGCAACGGAAAGATTAAAACCCGCCATCCAGGCGATACTCCTCTGAATGCCCAGCCATGGGATGAAGACAAAGCCCGCCATAAAAGCTCCCAGGATGGCCCCCACGGTATTGACCATATAGGCCCGGCCGATCTGCCGGCTGCGCCTTTTTAAATCGGAGACATAAAGTTTCATAACCAGAGGAAAAGTCCCCCCCATGCAAAAAGTAGGAAGCAACATGAGAAGAAAGCAGACCAAGAACTCCAAACCGACAAATTTCCACCATCCCGTGTGGGTCATCTGAGCCCACTCGGCAAACCAATCGGGAATCCTTTTGAAGATCCCAATCAGAACCAATGCCGACAACCCGATGAGGACTTGAAGAATGAATAAAAGAAGGGCCGGCCTCCTGGTTCCGTCTGCAACCCGGGCGAAGGCGGCACCTCCGAGAGCAATTCCCATCAAGAAGGCCATCAGGAGGGTCGTGAAGGCGTAGGTGTGGCTTCCCAAAATAAAAACGAGGGTCCGGGTCCAGAGAACCTCATAGGCCAGAGCCGCAAAACCGGAGACCCCAAAGACGACCAGAAGCACCGCGGGCGGCGTATGGAATTTCGGAAGAAGGATGGCCTTTTCTTTTTTTTCTTTGCCCTCCCAGCCCAGAGGACCCTCCCCCGGCCAGGAGCGGGCCAACCACAGGGCGAATGCCCCGAGAGCCAGATTCGTCAGGGCCGCCAATACCGTGGAGAGGGCGGCTCCCAAAAAGTTTAGGAGGAAAAAGCCTGTTAGAAAGCTTCCGGCTACGCCCCCAAAGGTATTGACCGCATAGAGAATTCCCAGGCGTTTCCCCAGATGGTTGAAGGTTTGGACAAAAAATCCTCCCAGTACCGGCAGGGTTCCTCCCATGAGGGTCGTGGGCAGGATGAGGAGGGCAGCCGAAAGGGAAAAGCGGAGGATCACCGATATCCAATAGCCTTCTCCAAAGAATTGGAGAATCGGGCTGTAGAGTGCTGGCAGGTGCGGAAAAACAACTACGAGGAACAAGGCATAAAGGCCAATGCCCATTTCCAGGAAGGCGTAGACTGTAAGCAATCTTCCTTTTGGATTGGCGATTCGCCCGAACCACCAGCTTCCCAGGGCCAGCCCGCCCATGAATACGGTGAGTATGGTGCTGACCGAGAGAGTTGTAACCCCAAAGACCAGGATGAATTGTCGGGCCCACACCACCTCATAGATCAAACCGCATAAGCCTGACAGGAAAAAAATCCCGAGAATGAAAAAAGGCAGAGAACGGGCCTGGTATTTGCCAGTTTGATTCTTCACTTATTTTTATTTCCTCAGAGGCCGGCCATAAATTGCGGATTGCGAAGGCGGAATAAGAAATCCGCAATTTTACGATAGCCCTAAATAGCATATTCAACCATCCACCGACAAGGATTTTTGCAGCTGAAGGTTGAGCCTTCATCGGAAGAGAGACCATCACCCAATCTAGCAGGAAGACTGATGAAAAGTTCAAAATACGCGGGAAAAAATGGGCTTGACAACATTCCAGGAACTTTGAGATATTACTAAGATATTAATGTATGATAACGGGGTGAAGGTTTCGAGGATGAGGCACACCGCCGTATAGAAAAAGAACCCTCGAAACCCCGAAGAAAGCCTGAGGATGGATGGAGGGACCCGGTAACGGAAAGGGGGTGAAAAGAGGAAATTCCTGAGGAGTTGCAGAAGTCTGGGAATGAAAAAACAAGAAAGAAGAAAAGGAGGTAAGGAGTTATGCTAAGAGGAGCGTTAAGAATTCTTCTGGTCAGCTTGCTGGTCTGCACCCTATTCGCCTTACCGGCTTCCGCCCAGAAAAAGGATGTGACTTTGACAGTGGTCTGGCATGCGGGCATTTGCGCCGAAACCCTTTTGAATATTGCCAAGGACTACACCAAGCTTACAGGAGTAAAAGTTGTAGGAGCGCTCGTCCCCTATGGGCCGCAGTGGCATGATAAGATTGCCTCCGAATTTGCTGCCCATGGCTCAGGCTTTGACCTGGCCGCCTGGGACAGCCAATCGGTTGCCGAGTTTGCTGGTGGGGAGCATTGCGTTCTTCTCAACCCATTACTCGAGAAGTCCAAGAAATTGAAGAAGACCGATTTTACGAGTGTGGCCTTGGCCCGCTATGGCGAGTATCCTGACGGAAGCGGAAAATATTATGCCCTTCCCGTTAATCAGGATTGCATTGGGTTGATGTACCGCAAGGATCTTTTCGAAAACCCGAAGGAGAAAGAGGCCTTCAAAAAGAAGTACAACAAGGAGCTGAAGGTTCCGGACACTTACCAAGACTTGAAAGACATTGCCGAATTCTTTACCCGCCCGGAGCAGAAGCTCTGGGGATGGGCGATGTACGGCGGAAGAGAGTATGACTACTGCACCAGCTCATCGAACTGCTTTGTCTGGTGCTTTGGCGGCGAACTCTGGAACCCCAAGACCAACGAGATCAAGGGATACATCGATAGCCCGGCCTCCATTGACGGGATCAAATTCTACGTCGATATGTTCAAATACTGCCCGCCGGGTGCAGAGACCTGGGGGTACGATGAAGTGAACACGGCTTTCCAGCAGGGGCAGGTGGCCATGGCCCAGCAGTGGTTCTACTTCTTCGGCTCCATGCTGGACCCCAAAATCTCCAAGGTGTCCAAGAGTGTCGGTTTCGCCATGCTCCCGGGAGCCTGGGGCCGAGATGGGCTTTTCCGCAGGGAGTACAGCATGGGCGGCCAGGGGATCGGAATTTCCAAGTACTCCAAAAATGTAGACGAGGCCTGGAAGTTCATCGAATGGTACGAGCAGCCTAATCAGCAAATGCGCTACGCCATGAACTGCCAGACGGGCCGGGCCAGCGTCATGAAGGAATCGAAATGGTTGAAGTTGAATCCCTACAACGCCCTTTTCGCCAAAGCGCTTTTGCTGACCAACGATTACTGGCACCTGCCGGAATACCCCATTCTCTTGGACATCATGCAGGAAGAAGTTAACAACGCGATTGTGAAGAAAAAGACGGCAGAACAGGCCATGGCCGACTGCGCCGAACGGCAGGAGCGGGTCATGATCCAGGCGGGTTACAAGATCACCCGCAGCCCCAAGGTCGACGTGCCGGACACGGTGGTGGCCCCGGTCGGAAAGAAGGCGATTTATCCCTGAAAGATCGACGAACCCTAACCGGTAGGGCTGCTGAAGGCAAAAAGTCCTACCGAGCAATTCGGTTCCCCACCTGCTCCTGGCGAGCGGGTGGGGAATCTTTTCGAGGAGACCCGGATGGAAAGAAATTGGTTTTCTGTATTAAAATCGATCCTCTTTTTTACGTTGATCGGCATCTTACTCATTTTTACTCTCTTCCCTCTATTCTGGCTCTTTCTATCCTCCCTGAAGAGCCGATTGGACATGTTTGCTGTACCCCCCAAGCTCTTCTTTTCGCCCACCCTGGCGGCTTATGAACGGCTCTTCATCACAACCCTCATCGGGGGGGAGACGGTCCCAACCGATATTCTTCATTCCTTGATGAATAGCGCTATTGAGGCTGGTTTAGGGACCATCATTGCCGTTGCCCTGGGCACCATGGCGGGGTACGCCTGCTCCCGTTACGAGTTTGCCGGCAAGAAGGATTATCTCTTTTTTGTTCTCTCCACCCGCATGCTTCCGCCGGTGGCGGTGATTATCCCCATCTACATGATGTTTTCCCGGATGGCCCTGGCGGACACTCGCATAGGGATGATTTTATTATACATCCTGGTCAACCTGGGGCTGTCTACCTGGATCATGAAGGGGTTCTTCGACGGGATACCCAGGGAGTACGAGGAAGCGGCCTACGTGAACGGCTACACCCGCTTCCAGACTTTTACCAAAATCATCCTGCGCCTGGTCAAAGGGGGCATTGCTGCCACCACCGGGTTCTGCTTCATCTTCGTCTGGAATGAATTCACTTTTGCCTCGATTGTGACCACTCGCTATGCCAAGACCCTTCCGCCCAGAATCACGGCCGCCTTAGGGCCAGAGGGTCTGGATTGGGGAATGGTTGGCGCAGCCGGGTTCCTCCTGATCATCCCCGTGGTGGTCTTATTCGTTCTGGTTCGGAACTATCTGCTGATGGGCATGACCTTTGGGGTTCTGGGTAGAAAATAAGGAGCATGTTGAGTCGCATGGGAGAATATAAGGCCAGAGGTGGAATGGGGTGGGGATTGATCTTTTTTTTCGTGATGCTTTCTGTGGGGGTCCCTGCTTTTGCTTCCGGCCTGTATCCAGAAGACGGGGTAGGGTCTTTCCTCCCTGAATTTAGGAATGCCCCCGTGATCGGCGAAAGGCCTGTTTTTGGACAGGAGGGAAAGAAGGTTGCTGGCCTCAGGCTGTTGACTATCCAAGGACGGCACCTGGAAATCGTGTACGGCGAATTCGGGGCGAGTAGAGTTCCTCTTCTTTTGGGAACGGGAGGCCGCTTTCTTACAGACTCCACCGCCAGAGCGGAAGATTTCGCCAAGCGGATCATCCAGACCCGGTTCGGTGATTCCGGTCAAATCGGCCGAACCATCCTGGTCCGCGGCGGCTCTTTTTCTTACTGGGCCCGGATCGATTATTCCCAAAAAGGGAAACCTCTTGGGAATCTGCTTTTTGATCTCTCCACCCAAAAAATCCTGGTTGCGAATCCTCAGTCGAAAGAGCAGTCGGCCCGCGATAGACCGTATGAGCCGGGGCCCCCGACGGAACCACAAGTCCCGCGGAAGCTGAAAACCCTGACCTCGGTCCCCTTCTATCCTCTGTTCTTTTCCGACCGGGCCACCTGCCTGGCCATGATCCTGGGCTACTGGGCCGCCAACGGCTACCCCGAACTTATGGGAATTGGGGCTTCCAGTAAGGACAAGGAGGGCGATCCCATCCGGCAGTGGATACGGGGAATCGATCTCATCGGCAGAGGATGTTCGGAGTGCCAATCCATAGGTAAGACGGTCGAGCTTATTTCTACCTGGAGCCGGCGCCCGTTGGCAGTCAAGCTCATCCGGGGAGATGCTGCGAGTGATGGATGGCCATCATTTCAGGTGATCCAGGGATTGATCGATGAAAATCAACCTTTCTTACTGGTAGATACATCCTGCGAGCCGCCCCGCTACGCGGTAGGGGTGGGCTACCTAGTTGCCGGAAGACATTCTTTTGTGGCCTGCCTGATGCCAGCTGCGGAAGATGTAATATCTGTTTGGAAGCCGGTTTTTATCAACTGGGAAAACGATTTCCAGAGCCTGCAGTTCTACCAAATATCTCCGTCAAGGAGGAATGGATAAAGGGCGTATGAATGCCAATGAATATGATCCCAAAGAGTTCCTTACCGAGAAAAGATTCAAGATACTGTTTGTGTGGCCGTCCCTGATCGTCCTCCTGTTTCTGATCGGGTATCCGTTTATTATGCTGATCTTCTACAGCTTTTTCCGGTTCTCTTTCCTGCGGCCGGCCGCCGGGCTAAATTTTATCGGGCTGGAGAACTATCAATTTTTGCTGACCGACAAATACACCTGGGAGCGGTTTGTCTTTACGGGAAAATTCGTCATCATGGCTGTGGTTCTGCAATTCTTGGTCGGGGTGGGTAGCGCGTATCTTCTGCAGGAAAAATTTCGCGGCCGCGGGGTTATTTTGACCCTGGTGCTGATGCCCATGATGCTCTGCCCCATCGTTGTGGGGCTTTTCTGGAAATACATGTTCAACACCCAATGGGGAATTATCAATTATCTTCTGAAGATAATATTCAACGTAGGGCCGATCGAATGGCTGGCGGACGAGCACAACAGCATCTATGCCGCCGTCATTGCCGACACCTGGATGTGGGCCCCTTTTATGACGCTCCTCTCCCTGGCCGCCTTTACGGCCATTCCGAGATATCTCTATGAGGCGGCCAGCGTCGACCGCGCCTCGGCGTGGTTCAAGTTCCGGCACATCACCCTTCCCCTTTCAGCCCCCATCCTGGTATTGGCCCTGCTATTCCGTCTGATCGATTCGATTAAACAGTTTGACCTGATTTACACCTTGACCGCTGGCGGGCCCGGCGATGCGACGCAGACGATCTCTTTCACCCTTTACAAGATCGCCTTTCAATATTTTTACACCGGGCAGGGGTCCGCCTTAGCCATGATTTTACTGATTACGATTATCTGTCTTTCTACCTTTCTGATCATGTATATGACGCGCCTGATCGAAAAACAGCGGAGCTGACCTCCGCAAAGAGGTGAAGTGTGGCGAGCGTACGCATCAAGAACTTAAAAAAATTCTATGGGTCCGTTAAAGCCGTTGATGGGGTAGACCTGGAAATAAAGGATCAGGAATTCGTGGTTCTGCTGGGGCCGTCGGGCTGTGGGAAAACGACGACCTTGCGTTGCATCGCGGGGTTGGAAAGCCCGGCTTCGGGAGAGGTCTATTTCGGCGACCGCATGGTCAATGCCTTAGCCCCCGCCGACCGCAATATCGCCATGGTTTTTCAGTTTTTCGCCCTCTACCCGCATTTGAATGCCATGGATAATATCTCCTTTCCCTTGAGAGCCCAGGGGGTCCCGGCCCAGAAGGTTAAAGAGAAGATTGATTGGGTTTCCAATTTGCTTGGATTGGAAACCATCCTGAAAAGGAAAGTGCAGACCCTCCCCGGTGGGGATCAGCAAAAGGTCGCCTTGGCCAGGGCCATTGTCCGGTCTCCGGCCGTCCTCTTGTTGGATGAGCCTCTGAGTCAGCTGGACGAGAAGTTTCGGGAAGAAATGCGCTCGGAGTTGGGGCGCATCCAAAAGAGCCTGCAGGTTACCACGATTTACGTGACCCACGATCAGCGGGAGGCTATGGCTCTCGCTGACAGGATTGTCCTCATGAAGGACGGGAAAATCCTGCAGTCCGGTTCGCCCCGGGATATTTACGATAACCCGGGAAGCGTTTTTGCCGGCTACTTCATCGGCAGCCCGGGAATGAATTTTGCCAAATGTGTTTTGGATGGGAATCGGCTGCTCTTTGGAGACGGCCAAAGGGCCCTGCAGCTTCCCGGCGACCTGGCCACCCTCTTGAACGAGAAAGGAAAGCGCAATCTCATCATCGGAATCCGGCCGGAACATATTTCTTTCTCGGCCACGCAGAGAGAATCGGTTTCGAGTTTGAAAATCAAAGTGACCACCGTGGAGAAGTTCAGCCAGTTCGAAATCTTCAGCTTTCGTCTGAGCGAAGAGCTTTTCCTGGGTCGAGTAAGAGAAGAGGTGCCGGAAGGTGCGGAAGGGTATGTGTATTTCTTGCCCGATCGCTTGCGGTTATTTGATGCGGAGACGGAGCGATCCCTTTTTTGAGCCCAGCCGGGGCTGTAGGGAGAGGATAGCGAAAGATGTTGGAACTTGAAGGCATAACCAAACGTTTTGGAGACATTACTGCGGTCAACCAATTAAGTATTGAGGTTTCCGCTGGCGAGATTTTTGTTTTACTCGGGCCTACCGGAGCTGGCAAGACGACAACCCTGCGCATCGCGGCCGGCCTGGAGACCCCGGATGAAGGAAGGGTCATTCTGGATGGTCGGGATGTGACCAAAATGCCGCCTTCCTACCGGGATGTAGCCATGATCTTCGAGGCCCATAACCTTTATCCGATTTACAATGTTTACGACAATATTGCTTTCCCCCTCCGGGCCCCCGGGCGCCAACTTCCGGACAAAGAAATCAAGGAAAAAATTTCCAAAGTTGCGGTAGACCTCCATATCAGCCACCTCCTCGACCGGGAAATCACCACCCTGAGCGGCGGGGAAATCCAGCGCGCGGCTCTGGCCCGGACGCTGGTGAGAACCCCACGCATCTACCTCATGGATGAACCACTGAGCAATCTGGACCTGAAGCTGCGCGAAGAGCTCCGAGTGGAGTTTCGGGAACTCCATCGGCGCTACGGGGCGACCATGTTGTATGTGACCCACGATTTTGTCAGCGCTGTCTCGATCGGGAACCGCATCGGGATCCTCGACCGGGGAAAGCTTCATCAGGTGGGAACGCCCGATGAACTTCACCAGGATCCCCGGACGGTGACGGTCGCTGCTCTAATGGAGAGTCCTCCGATGAACTTCATGCCTTGCCAAATGGCGGAGGGTTCTCTCCTGGTGGATCGGGAGGCGAAGATGATCTTCCCTTTACCGGAAGGACAATGGTCCAAGGCGCGGGAGAAAGCGGAGGACGGAGAAGTTGTTTTGGGTGTGTGGCCCGAAGACATAAAAATCGGCATCCTGGAAGGCGAAAGAGCCTTCCAGGGCCTGATCGTAGGAAAGGAGTTTCAGGGAGCCAATACCCTGGTCAATCTTTCTGTGGGCAAAACGATTCTGAAGACGCTGGGCGACCCAGGTTTTCAGGGTGAATTTGGAAGGCCCTGTAGATTTTATTTCCCCTTTGAAAAGATTTATCTCTTTGATAAGAGGAATGGAGAAAGGATCTATTTTTAGAAGAACCGTTGCAACCTGAAAATGGTCTTTCCTCATAACCTCAGCGGGAGGATGGTTTCGTATAGGGCTTGAACCGGTGTTGAAAGCGAGGTGGGATCTTGAATGTGATGAAAGGAAAAAGGTTGGTGGAAACGATAGACCAGATCGTTCTGATGTTCATGGTTCTGGGAATCAGCTTTCTGTTTCAGCCTTTCAGCATGAAACTTTTTACCTACGCATTTCCGGTGCTGCTTGTGACCTACGCCCTCCATTCGGTCCTTGATCATTTCTGAATCGGGGCGCAGGGAATCCGGGCTGCAGGGAAAAAGCCAGCCATCACGTCTTCGGCTTATAGCTTTTCATTCAAAAAATCCCTCATCTTTCGGTAGAAATCCAGGTTTCCGTTTTTCTGTGGATGAAACCGGATGCGCAGGGTATCCAGTTCCGGGGAATAAAAAACCAGGATGAATCGATGAGGAGACTTGCCCAGAAGGGGGCTGAGTTTCTTCTGCAAATCTAAAAGTAGAGGGTGGGGAATCCGCTCGGCCGGAGTCCACTTGCGGTTCTCGCCCCAAGGCTTTACCAGGTAAACTCAGCCTTTTTCCTTATTGTGAAAAAGTTGGTGAAGGTCCCCTTCCATTTAGCGCTTCGTTTCGGACCCATTCATGGGATAGTCCAGGCTGGTCAAGAAATACTCTACGGATTCAGTCGGTTTCATTTTTCCATCCGAGATCACCATCTGCTTCACGGTGAACTGGTCCACCCGCAAATGAAAGTTGCCTCCCGCACTTGGACCAATGATCCCCAACAAAAGAAGATTGAAAAAGAGGAACGCGGATCCTCCGAAGCTTTCTGTAAGCCTATGCCCTTTCATCCCCAGAACCCCTCCCGCGAAATAACAAAACCCATGCAGTATATGGGCACTCAAAAAGGCTTGTCAATGTTTTTGGAGCTGGCGGCCTTCCACATCAGAGCCGATATTATAACCAAACATTTTTTCCCACGTCGTTTAGAGGCCCCGGCGGGGCAAATTCGGCCAGGAATCTCGAAGGGTTCAAGAAGCCGAGGGACCGCCATAACCCTTGACCCCTGCCCCGCGAAGCTCGGGGTCGAACCCGGTCAGGATAAAAATATATTGACACTCTTTTTGATATTCTGCTAATTAGATACCTATAGGTAGGAGCAACTGGAGCGTATTTTGCGATCGGAGTCATCAACATTTCGCATACAGATTCTTAAAGAAGATTTCCGGGGCAGCCTTGGAGGTGCAGGATGAAAAAAGCAAAGAAGGTTGTGAATGATCCCAAGAATGTTGTGGCGGAACTGCTGGACGGCCTGGTGGAGGCCTACCATGGAAAAATAAAAAAATTACCCGGTGTAAACGCCCTGGTCAAGACCCAGTTGCCACCGGGAAAGGTCGGTCTTTTAATTGGCGGGGGAAGCGGTCATGAACCGGTTTTTCATGGGTTTATCGGAGAAAATATGGCTGACGGCGCCACCTGCGGGAATATTTTTGCGGCTCCCACCCCGGATATTACTTTGGCAGCCACCCGGACGCTAAATCAAGGCAAGGGGGTCTTGTACCTTTACGGCAACTATGCGGGGGACAATCTCAATTTTGATATGGCCGCCGAAATGGCCGCTGACGAAGGGATTCAGACGAAGACCGTGCGCGTCTGGGACGATGTGGCCTCTGCTCCCCCAGCAAAGATGGATGAGCGGAGGGGAATTGCTGGAGATCTATTCATCATTAAGATTGCGGGCGGCGTTTCCGCAGTGGCCAAAGATCTCGATGAAGTGTACCGGGTGACTGCCAAGGCCCGCGATAATACCCGTTCCATGGGAGTCGCTTTGGCCGCTGGATCGATTCCCGAGACCGGAGAACCCACCTTTGAGTTGCCGGAGGATGAGATCGAGATCGGCATGGGCCTGCACGGAGAACCGGGTGTTTCAAGGGAAAAATTACTTCCGGCCGATCCCTTGGTCGAGAAGGTAATGGGGAAGATTATCGCGGATCTCCCATTTCGGCGGGGCGATGAGGTGTCTCTACTGATCAACGACCTGGGTTCCACCACCATGATGGAACTGCTGATCGTGAACCGGAAAGTCCGTCAGATTTTAAGAGATCAGGGCATTACGGTCTATGATACCGTCATCGGCAGCTACTGTACCTGTCAGGAGATGGCCGGATTTTCCATCACCATGACGAAACTGGATGCAGAACTCAAAAAGTATTACGATATGCCCGCCAGTTCTTTCGGATTTAAAAAGGTGTGAGGCCATGGGCAAATCTCAGTTGACGCTGGAAGAAACTCGCGAGATGTTCATTTACCTTTCCCAAAAGATGGAAGAGAGCAAGGATCTCTTAACTCAGGCTGATAAGGCCATCGGCGATGGTGACCACGGCATTGGGATGGCCAGAGGCTTCGAGGCGGTCCGCCAAAAACTGGAGAGCCAAAAGCCCGCCTCGATGGATGAGGTGCTCAAGGGGATCGGCCTCTCACTGTTAACCTCCATCGGCGGGGCCGCAGGAGCCATCTTTGCCACCCTCTTTCGGGGGGGAGCGAAGAGTCTCAGCGGGCAGCAAATTTTCGACAGTACGGCGCTTTCCCTGATGTTAGTCGATGGGCTGCAAGCGGTTAAAGAGAGAGGAAAAGCGAAACCCGGCGATAAAACCATGGTAGACTCGCTCGCCCCGGCAGCCATAAAGTCTAAGGAAATGGTCTCGGCTCCCCTCGCGGAAGCCCTGAAGGCTGTAGCGGAGGCAGCCAGGCAGGGGATGGAAAAAACAAAAGAACTGGTTGCTACGACTGGGAAAGCCAAAACTCTAGGAGAAAGATCGCTGGGGCATCCGGACCCGGGCGCCGTATCTACGTACCTGATCCTGAAGTTTATGGCGGAATATGTAAGCTGATGCAGAAGCCTCTTACTTCCTCTCCCCCTCGCGCTATTTTCTTTTTTCCAGCTCATTTTCGTACAGGCAGATCCGTTGAACCTTCGGCTCCGACCTTCCGCCGGGCGTATACTCCGAATTCATCCAAATGGTCACCAGGGTTTTGGCCAGTTCCGGGCCCATCACCTGCGCCCCCAGCGTCATGATGTTCGCGTTGTTGCTCTTACGCGCTCGTTCTGCGGAATAGGCGTCGGAACAGAGCGCGGCGTAGGCCCCGGGAACTTTATTTGCAGCGATACACATACCGATACCCGTGCCGCAGATCAAGATGCCCCGTTGATGTTTCCCTGAAGCAACTGCTTCAGCCACCTTGATGGCTACG
>Ga0187886_1002056_pt1 | contig 16776 bp, 14 predicted proteins | sample June2016WEW_20_1_FD_133001 | JGI IMG/M metagenome (GOLD analysis project Ga0187886, IMG submission 133001) | Peatland microbial communities from SPRUCE experiment site at the Marcell Experimental Forest, Minnesota, USA - June2016WEW_20_150 | ecosystem: Environmental > Terrestrial > Soil >... | reverse complement strand
GGCGAAATCCAGGTCGTAGCGCGGGTAGGTGAAGTTGTCGGGATCCCCGCCGAAGGCGGCGATGTCAACCTCCGGAGCGAACACCAGCCGGATGTCGGTGTACTTCTTGTATCGATAGAGGTGATACTCGCCGCCCGAGTACAGCGTCACCACGTCGCAGCGGTTCCCGGTTTTGGTCGAGCATTCCTTTTCCAGGCGCGCCATCGCTCCCTTGCGCTGCTGGTTGGCCTGGGCGGTGGTCGCGCCCGCCTGAACCGCGCCCTTCACCTGCGCGGTGACGTCCTCCATGCGGAGCAATACGTTCACCTCCAGGTCCGGGCACTTCTGCTCCTCCGCCTCCGAGGCTGCGAGAAAGCCGTCGGTCATGTAGTCGTGCTCGGCCGAACTGACCTTCTGAATGCAGTCCGAGCCGACGTGATGGTTGGTGAACAGCAACCCGCGGGGCGAGATGAACGACCCCGAGCCGCCGTTGTTGAAGCGCACCGAAGCCAGCCGCAGGTGATCCAGGAAAGCGTCGCTGACCTGGTAGCCGTACTTCTTGGCCACCGCCTCTTTGGGGAAGTGGTTGAACAGCCACAGACCCTCGTCGGCCCTCAGGCAGGCGACGGCGGTCAGGAGGAGCAAAAAAGATCGGAGGCGCATAGAATTCACTGTAGCTGAACGGGGCGATCCGCGCCGGCTCCCGGCACATGGCGGCCAGTTCCTTTCCTGCTACACTCGCGGTTGTGAAAACCATCATCGAACCTTTCCGCATCAAGAGCGTGGAACCGCTGCGGCAGACCACGCGCGAGGAGCGTGAGCGGTTCCTGGAGGAGGCAGGCTACAACCTGTTCCTGATCGAGGCCCGGAACATCCTCATCGACCTGCTGACGGATTCGGGCACCAGCGCCATGTCCACCGAACAGTGGGCGGCCATGATGCGTGGCGACGAATCCTACGCCGGCAGCGAGAGTTTCTTCCGGCTGAAGCGAGCGGTCCAGGACCTGACCGGGTTTCGCCACGTGATTCCGACCCACCAGGGGCGGGCGGCCGAACGCATCCTGTTCTCGGTGATGTGCGGTCCGGGCCAGATCGTGCCCAATAACACCCACTTCGATACCACCCGCGCCAACATCGAGTTCTGCGGCGCGCGCGCGGCCGATCTGCCTTGCCCCGAAGCCGCCGACACGCAGGCGCGGCTGCCCTTCAAGGGCAACATGGACGTCGCCGCGCTCGAACGGCTCATCGAGACCGAGGGCGCGAAGCACATCCCGCTGGTCATGCTGACCGTGACCAACAACTCCGGCGGCGGCCAGCCGGTCTCGCTCGCGAACCTCGAGCAGGTCAAGAACGTCGCTTCCCGGCAGGGAATTCCGCTGTATCTGGACGCTTGCCGGTTCGCCGAGAACGCCTGGTTCATCCGGCAGCGCGAGCCTGGATACGCGGACTGGACGCCGAAACAGATCGCTCAGAAGATGTTCTCGCTGGCCGACGGCTGCACCTTCTCCGCCAAGAAGGACGCCTTCGCCAACATCGGCGGGCTGCTCTGCACCAACGACGACCGGCTGGCCGAGCAGGAGAAGGACCTTCTCATCCTCACCGAAGGGTTCCCCACCTACGGCGGGCTGGCGGGCCGCGACCTCGAGGCCATCGCGGTGGGCCTCTCCGAAGTGCTCGATCCGGACTACCTGCGCTACCGGATCGTCTCGACCGACTACCTCGGACGGCACATCTCCGAGCGCGGCGTGCCCATCGTCCAGCCGCCCGGCGGGCACGCCATCTACATCGACGCGGAGCGCATGCTGCCGCACATCCCGCGGCGCCAGTTCCCCGGGCAGGCGCTGGCCGTCGAGCTTTACCGGCATGCCGGGATCCGCTCGGTCGAGATCGGATCGGTGATGTTCGGCGAGAAGGCCCCTCACGAACTGCTGCGGCTGGCCATCCCACGGCGCGTGTACACCCAGAGCCATATCGACTACGTCGTGGAAGCAATTCTGGAGGTGAACCAGCGGCGGGAGCAACTGCGTGGACTCGAAATCGTTTCCGAACCGCAGTTCCTGCGCCACTTCAGCGCGCGTTTCCGGCCGCTGTAAGCGCGCTCAGTTGTTACGCTTGACGTAACACCGTGCTCGTCATACGCTCAGAATGTGATCCGTTCGTTTCGCTGTGCCGAGACAGCCCAGCTGTTCGGAGACGAGCCGGTAAGACGCTTCATGGCAATCGAACGGGTAGCCCGCCGGAAGCTGCTCTATTTGCACAGGGCGAAGACTCTGGACGATTTGAAAGCACCGCCTGGAAACCGCCTGGAGGCGCTGAAAGGCGATCGCGCCGGCAGCTTCTGCATACGGATCAACGACCAGTGGAGACCCTGTTTTCAGTGGCGGGACGGCGGAGTATTCGATGTCGAAATCGTCGACTACCACTAGGAGGGAACATGGCGACAAAAATCAGACTGCTCGAGCCGATTCACCCGGGCGAGATTCTGTACCACGACTTCATGGCGCCTCTGGGGATCAGTATCAATCGTTTGGCTCGGGACCTGGATGTCCCGCCGAATCGTATCAGCCAGATCGTGCGGGGCAAACGCGCCCTCACCGCGGACACTGCACTGCGGCTGGGCAGGTACTTCCGGGTCTCACCGGAAGTGTGGCTGAACCTGCAAGTCGATTACGAGATGCGTGTCGCCAGCCGCGAACGCGGCAAGGAGATCCAGCGGCGGGTTCGGCCGCGCGCTGCGGCATGAGACGTTAGCCAACAGGGGCGCCCAAGGGGTTATGGATTCTCACGGGTCCAGCGATCGATTCGGAGGCGCGCCCTCCGTTCCCGCCCAACGCTGGACGGCCCGGCGCAGTTCCTCCATCCGCGCGGGCTTGGTGATGTAGTCGTCCATGCCGGCGGCCAGGCATTCCTCGCGATCGCCCGCCAGGGCGCGGGCGGTCATGGCAATGATCGGGGTATGGCGCCCCTCGCGCTCGCGGCCCCGGATTTCGGCGGTGGCCGCAAACCCGTCCATCTCGGGCATGTGGACGTCCATCAGCACCACATCGTAGTGGCCCGCCAGAACCGCGTCGGCTGCCTGCCGGCCATCGCAGACCGCTTCCGCGCAGAACCCGGATTTCTCCAACATGCGCAGCGTGATCCTTCGGTTCACCTCGTTGTCCTCGGCCAGCAGGACACGAACGCCGGCCGGGGAGATGGACCCGGCTGCCGCGCGCGAATCGGCTGGCGCCGGGGTGGCCGGCTCGATCTGCTTGCGGAACTGCGCGGTGAACCAGAACGTGCTGCCGCGCCCCACCTCGCTTTCGAGACCGATGCGGCCGCCCATCATCTCGACGAGCTGCTTGGAGATGGCCAGTCCCAAGCCCGCTCCACCGAACTTGCGGGTGGCCGAATCGTCCCCCTGCACGAAGCTCTCGAACAGCGGAGCACAGCGTTCGGGCGCGATACCGATGCCCGTGTCCCGAACGGTTGCCCGGACGCTGACGGTTCCTCCGGTCTCGCTCTCCAGTGCCAGCCGCACCGCGATTTCGCCGCGCTCGGTGAACTTGATCGCGTTCCCGATCAGGCTCACCAAGACCTGGCGCAGCCTGGAGGCGTCGCCACAGACTATGCGGGGCACGGCGGGGTCGACGCTGGAGCTGAGTTGCAGTCCTTTCTGCCGGGCCCGGAGACCCAGCAGCGCGCAGGCCTGGTCCAACGCGGCGGCCGGCTCGAAGGGCGCCGTCTCCAGTTCCAGCTTGCCGGCCTCGATCCTCGAAAACTCCAGGATGTCGCCGATCACGGTGACTAGCGCCACGGCGGACATCTGGACGGTCTCGGCGTACTCCCGCTGCTCCGGGCCGAGCGGGGTGGCGAGCAGCAAATCGACCATACCCACAATGCCGTTCATCGGCGTGCGGATCTCGTGGCTCATGTTGGCCAGGAAGCGGTTCTTGGCCTCCGCGGCGGCGCGGGCGGCGGTCAAGGCGTCCGAGAGCTCCTCGTTCTTGCGCTGGAGTTCCCGCGTGTACCGGGCGAGTTCGTCCTGGTGGCGTTTACGCTCCGTCACGTCGCGGCCGATGCTTTGAATCCCTACCGGTCGCCCTTCCTGGAAGATCAGGCGGCTGCTGACCTCGAGCAGGATTTCGCGGCCATCTTTGGCCAGGATGCTCACCTCCTCCGTGGTTGCGCCGCCGCCCGCGAGCTTCATGGCCACCAACTCGCGCATGCGCGCCCGGTCGCGCGGCGCCGCCAACTGGTCCATGTTCATTCGCAATCCTTCCGCGCGTGAGTATCCGCTGGCCCGCTCGGCCGCCTTGTTGAGGGAGGTGAAGTTACCCTCGAGGTCGATCGAGAAGATGATGTCGTGGGCGTTCTCGAACAAGTCGCGGTAGCGTTCCTCGCTGTCGCGCAGTCTCTGCTCGTCCCGTTTGCGCTGGGTGATGTCGGCGATGATCCCTACCGCACCCTGCACCTCGCCGCGACCGTCCCGCAACGGTGCTGTCCACAGGGAGGCGTCCACCGCCGAGCCGTCTTTCCGGGTGAAACGGACTTCAGCGGCGTCGAGCTGGCCTCCTTCCACCGTGGCCGCGAGCCGGCCGTGGAACTCCGCATAGCGATCCGAGGAAATGTGCGGCGCCGGCCGCCCGAGCACCTCTTCGGCTGAGAAGCCGAAGATCTTCTCCGCGGCCGGATTCCAGCTTCGCACGTTGCCCTCCCGATCTACGGTGGCGATGGCCAGCGGCGAGGCCCGGATCACGGCCTCCAGCAGCGAGTTTGCCTGCTCGAGCGCCTCTTCCGCCCGTTTTCGGTCCGTGACGTCTTCGACGGTCCCTTCATAATAGAGCACCGTTCCATCGCCGGCCCGGACGGCGCGTGCGTTTTCGCGAACGGCGATCCTCGCTCCGCCACGCCGGCGCCACAGCGCCTCGCACCCCTTGATCTCGCCGCCGCCCTCCAGTGCTGCCCGGAATTCCCGCCGATCGTAGCTGGGATCGAAACCCTCGTGTTCCAGGTTGCGCGTGGCCAGTTCCTCGAAGGACGAATACCCGAGCATCTGCACCAGGGCCGGATTGGCCATCAGGATCCGTCCGCCCGGAGTGGTCCGATAGATTCCGATCGGGACGTTCTCGAACAGGTTGCGGTAACGGGCCTCGCTCTCCTGGAGAGCTTGCTCGGCCCGGTGGCGCGCGGTTACATCCAGGAGCGCGGACCGGATGCCGGTCACGTGCCCCTGCGCGTCGCGGATGAGTCGCTCGTGAATCTCGACCATCACCTGGGTGCCGTCGCCCCGCAGGTACTCCCTCAGGAACGGGGCCAGCGCCTGCTCGCCGGCGATCTTCCTGGCCACGGCGCGGCGGCTGGTTTCGCGCGCCTCGGGCGCGACGAATTCCCAGACGGGACGGCCAACCATCTGAGCGCGGTCGAACCCGAGTAGCTCGCATTCGGCTTGGTTGACCCGCTGGACGACGCCGTTGCGGTCTATTTCGTGATAGGCTATCGGGGCATCCTCGAAAAGGCTGCGGAAGCGGGCTTCGCTCTCCAGCAGCGCCTCGCCGTGGGCGGCCGATCGCCGCCTGGCCCGGAACCACCGGTCGATGGACGGGAAAAGTGCGACGCTACCAACACGCATGGCTTGGCCTATCCTTCTCATCGACACTTGGCAGCGCTGCCATTAGAATGTCCCCGCCTGTATAATCGTTTCTCATGCGGATCGACTGGTTCCCGCTGTGGCTCAGCCTGAAGGTGGCTTCCATCGCCACCCTGCTGTCGCTGCTGCTGGGTCTCTGGCTGGCCTACCTGCTGGCGAACCGCAGGTTCCGCGGCAAGGAGGTGCTGGACGCGGCGGTGGCCCTGCCCCTGGTGTTGCCCCCTACCGTTCTGGGCTACTATTTGCTGGTGCTGTTGGGGCGGGAAAGTCCACTGGGCCGCCTCTATGAGTGGATCGTCGGCTCTCCCCTGGTGTTCACCTGGCAGGCCGCGGTGGTGGCGGCCATGTTCCACGCCATCCCGCTGCTGGTGATCTCGGCGCGCGCCGCCCTGGAGAGCGTGGACCGGAGCTACGAGCGGGCGGCGCGCAACCTGGGCGCCTCCGAATGGCGGGTGTTCTGGAAAGTGAGCCTGCCGCTGGCGCGGCGCTCGATCCTGGCGGTCTCGGCGCTGGCGTTTGCCCGGACGCTGGGCGATTTCGGCATCACCATCATGATTGCGGGCAACATTCCGGGCCGCACCCAGACCATCGCGGTGGCGATCTATGACGCGGTGGAAGCCGGCAACGGCGCGCTGGCCCGCACCCTGGTGGTCGTAATTTCCCTGCTTGCGGTGGTGATCCTGTCGATCGCCAACCGGCTGGCGGCGAGGCAGGCCACGGGATGATCCAGGTTCGCATCCGCAAGCGCTTCCCGGCCCGCCCGGATGCGGCGGCGTTCTCGCTGGAGCTGGACTTCCAGGCCGCCTCCGGCGTCACGGTGCTGTTCGGGCCCAGCGGATCGGGCAAGACCTTGACGCTGGACGCGATCGCCGGGTTCGTCGCCCCGGACGAAGGCCGGATCATGCTCGACGACGAGATCCTGTTTGACGCTCCCTCGGGCGTTTGCCTGCCTCCCCAAGCGCGCCGCTGCGGCTACGTCTTCCAGAACTACGCGCTGTTCCCGCACATGACGCTGCGCCAGAACCTGGCGTTCGCAGCCGAGCGCCGGCCGCGTCTGGAGCGCCACCGCAGGGTCAACGAGACGCTCGAGCGGTTCCATCTGACCGAGGTGGCGGGCCGCCGTCCCCACGAGCTCTCGGGCGGCCAGAAGCAGCGCTGCTCGATCGCCCGGGCGCTGATCGGGTCGCCCAAGCTGCTTCTGCTGGACGAACCGGCCCGCGGCCTGGACGCCCCGCTGCGCGCCGAGTTCTACGCCGTGCTGCGGCAGGTCCGCGCCGAGTTCCAAACCCCCTCCCTGCTGGTGACCCACGACCTCGACGAGTGCTTCGAGCTGGGCGAGGAAATGCTGATCCTGCGCGATGGGCGGCTGGTGCAGAGCGGCTCGCCCAGAGCCATCGCCGAACGTCCCGCGAACGTGGAAGTCGCCCGGTTGCTGGGCCTCTTCAATCTGTTTCAGGCGGAGATCCTGGAACTCGATCCGCAGCGCAACCTCAGCCGGCTGCGGTTCGGCGAGTTCGAGCTGGCGGGGAACTATTTCCCCGGCCGGCTGCGCGGCGACCGCGTGTGGCTGTGCGTGCGCCCGGAGCAGCTCGGCGTCTCGGCGCGCGACGGCAAACCCGGCCCGAACCAGGTTCCGGCGCAGTTGCTGCGCTCGATCGAGATGCCGCACGCGGTGCGCCTGGAGTTCGCCGGCGAGATCAGCGTCGAGCTCCCCCGCCCCGAGTTCGAGAAGCAGAAACATAATAAGGAATGGCTGGTGTGGTTCCCCCAAGAGGCGTTGCGCGTTTTGTGACATGAAGACGTTCGACCAGTACGTGGAAATGGCCGGGCAGATCCACGGCCACATCTGCGCCGGGCAGATCCTGGGCCTGCGGATGGCGCTCTACGGGCTGCGTCTGCTGGGCTTGCCGGACCCCGAGGGGAAGGACCGCAAGCGCCTGCTGACCTTCGTCGAGATCGACCGCTGCGCTACCGATGCCATCTCGGTGGTCACCGGCTGCCGTTTGGGCAAGCGCGCGCTCAAGTTCCGCGATTTCGGCAAGGCCGCGGCGACGTTTTGCGATCTGGAGAAGGATCGCGCCGTGCGGGTGGTGGCCAAGGAATCCTCCATCGGGAGCGCGCGCGAACTGCACCCGGAGATCGCGGACAAGAACCAGCAGCAGATGCGCGCCTACCGCGAGATGCCCGACCAGGAATTGTTCGACGCGCAGTGGGTGCGGGTGCGGATCGCCCCGGAAGACCTGCCCGGCTACAAAAGCCCGCGCGCGATCTGCGCCCTTTGCGGCGAGGGGATCAGCTTCCGGCGCGAGACGCTTCGGGACGGCGTGACGCTCTGCCGCGCCTGCGCGGGTGAACGTTATTACGAGCCGCTCGTACCGTGATCCGGTACTACATCACCGACCGCCAGCCGCTGGGCGGCTGCGCGCCCCTGCTCGAGGTCATCGCCAGAAACCTCGTTGCCGGGGTCGACATGGTACAGATCCGCGAGAAGGATCTCGCCACCCGCGAACTCTTCGAGCTGGCGCGGAGCGCGCTCGCGCTTCCCAATCCGCGCGGGACAAAGATCCTGGTCAACGGCCGCCTGGATATCGCGCTGGCCTGCCGGGCGCACGGCGTCCACCTGCCCTCGGATTCGATCGCGCCGCGCCGGTTGCGCGCCATCGCGCCGGCGGGATTCCTGATCGGCGTTTCCTGCCACGCCGTCGGGGAGGTTCGGACCGCCGAGCGGGAGGGCGCCGATTTCGCCGTGTTCGGCCCGGTGTTCTTTACGCCCTCGAAAGCCCCTTACGGAGAACCGCTGGGCCTGGATTGCCTGCGCGAAGCGTGCCAGGCCGCGCGCCTGCCGGTCCTCGCGCTCGGCGGCATCACCGAACAAAACGCGCCCGATTGCCTGGCCGCGGGAGCCGCCGGCATCGCGGGGATCTCCTTGTTCCAGCGGCCCGGCCAGCTTTGTGCTATCCTACAGAAGTAAAAGACGGAGATAAAGAGAGAGAAGGAGTATCCACTCTAGGATGGCACTGGCGACAGACGTTAAGAAGCAGATTATAGGCAAGTTTCGGGCACACAAGACCGACACCGGTTCGCCAGAAGTGCAGGTGGCCCTCCTGAGCCGGCGGATCGCCGAGCTTACGGAGCATTTCAAGTCTCACAAGAAAGACCACCATTCCCGAAGAGGTCTGTTGATCATGGTAGCCCAGCGGCGGCGGCTCTTGAACTATATGAAGTCGGAGACGCCGGACCGGTACAAGAAGCTGATTCAAGAGCTGGGCATCCGCCGCTAGAGCATACTCACAGGCACAGCGGGCGAGAGTCCATCGAGTCCATCACTCAGAGACCTGTAAGGGACATCGCCCTGGTTCGAAACCCGCTTCGCTCGTTCCACTCCAATCTCCATCGTGGGTAGTTCCGATGAACCGCCCAAACGCGAACCGGCCCGGAGGCCGGGATTGGAGAATTCAAGATGTTACACACTTCTGAGATTGACCTGGGTTCCTGCAAGATTTCCATCGAAACAGGCAAGGTCGCAAAACAGGCGAACGGCGCGGCCGTCGTTCGCTGCGGTGATTCCGTGGTGCTGGTGTCGGCGTGTATGGCGCCGGAACCCAAGACGGGCGCGAGCTTTTTCCCGCTCACGGTGGATTACCGCGAATACACGTACGCGGCCGGGAGGATTCCCGGCGGCTACATCAAACGCGAGGGGCGACCCTCGGAGAAAGAAATCCTGACCAGCCGGCAGATCGACCGGCCCATCCGCCCTCTGTTCCCGGAGGGCTTCAGCCACGAGACCCAGGTGATCGGCATGGTGCTGTCCGCCGACCCCCAGTTGAACCCGGACACCCTCGCCATGGTGGGAGCGGGCGCCGCGCTGGCGCTCTCCGACATTCCATTTCCCGAGGTCCTCGGCGCGGTTCGCGTGGGGCTGGTGAACGGACAGTACATCGCCAACCCGACCTACGAACAGGTCCGGGATTCCAAGCTCAACATCACTGTGGCCGGCACCGAGGCCGGCATCGTGATGGTGGAAGCGGGCGCCCAGGGGGCCACCGAGGCCGAGGTGCTCGATGCCATCGATTTCGGCCACGAGTGCTGCAAGAAGATCGTCGCGGGCATCCGCGAACTGGTCGAGAAGGCCGGCAAGCCCAAGATGGAGTTCACGCCGCACGCCCTCAACCAGGAACTCTACGCCCAGATTTCCGCCCAGCATCGCGCCGGGCTGGCCGACGCGCTGGACACCCAGAAGTACCCCAAAGTCGAGAGCTACGCCAGGGTCGACGCCCTCAAGAAGCAGGTGATCGAAGCTGCGACCGAAGAGCAGAAGGTTGAGGCCGGCAAGGTGTTCGAAGCCCTGAAGGAGCGCATCTTCCGCGACCAGGTCCTGGGCGACCGGCGGCGTCCGGACGGCCGGGCCTTCGACGAGATCCGGCCGATTTCGATCGAAGTCGGCGTACTCCCCCGGACGCACGGCTCGGCGCTGTTCACCCGCGGCGAGACCCAGGCCCTGGTGACGGTAACCCTGGGCACCAAGGAAGACGAGCAGCGGCTGGAACTGCTCGAAGGCGGGGAAACCTCCAAGCGCTTCATGGTGCATTACAACTTCCCGCCTTTCAGCGTGGGCGAGGTCGGATTCATGCGCGGCGCGGGCCGGCGTGAGATCGGCCACGGCGCGCTGGTGGAGCGCTCGCTCTCGGCGGTGATCCCCGACGAGACCGCTTTCCCTTACACCATGCGCGTGGTGAGCGACATCCTGGAGTCGAATGGCTCCAGCTCGATGGCTACGGTCTGCGGCGGCGCGCTGTCGCTGATGGACGCGGGCGTGCCGATCAGCTCGCCGGTGGCGGGCGTGGCCATGGGGCTGGTGATCGAGGGAGACCGTTACGCGGTGCTCACTGACATCGCCGGCGCCGAGGACCATTACGGCGACATGGACTTCAAGGTCGCCGGCACGCGCAAGGGCATCACCGGGCTCCAGATGGATATCAAGGTGCCCAACGTGACCTCCGCGATCATGCGCCAGGCGCTGGACCAGGCGCTCCGCGGCCGCTTGTTCATTCTCGGCAAGATGGAAGAGGTGCTGGCCGCGCCGCGCCCGGCGCTCTCCCCCTACGCGCCTCGCATCTACACCTTGACCATCCCCACCGACAAAATCCGCGAACTCATCGGCCCGGGAGGCAAGGTGATCCGCGGCATCGTCGAGCAGACCGGCTGCAAGATCGACGTCGAAGACGACGGCACGGTCCACATCTACTCGGCCGACGAAGCCTCGGCCGCCAAGGCGCAGCAGATGGTCACCGACATCGCGGCCGTGGCCGAGGTCGGCAAGACCTATCTGGGCAAGGTGGTCCGGCTGGCGGATTTCGGCGCGTTTGTCGAGATCTTCCCGGGCACCGACGGCCTGCTGCACATCAGCGAGATCTCCGAGAACCGCATCCGCAACGTGCGCGACGAGTTGCGGGAAGGCGACCAGATCCTGGTGAAGGTCCTGGCGCTGGAAGGCAACAAGATCAAGCTGAGCCGCAGGGCCGTGCTGAAAGAACAGCGCGAGAAGCTGAAGACCGGCAAGAACTGACGACCGCTTGTAGCTCGTGGCATGTGGCTTGTCGCCGGTGCACCGTGAGACTGGGGGGCGCCAGCGACAGGCTACAGGCCACAAGCCACAGGCTGCTATCCTTTGAGTCCCGCCAGGACCGGTGCCGAGCTCCTCGCTGGCCGGAAGGGTCACACTCGGTGGCAGGCTGAAGTTCCCGGTTGATCGCACCCCGTCGTGTCCTCAGTCGCAAGCTTACAGGAACAACTCGCGTCTTGAAATCAGCAACTTGCAGAATCTCACTTGACGCATACTCGAATTATCCTCATAATATGAGTATAGTGCGATGGCAAAATGACCACGCGCCGAGGACACGCAACAGGGCCGAGTAGCCGTAAGCTAGGTCTGTCCCACGGAGCTGCCCTTAGCGCCGACGTGGTGCGTTTGCGTTTGGAGCGTATTGCATATGGTTAGAATTCAATTGGACCTACCGGATGAGCAAGTCAGGGAGCTGGAGCAACTGATGGTCGACACTGGCCTCAGCACCAAGAAGGACCTCTTCAATAATGCTCTCACTCTCTTCCAGTGGGCAGTCGCCGAGAAGCGGGCGGGTCGCAGCATCGCCTCTGTGGACGAGGCAGAGAAGAAGTACAAGGAATTGATCATGCCGCCACTGGAGAGGGCAAGGGCGGGGAATTCTCGGGCCGCTGATGCCCGGGGCGATCAACTCGTTCCAGCGAATCAGAGCAGGTAGGGCTGAGTTTCCGCAGAATGCCGATCTAACCGTCAGAGTCGGTTGACCGGGTCTCCTCGGATTCGACGATGAAGTCCTTCTGCCGCAAGATCTGAGGCGGCTCCTTCTCGTACGAAGCCAGAAGATCACGTTTCTTCTCGACGTACGGACGGCCGTAGGCCTTGATGTCCTCGGGCGATGGCCGGACAATCCGACTTTCTTGGGATCTGATCTCCTGCTGCTTCAACCTGATGTCCTGGTAGGTCCTGATCGCATCGAGGATATTCTTGGAGAACGACAGCAGACCCGCAATGACCGCCGCGCACGCGCCCACGGCGAACGGGAGTACTCCCTCACCCATCTTCACCCTGACGCCTGCGTACCCCAGGAGGCCGACGACCAAGATGAATAGGAGCCGGAAAACCATCCCAGTAAGGATACTCCCGGCGGATCGAGCATGTACAGCACCAGGTCCAAGAAACTCGCGTGGCGGCACGCGACCAGATCCTGGTAAAGGTCCTGGCGCTGGAAGGCAACAAGATCAAGCTGAGCCGCCGGGCCGTGCTCAAAGAGCAGCGCGAGAAGCTGAAGACCGGGAAGAACTGAAGACGGCTTGTCGCCGGTGCACTGTGAAACCGCAGGGCGCCGGCGACAGGCTACAGGCCACAAGCCACAGGCTGCTATCCTTTGAGTCCCGCCAGGACTCCGCGCATGTACGCGAACGACTTCGCCATTCCCGGCAGCGGGTTGTCCCCATCGATCTCGTACTCCAGATTCACGCAGCCCTGGTAGTTCATCTTCTTCAGGGTCTTGAAGATCTCCACCACTGGCATGGCGCCGTCGCCGACCGGGCACTGGCTGTTCCTGTCCCTGAGGTCGCGCAGGTCCTTGATGTGCATGTCGAGCAGACGGGGGCCCGCCTCCTGAATCGACTCCACCGCGCCGACGCCTGTCCGCGTGGTATGGCCGACGTCGATGCATACCCCTACCCGCGGGTCCATTCCTTGAATCGCCTTCAACGCAACCTGCGGTGAGGGGAAGTTCTTGTCCTCCGGTCCGTGGTTGTGGATGGCGACCGGGATTCCGTATTCCTTGACGAACTTCTCGATCCGCGCCAGCGCCTGGTGCGTCGTGCCGATGACCATCAGCGGCATGCCGCAGGTCTTCGCGTATTCGAAGTAGCGGCGGATGTCGTCATCGTCATCCTTTTCCATATAGATGGTTGAGCCGCCGGCGATCTTGATCCCAGCCCTGGCGAAGTCGTTGGCGCCTTTTCGAAGCTCCTCCGGCGTGCCGCGATAGGGCAGGTGCATCTCCTTGATGCTGACGTAGGCGACGTTCAACTGCCTGATTATGCGGATGGCCAGGCCGCGCTGGAACTCGCGCAACGAGTAGCTGGCCACCCCGAGCTTGAGGTCCTCGGCGCCCTCCACAGGCGGGGGCGCGGCCCCGGCGCCGGCAAGGCCGGCCGCAACCGCGCCCCCCAGAAAGCCGCGCCGCGTGGAATCGAAGGTCATAAGAAACGTTCCTCCCGTGCAGAAACTCGATGATAACGCAACCGGCGCGGCCGAGACAGCCATTCCAGAAAGCAGTGTGTTAACATCGTTCGTCCCGCCGTGCCGGGCGCGCGGGACCATCGCATGAAGCCAAGAATCAATCTTCTCTTCGTCCTTCTGCTGACCTCCACGGCGGCACTGGGCGGGCTGCTCTTTGGATTCGACATTGCCATCATCACCGGCGCCGGCCCGTTCCTGATGCAGCATTTCGGGCTCGGCGATCTCAGCCTGGGATGGGCTTTCAGTTCGCTGCTCTTCGGCTGCGTCATCGGCTCGATCCTGGCCGGACGCTGCACCGATTTCTACGGGCGCCGGAAGATCCTGATCTGGGTGGCGGTGCTATTCGCCGTCACCTCGGTGGCCACCGGAATCGCCCCCAGTTTCACCGTCTTCATCCTCGCGCGCTTCCTGGGCGGGCTGGCGGTGGGCGGCGCTTCCATCCTGTCTCCGATGTACGTCGCCGAGGTCTCGCCGCCCTCCCTGCGCGGGCGCATGGGCGCGCTCTACCAGATGTCCATCGTGGTCGGCATCCTGACGTCGTATTGCATCAACTTCCTGCTGCGCGACCTCGGTCCCATGAACTGGCGCTGGATGTTCGCGACCGGCGTAATCCCGGCGGCGCTGTTCTTGGTCCTGCTGCTGCGCGCACCCGAAACCCCGCGCTTTCTCTCGATGGCCGGCAAGCACCGGGAGGCGTTTGCGCTCCTGGAACGCATCGGCGGCCGGGAGAGCGCGGAGTTCGAAATGTCGGAGATCCGCGCCAGCCTGATGGAGAAGCGCCAGGCCTGGAGCGAGCTGTTGCGGCCGGGAATCCGGCGCGCGGTGATGGTCGGTTTCTGGCTGGCCATCCTGGTGCACGTTTCCGGCATCAACACCATCATCGACTACGCCCCCGCCATCTTTCGCTCCGCGGGCTGGAAGATCGATGCGGCGCTGTTCTCCACCTTCATCATCGGCGTGACCAACGTGGGCTTCACTCTGGTTTCCTTCTGGACCATCGACCGCTACGGGCGCAAGCCGCTCTACATCGTGGGATCGCTGGGCATGGCCGCGGCTCTGGCGCTGCTTGCCGCAGCGGCGCTGACGGGCCATTTTCGGGGCGGCATCGTGCTGGCGCTGATCCTCACCTATCTCGCCTTTTTCGACTCCTGCATCGGGCCGGTCTTCTGGACGCTGGTGCCGGAGATATTCCCCAACCGCATCCGCGGCACCGCCATGACCGTGCCCGTGCTGACCCAGTGGGTGGCCAACGCCGTGGTGGTGCTCTTCTTCCCGCTGGCGTTCAACCAGGCGGGCAAGGCCCTGACTCTCGGTTTCCTGTGTGCCATGGCGCTTGCCCAGGCTGTCTTCACCTGGTTCTTCGTGCCGGAGACCAAGAACAAACCCCTCGAAGAAATCGAGGAGTTCTGGAAGCGGCGCGCGATCTCCGCGGCGCCGGGCTTGGAGCGTGAGGCCACTCTGGAGTAACCGGACCTACGGCCCCCCCCGGACCTCACTCCGGCGCCACCACCAGCGTGCTCTTCGCCTCCACTTTCCCGAACTGCATCGGGAAACCGCGGCCCTGCTGCCAGGCCTCCCACTGGTCCTTGTAGTGACCCGAGAGGATCTGCCCGGACTCCCCGGCCGGGAGGATGAGCAACGACTTGTCCAGGCCGGCGAAATCCACCGCCATGCGCATCGACGGCCCCATTCTCCGCGTAGTCTGCTTCACCGTGGTGGTCGATCCGCTTTGCTCCACAGGTCCGATGTTGAAGTACTTCCCCACCAGCGGCAGGCGGCTCCCCACCGGGTGCGCGATGAATAACTGGTTGTATCTTTCGTAATCCCACTTACTCACGTCGCCGCCCTGAATGCGCCCGCCCTCCTCCATGGCGTCCAGGAACACTCGCAGCAGCAGTTGGTCGTAGTCGGCGAACCAGTCCTTGGGCCGCTCGCGCAGCAATTTCTCGATCGCCGGCGGCGCCATCTGCACGCTGTCAATCCCGACCCCCATGGGAACGTCGTAGTCCGCCCCCTTGCCCGGGGAAGCCCTCTCGGCCACAGCCTTCCGCAGTTGGTCGAAGGCCAGCGTGACGATCATCGGGGCCGCGCCGCCCTCCATCTGCCCGTTCCAGGAGCGCAGGATCTTCACCGCGCCGGCAAGACGCGGGCTGGCCATTCCGCGCCGGTCGTAGGCCGCCACGATCTGGCGCGCGAGCAATTCGCAGAACCCCGAGTAAACGTCCCTCTGCACAGCCGCCATCTCCTGGGCCCGCCAGCCCGTCCGCCGGGTCAGGAGGTTATAAATTTGAGCGGACCGGTAGGGCGCGGAGAAATTCCCACCTACCCGGTACGGGTAAGACTCCGGGAACGGGTTCTGGTTCGCGGTTACAATGATCGCGGAAGCCGGGTTATAGGCGCGCGGCAACTGGTCGAAGGGGATGAAACCCTCCCACTCGTACTCGCCGGTGCTGCCGTCCACCGGCACGCTGCCGTCGAAAGCCCTTCGGATCGGGAGCCGCCCCGTGGCCTGGTAGCCGATGTTGCCATCCACGTCGGCGTACACGAAATTCTGTCCCGGTCCGGGGTAGCGGGCCAGGGCCGCGGTGAATTCCTGGAAGTTCCGAGCGCGGTCGAGGTCCAGGAAGGGAAAGGCGAACCCCGGCTCAGCCGCCGTCCAGCGCAATGCCAGGAAGTGGTTTCCCTCGCGGAACACCGGCCCGTGCCGGGTCACCCACTGCGCGAACTGGACCGGCGGCCCCCCCTTCACGGAAATGATTTCCCGCTCCAGGCGCGCCTGCTCGAGCTTCCCGGCGAACACGTACGCGCCGCTCTGCGGATCGAGTCTCTCGACGTACAGGTCCTGGACGTCGAATTGTAGGTTCGTGGCGCCCCACCCGATACGGTCGTTGTGCCCCAGGATCACGCAGGGCATCCCTGGGAGCGCCACCCCCATCACGTCCAGCCCCGGCGCCTTCAGGTGCACCACGTGCCAGATGCCGGGGATCGAATAGTCCAGGTGCGGATCGTTGGCCAGCAACGGCCGCCCACTGGCGGTGCGTGCGCCACCCAGGACCCAGGCATTGGAACCGGGATGGACTTCGCCGTCGGCGCGGTCCGGAAACAGGAAGTTGACCTTGGCGGCGTCCCCGCCCTCCAGCAGCGCGGCCTTCTGCAGCTCCTTGCGCCAGGTCGAGGTCAGCCCGCGGCACATGTACAGCCCGATCAGCAGCGAATCTTTCACGCTCCAGGGCCGCGGATCGTAGCGCAGCAGCGAGAACTCCAGCGGCAGACTGTGGCGGTGCGTCTCGAGGAACGCGTTGACGCCGCGGGCGTACGCCGCCATCACCGCGCGGTCCTGGGCCGGCAACAGGGC
>Ga0187886_1002054_pt1 | contig 16791 bp, 16 predicted proteins | sample June2016WEW_20_1_FD_133001 | JGI IMG/M metagenome (GOLD analysis project Ga0187886, IMG submission 133001) | Peatland microbial communities from SPRUCE experiment site at the Marcell Experimental Forest, Minnesota, USA - June2016WEW_20_150 | ecosystem: Environmental > Terrestrial > Soil >... | reverse complement strand
GGAGGCGCGCTGCTCATGCCCGACGGAAAGCCGGTGCCGATGCTCGAACTGCTCGCTCCCAGCCCGAGCTACGATCCCATGCGCTCCACCTTCGCGCTCTGGATCGAATCCTGGGCGGACGAGATGGGCATTCCGATCAAGGTCAAGCTCACCAGCTTCAACGTGATCGTGGAGAAGGTCTTCTCGGAGCAGGATTTCGACCTCTACATGCTCGGATCCTCGGCCGGGATCTTCCCATCGTACCTGCGCGATTTCTGGCACAGCGACCAGGCCGTACCGGGCGGCAACAACGCCGGCGGGTATACGAGCCAAAAATTCGATACCCTCTCCGACCAGCTGTTAACCTGCGAGACCTACGACGCCTGCCGCGAGATCGCGAACCAGGTCCAGAAAGTGGTGGCGAGCGACGTGCCCTGGATCGGCCTCTTCGACACGGGGATCTACGAAGCTTATCGCCGGAACCTGACCTTCCCGTATACCTCCACCCTCGGCGGTCTGCAGCAAATGGTTCTGGGAATGCCGTGGGCCGTGCACGTGGAATAGATTATTGAGAGGCTGCGGAAAACAAGATCGCTGTCAATGCGAGCGACCGCCTGCCCTCGTGTACTTCGGGGGAAGGGAGCGAAGCCCGTCCCGGCAAGCCCGCCGGGCGGGCCGGGGCAATCTCGATTTTCGCGAAAGAAAACCCAGATTGCTTCGCCCGCCCCGGTTGGGGTGGGGCTCGCAATGACATATCTCGACTTTTTCCGCGCCCTGTTAAGCAAAGACGGGGGGTTGGGGTTCTCTCAGCCTTCTATCTTATTCCGGAACGCGAGGTGCGGATGAGACGGTATCTGATCATCCGGTTGGCGCAAGTCCTGGTAACCTATTTGCTTTTCCTGACGGCCGTCTACTTCCTCATCGACGCGCAGCCCGGCGACTTCGGCAGCATGTATTACGACAATCCCAAGCTCACCGCTCTGCAGCGCGAAACCATCCGGGCGGAGATGGGCCTCGATAAACCCGCGCTGGAACGCTACCTGGTGTGGGTCGGGGACTTCCTGAGGGGGGATCTCGGCGTGTCGCTTTCGGAATATCCCCGGACGGTGAGCTCGATCATACTCGAGAGGGCTCCGCGCACCCTGATCCTTTTTCTCACCGCCGCGGTGCTTTCCTTCTACCTTGGATTCCTTGCGGGCAAGCTGCTGGCGTGGAAACGCGGCAGTTTTTTGGAATACACGTCCACGGTGGGCGGCGTGATGCTGTACACCGTGTTCACGCCGTGGTTCGGATTGATGATGATCTGGCTCTTCGCCGTGGTACTGGGGCTGTTCCCCACCGGAAAATTCATCAGCGTGGATATGTGGAGCTCCGCCCCAGCATCCCTCACCGCCAACGCCGTGATCACTCCGATGATCCTGGCCGGGATCGCGATCTCCGCCGGATGGCTGATGTGGGGCCGCATGGTTCAGCGTTTTTCGGTGAGATGGAGAAATGCCGCGCTCTGGATCGGCTCCGTGGCGATCCTCCTCGTTCCCGTCGCCGGTTTTGCCATGAGCGGTTTGGGGAAATACGCCCTGGACATCCTCTATCATTTGGCCCTGCCGGTTATCACCCTGACCCTGATTTCTTTTGCGGGGACGATGCTGCTCACCCGGAACAGCATGCTCGAAACCCTGCGCGAGGATTACATCACCGCCGCCCGGGCCAGTGGGCTGCCGGAGGGAGTCATCCGCGATAAGCATGCGGCCCGCAACGCGATGCTGCCCGTGGCGACCTCGCTCGTGTTTTCCCTGGCGCTGGCCATCGGCGGGGGCATCATCACCGAAACCATTTTCTCCTGGCCGGGGATGGGCCGTACGCTGCTCACCGCCGCGCAGGCGGAGGATACTCCGCTGGCCGTGGGCGCGCTGGCGTTCATCGGCATCCTGGCTCTATCGGCGCATGTCGTGGCGGACATCCTCTACGCAGTGCTCGATCCGCGCATCCGGTATACGTAACGATCGCAGGTGTAAAAACCGCCCGTGCCCGCCGCGACCGCCTCCCCTTCTTCCGACTCCAGCCCGCTCCTGCCGGCGGGTCCTGCCGCCCTGCTGCGCATGCGCTTGCGGGTCGTCGGGAAGGAACTCCATGAGAATGGACGGATCTTTCTCGAAAACCGGATCGGCGTCTTCGGGCTGAGCATCATCATCGGATTCCTGGCGCTGACAGCGCTTCAGCCGATCCTCATGGCCACCGTCTGGAGAGGCAACATCTACGATCCCGTGCGGGGCTTTGATCCGTCGGTCGCAGCCAGCCCCGCCCCGCCCTCGGTCCGGCACCTGTTGGGAACCGACCCGCAGGGGCGGGATGTGTTGAGCCAGCTCATGTACAGCGCGCGGTCGGAATTCGCGCTGGGGTTCATCGCCGCCCTGGTGACCGTCGTCATCGCCACCTTCGTCGGCGCCGTCGCGGCGTACTACGGCGGATGGATCGACGCCTTGTTCATGCGTCTCGCCGACCTGATCATGATGCTGCCGTTCGTCTCGATCCTGATCGTCCTCTCCGCGTTGTGGGACCTTCAGATTCTCGAACTGGCGGTCGTGATCGGAATCCTTGCCGGATTCGGGGGCGTGACGATCGTGATTAAAGCCCAGGCTCTCTCGATCAAGGTGCGGCCGTACATCGAAGCGGCCCGGGTGGCCGGCGGGAGCGATGGACACATCATCCTCACCCACATCATTCCCAATCTGCTGCCGCTTTCCTTCCTATATATGATGTTCACCGTGACCGACGCCGTATTCTCGGAAGCGGTGCTCTCGTTTTTCGGGTTGATCAACATCCGCATGTCATGGGGCCTCATGATCCATTTGGCGGAAGTGAGCGGGTACCTGCTGCGGCTGGACACCTGGTGGCTGGTCATCCCGCCCGGATTATGCATCACCCTGCTGTGCTCGTCGTTCTATCTGGTGGGCCGCGCGCTGGACGAAGTGATCAACCCGCGACTGCGCAAGCGGTAAAAGCCCGGAGGTTTTGTGCGCGATCCGATATTGGAAGTGGCAAACCTGACGATCCATTATTCCACCCGCATGGGGGAAGTCTCCGCGGTGGAAAATGTTTCGTTTTCGGTGATGGAAGGCGAAGCCTTTGGGATCGTGGGCGAATCCGGATCCGGAAAATCGTCGATTGCCCTCGGCTTGATGAGGCTCCTGCCGGAGAACGCGCGCCTCCTGGGCGGGAAAATCCGCCTGCGCGGCACGGACCTGGCCCCGCTTTCGGAGGCGGAATTCCGCCTGTACCGCGGGCGCCATCTCGCGATGGTCTTCCAGGCCGCCATGAATTCGCTTAACCCGGTCTACACCGCGAGCGATCTGATCATCGAAGCGCTTCAGAACCGGAACCCGGACATGAACCACGCCGAAGCCCGGGTCCGGGCGGCGGAACTGTTCGACTTGGTGGGTCTGGACGCGGCGCTAATCGACAGGTTTCCGCACCAATTATCCGGCGGCATGCGCCAGCGCATGGCGATAGCCATGGCGCTTTCGGGCAACCCCGAAATGCTCATCGCCGACGAACCCACCACCGCCCTGGACGTAATCGTGCAGGATGCCATCCTGCGCAACATTCATCGCCTGCAGGAACGGAATAAGTTTGGCATGGTTTACATCTCGCACGACATCGCCGTCATCGCCGAGGTCTGCCGGCGGATGGCGATCGTGTACGGCGGGAGGATCATGGAAATTGGCGATACGGATGCCGTGTTCCTCCAGCCCCGGCATCCGTACACCGGCGCGCTGTTGAATGCTTTCCCGAGCATCGTCGGACCAAAACGTCCGCTGCAGTTACTTCCCGGCGAATCCCCGGACCCGCTGCACCCGCCTTCCGGCTGCCCCTTCCACCCGCGTTGCGGGCGCGTTCTGGATATCTGCCGCCGGGAGATGCCGCCGGATGCGGAATACGGCGGCGGGCATTTGGCCGCTTGCTTTAATCCCATGGAAAACAGAACATGATCCAGCAGAATCGGATCACGGTCTCCGGTTTGAAAAAATATTTTCCCGTGGAACGGGGGATGTTCCGCGAACCCCGGCGCTTCCTTCATGCGGTTGACGATATTACTTTTTCCATCCCCGCCGGAGAATCGCTGAGCCTGGTCGGGGAATCCGGATGCGGCAAAACCACCACCGGAAGGCTGCTCATGAAGCTGTGTCAGCCCACCGGGGGGAGCATGCAGCTCAACGACGGGCAGCAAACCATCGATCTGGCGAACCTAAAACGGAAGGACCTGCGCACCTTCCGGCGCAAGGCGCAGATGATCTTCCAGGATCCGTACGGATCGCTCAATCCGCGGATGACGGTTTTCGACGCCGTTGCCGAGCCGCTCAACGTCCAGCAGATCGGCAACGGGATGGAACGCGAACTGCGGGTGGCGGACATGCTGGCGCTGGTCGGCCTCACGCCTCCTTCCGCCTTTTTGTTCCGTTTCCCGCACGAACTTTCCGGCGGCCAGCGTCAGCGCGTGGCGATCGCGCGGGCCATGGCGGTCAACCCGATCTTCGTGGTGGCCGACGAGCCCACCTCGATGCTGGACTCGTCGGTTCGGGCCGGGATGATGAACCTCATGCTGGAGCTTGCCGGACGGTTCCATGTCAGCTATCTCTACATCGCCCACGATCTCGCCGTGGCGCGCTACATGGGCCGCGACCTCGCGGTGATGTACTTGGGAAAAATCGTCGAGCAGGGAAATACCGAGGAGGTGCTTGGGCACGGGCTGCATCCGTACACCTTGGCCCTGCTTTCGGCGATTCCGGTGCCGGATCCGCGGGTGAACCGGCCGCCCGCCGGGATCAAGGCCGGTGTCACCGCCCCGCTCAACCCGCCGGCGCGCTGCCGGTTTTACGATCGCTGTCCGATCGGGGACGATTATTGTCTGAACCACGATCACCCGCCGCTGGAGGATAAGGGCGCCGGCCACCTCGCTGCATGCTATAAAGTTTAGCTTTTTCCCTGACAATAAAAAATTATTTTGTGACAACCATCGGCGATTAAGAAACGGTCGCCGGTGGTTATTCGGACAATTTGTTGTCGGTGCCAAAGCACATTTTTACGGTCCATGGACCATTCCCGCCGTCAATGAATTCCACGACCCCGATCCACCGCTCCCGCAAGGAATATCAGAAGAGGCGTTCTAATAGAATATTAATGCGTTCGAATCTAGAATATCCCATACGGACGCGGGATTATCCGTTCTGAGGTGGGCGATGGTTGTCTTATTATTGTTCTCCATCCTGTCGGGCGTCGTGACCATTCTTTCCCCCTGCATCCTTCCCATCCTGCCGATCGTGCTTTCCTCATCGGCAACCAATCAAAAAGCCCGTCCCCTGGGATTGATCGCCGGTCTGATTGTAACTTTCTCCTTGTTCACCCTGATCGTCACGAAAATCGTCTCCTACTTGGGAATATCCGCAAACGCGTTGCGGCTGCTGTCCGTTGTCCTGTTGATCCTGATCGGCCTGACGATGTTGATCCCGGCTCTGACGGTCCTGTTCGACCGGCTGGTCGGATTTCTTCCCGGGCTGGTGAAGACGGAGACTCAAGGATCCGGGTTCGGGCAGGGATTTCTCACCGGCGCGACGCTGGGATTGGTTTGGGCGCCTTGCGCAGGACCGATTCTCTCGGCGGTGATCATCGTGGCGGCAACCCAAACCCTGACCTTTAATTCCGCGCTGGTGGTCTTTGCCTATTCGCTTGGCGTTGGGATTCCGCTGCTGTTGGTTACCTACGGCGGCCGGGCGCTCATCCAGCGGGTTCGGATCCTTTCCGGAAACCTTTTGCGCATTCAGCAGGCCTTCGGTGTGCTCGTGATCCTTACCGCGCTGCTGATCGGTTTCAATCTCGACACTCAATTCACCGCTTGGGCGACCGGCGCCATTCCGGCGAGTTGGACCGCCGGCCTCACTGCGTTTGAAAACAGCCCGATCGTCCAGGAGCAACTGGCTTTGCTGCGCGGGCACGGAGCGAATGTCTTCGCCGCCAACTCGGACATTCTCGGCCATTACGGACCCGCCCGGGATTTTACCGGCGGAACCGGTTGGATCAACAGCGTTCCTCTGACACGAGACGGCTTGAAGGGAAAAGTGGTTCTGGTGGATTTTTGGACCTATTCATGCATTAATTGCATTCGCACCTTCCCGTATTTACTGGACTGGTACGCGAAATATAAGGATTACGGATTCGTCATCATCGGGGTGCATACGCCGGAGTTCGCGTTCGAGCACGACACTGCCAACGTCGTTCAGGCGGTCCATCAATTTGGAATCCCGTACCCGGTCGTTCAGGATAACAACTATGTGATCTGGAACGCCTATCTTAACAGTTACTGGCCGGCGGAGTATCTGATCGACGCCACCGGGCAGGTCCGCCATTTTCAATACGGGGAGGGCAACTATGATAAGACCGAGCAGGCCATCCAGGCGCTGCTCGCCGAAGCCGGGCACCCGGTGACCGCTCCACTTACCAAAGGGCTCTCGGCCAATTTTTCCGCAAACGAAACCCCGGAGACGTACATTGGAACGGACCGGCAATCGGGCTTCGCGTCGCCCGAGCGGGTGGCGGCGGGAAAGGTTTCGAACTACTCCTTCCCCGGCGTCGTCGCGCTGAACAATTTTGCGGTTTCCGGAAGCTGGGATTTTGAACCGCAATACGCCCAGGAGACGACCGCTGGATCCAAATTGACGCTGCATTTCTTTGCGCAGGATGTTTATCTGGTGATGACCAGCGACCAATCCTCGATCGTCACGATAACCGGTCTTACTCCCGACACGGCCAACACCAGCGAAGACGTGAACGCCCAGGGGGAGATCCTGGTGAGCGCTTCGCGGCTGTACCACCTGGTGCACTTCAGCCAAGCCATGGAAGGAACCGTCACCTTGAAATTTAATTCGCCCGGAGTGCAGGCGTTTTCCTTCACCTTCGGGGGATAACCCATTAATAACATGTGGATGTCCAAAGCGGAACACGGATTTCACGGATAAGAAAACGGATGACACCAAATTTAATTATTATTATTAATTCCTATTGATCTAATCAGTGAAATCCGTATTTTTTATGTAATCCGTGTACAAGCAGAATGCCGGTCAGCATCTTGATCGTCGTGGATTTTCCCGCCCCCTTCGGGCCGATGTAGCCCACGATTTCGCCGGCTCGATGGAAAATGAAATATCGTCCACCGCCTTGACGATCCGAAAGTCGGTGGAGAACAAATCCTTCATTGCGCCGACCAGCCCCTCGCGGTAGTTAAGGATCTTGAAATGTTTGGATAGACCCCGGGCTTCAATAAGGCTCTTGGATATTCTCCCGACAATCGATTATATCTCCCAATGCCTATAGATCAATTTTTGGACCAAAATTATCTTGGGATATAAGGTAAGTATTTATTAGTTTAAGATGCTCAAAATGTAGTTGGAATATACAGATTCTATTTCGAATTTTTATTTTGCACCGATGGACAATATGGATACTTATCCAATTGCAGGAGCTAATAGGATTAGTAATATTGGAATGAGCCTTAAGTTTATCGGTTTCGGCGCAAGCGCGTTCTATGTCCCTTTTCTTTTCTGTGTTCCGCCGATAGTGGTTATTTTGCAATATCTACTACAAATAATATGGAATTATCCATGAAATCCGGATATTTCGATGTCATCCGAGATTTTATTTTTTCTGCTCTTCCGTCATCCTGCGGATTTGATCCACGGAATTCTTCATCGCGGCGGTGTGCAGGTCGAGCCCTTTGCGCCAATCGCCGTAAAAACGGATGAACGCCTTCTGCGCGTCTCCCTGCCACTTGGGCTCGACGTCCTTAACGGATTTGGCGATTTTTTCCACCGCGTTCTGGATTTGCACGTTCGCTTCGTCGATTTCCTTCAGGAATTTGGCAATATCTTCGGGATCGAAATTGATGACGGCCATTTTTTCCTCGCAGCGGATGAGTTAGCTCCGCCTTTACGGCTTAGATTTTTACGAAAAGTAAACCCGATCTTTTGATTGTCCGACTTTTACGAACCCAGAATATAAAGGCGGGATTACCGCCTACCTCTTTGGTAGGTTTCCCATTCCGGATTGACGTATTGCTCCCGGCGAGTCACTTTAATAGTACGAAAGAATTTTTCCTGTTTTATCAAGCTTTCGAGCTGCTCAATGATTTTTCTTTTGTGGGGATCGACCTCGGAGACAAAAACTTCCTTCCGGTGTCCCTCCCAGTTGGAATCCAAATACTTGGCGGAGGATTCCACCTTGTCTTTTTCCGCGGTTAATTGGCGGATCTTGTCAAGGATTTTATCCGCCAGGTGATCAGCTTCAGGCGGATGGAATTGGACATCTCGATATAAATATTGTTGAGGCGGTGGCTGCATAATTACCCCCAAAAATCATAGTTGCATCAGATTATAAACCATGATATTATCATTGTCAATAGCACGACTGCAATTCGTGTAATAATTTTTCCAAAACAACAAAGAGGGGATTATGGGGCGCATCCGGGTTAACACAGATGATCTTAGAACCAAGGCCAAGGATTTCGATTCGGCCGCCGATGCATTTAATAGAGCAGGCGACGAGATAGCCGCCACAGCAGCAGCAATGCCGAGCTACGACGGGCAACTATCCGGTCCGGCCCGAAAGGCGGGGTATGAGATCCAGAGCCAGAGCCGGGATATCAAAGCCAGCCTCTCGGGCGATGCGCAATCGCTGCAAAACACGGCCCTGGCGTTTGAAGCGGTGGATAGCCAAACCGTAAACCAATTTGGTGCAAGCCAGAGTGAATTATCCGACCACAACACCAACATCCCCGCCCTCGAAGCGGGCGTGGTCCCCCATGGAGATTCCCAGTTCGGATACGCGTGGGATCCTGCGACGGGCAAGTTAACAATATGGCATGACGGGCAAGTATTGGTCTATGATACAACATCCATTGATCTTACTACTCCAGAAGGCAAACTTCTCAACGATAATCTTGAAGCCTTTAAAGCGGAGGTTATCGCATACGAGACCGCAATCGGAACAAGGGATGATGCGACTTGGGTGGCCCTTGGTGCCGTCGCCGTGTTCGGTCTGGGGTTTTTCCCGGAACCCCTGTCTGTACCAATGGTAGTTGGGGGCGGAATCACCGCATTAATTTCCATTGGGGTGGTCATCCACGCTGACAGTGAGGCTTCCACGGCTGCTGGCAATTGCAATACCCTTTTTAATGCGCTGGAGAAAGGTAATCAGTACGACGAATCGTATTCAACCAATCCTCCTACAGCAACTCCGAGCGCCACGACAACTCCAACATCCATACCAACCTCGACGAGTGGTTCCACTCCTGCGTCGTCGGGGACTCCCACTCCATATAATCCCACGCCGACTCCAACACAGCCGCAGACTCCCACTTCCACGCCGACACCAATTCCGACCACCACGCCAACACCTACTCCATAATCAGAAAACACGAGGAGAGAGAATGAACAAATATCAGAATGAGATGGTGATTAGAAAATTAAACGCTTTTGCCCTTATGTATGGCTTAATTACATTACTGGCCGGTAAATATTGGGATATTATTAACACTTCCTTGTCCATTGAAAAGTTCTTTTTTTTGATTGTCTTATCCATCCTGTTATTGGTTTCTCTGTTTATGCTGATGTTGAAATATTTATTAAAGGGATTGTATCGCGAAAGTAGTGCAAAAGAAATGATGTATCTGGGTGTTTTCATTATTGCCAATGTGGTTTTGTCGGTTCCATCCATCCTTGTATGGCATGATAATGGAATCCAAAATATGCCATCAATGTATAGTAGAATTCTTATCGCATGTTTTATCAACCTTTTAATGAATATATCCTCCATCTTCTATATATGGTCGCTTCGAAGAAAGTCCGTTCCATAAATCCATCGCGGAGCTCTCCATTGGTTCTTTAGGAGGTGGTGTATGACCGATCTTCCAGTGCCCGCCAAACTGAAAATAAAACAAATCGATGAGCAATTGAAAATCGAATTGAAGCAATTCTATGAAGATCTTAATTCCCATGCGATTAATATTAATTGGGGAGACGGTAAATTTATCATGACCATATCTGGAACCCAGATCTTCCAATCGGTGGAATTTTCTGAAGATTGGCTCATCCATTCCAAAAAGCAGGAGATTGAACGTCAATTATTGGAGGGTATTAATTATGCCCTTAGCGCATCATTGGAATCCGGGAATAATAAACTAGCGGATTTCTACAATAGGATGATCAATTCCTCTCCTGAGATAAAACGCCTGGTCCAATCCGGGACGGCAGCCGAAACAACTAGCAGTCTACTGAATGTAAACGAAGCCGTAAAGGCAGAAAGCATCCAGGAGAAATCCATCCACGAGGATATAGTTGCAACCTTTGCAGGAGGCCGGAGGCTGGTCTCCATTAGTATCTCTCAGGAATTGCTAAATACAAAGGAAAGTAAAGTAATCGGAGGGCAGCTTGTGGATGTTTTAAACAAGGCTATTGCCAATTCTCGGAATAGGCTAATGAATAAATTTGGCCCGGCAAGTTCATTATAATGAGGCAAACGGGTAAAGCGGTTTCCCATCAAAATTATTTCGTGTAACGGATTGGGAATACCTACTTGAAAAGTGAACGAGTACAATATATGAACGGTCCAAAATAGGTTGAATCGGGGGAAAAATGGCGCGCATTCGAGTTGACACAGAAGATCTTAAGACCAGAGCAAAGGATTTCGAGTCGGCCGCCGATTCATTTAACAAAGCGGGGGATGATATTTTAACCGTCGCGATGGCGATGCCTAGCTATGAAGGCCAGCTCTCGGGTCCGGCTCGAGCGGTGGCGTACGAGATTCAGAGCCAAAGCCGGGATATAAAAGCCAGCCTTGCGGGTGATTCAGAATCTCTGAAAAACGTGGCGCAATCGTTTGAGGCGGTTGATAAACAAGCGATTGATGTTTTTTCCCAAAATCAAGATTCATTATTGGCCGCTATTTCACCTTGGGTATTTGACCCAATTTACTCGAAAGGCACTTCCTATCTTGGATACAACTGGGATCCCAATCATCCAGACGTAATGATTTTTTGTTTGTATGGAGTATGCAGGATGTTAATAGTAACAGATCCAAATAAAGAAATATTTAAGAATTTCAGAGATGATGTTGACGATTATAATAAGGTATTAAAAGCTTGTTACGATGCATGGCGTGCTAGCCTGGAATATTCAACAGCGATTGCAGTTGCGATCGGCACTACTGCTATTACTGAAGGTGCGGGTGGGCTAGTATTACTTTCATTAATTTATACTATTCCCAAATATGATCAAGCGAATAAGGATTATTATACAAATGCACAATTAATGGTAGATGATACGCACAAAGTTGCGAATGATTGGAATTTATTGACCGGAGATAATCTAGATGGTTATCATGGAGACCCTAAATTATATTCTTACCCTTACCCATATGTTTCCAAACCCGGTGAAGGGAAGCCTGTTTATGATCCCCCGGCTGTGCCTATAAGCAGCGAAACCCCTGAACCGGGTTAATATTAACGGAATTTAGGATTGCAATTTATTAACGGAGGAGTCATGGATTATAAGCAATTGCTCGAAATAGTAGAAATAGTTTTTTGGATAGCTATATTATTATCATGTTTATTAGCGTTATTACGCGGAAGGGTTTTTGCTATTCAATTTTTATATCTTTTGATATTTTTTAATATTTTTATTTTTATTATATATTTCCAAAATTTTTTTTTAATTTCTGCATTGTATAAAGGTCTCTTTTATATTCAAACTCTTATATTGATTATTCTCATAATCATTACTTTAGTTGGTTTTAATAATCTAAGTAATCGTTATCTTTTTTGGGGGGTTAATAGACAAACATTTCTTGAGGCCATTCATAATATCCTCCATAATAATAATTTTGAATCTATTAATGATGTAAATAATAGTTTTAGATTAAAGGAGTTCCCAGAAGATATTTACTCTTATAATTCATTTCTCGATATTTATACAGCAAGTTACTTATATATTAGAAATAATAAGAAAAGCAAGGTAGATCAATGCAAAATAGTCCCAATATTAAAAAGTTCTCTTCAGAATTATTCCATGAATTTATCTGGCAAGGTATTTCTTATAATAATTATTCTATTTTCTAGCTTCATGTTGTGGATAAATATTCTTCATATCATGTAAATGTAAATCGTATTGGAGGAAATATGGATGAAAATAGATATTCGATAAATGACCGAACAAAAGAATATTTATTAATATCAAAAGACAAGCTAATTCAATTGCATAATATTATTCTTTCTACAACTAGCACTTATTCTGATGAGGAAATATTAATTACCTTATCAATGGATAACGCGCAAATAATACATTCGATTAATTTGTCGGATAATCTACTAAGTTCATATGGCCAAGGAGAAATTAGCAATCAAATACTTCGATTGATTAATCAAGCCATATTTAAATCTAGCATAAACGGCGTAAATGAAGTAAAGAATGCCTTATCGCTAAAAGAACTGGCGAAAATTATTTCCAATGAAAGCCAAGGAATGAAAGATAATTTAGAATCACTGAACAAGAACATCGAACAGTCGCGTCAAGCATTATCTTTAATAACAAAATCCGTCATTTCAGAAAGTGGTAATATCAAAATTGTTATCTCTGGATCAAGAATGATTCTATCTCTATCCATAAGCGATGAGTACTTGTCCCAAAAGAATAAATCAATGATCGAGACAGAAATAATGTCAACTTTGAATAAGGTGATGCGAGAGATCCAAGAAGAAATCCGAGAAATAATGAAGAAAAATGAGGAGGAATTCAATAAAAATATAAAACTGGACTAGCATCAAGCTGGTCTTTCAGCTTTTAAGGCCATAAACGGAGTAGTTTTTTTATTAATTCACCCGCAATTGGTCGTAGGTTTGTAGTCAGAACCATAAAGAATGGGTTATAGCGCGCGTCCGAGTAAACATGGAAAATCTCAAAACCATGGATTTCGAATCGAATTACAATATCATTGCCAAGGTGGGAGTGAATCAACTTTTTTCATAAATTTCAGGTTACAATCACAAACATCAGGCTTTTTCAAACCCCACTTCCACGGAGCGTTCATGACAACCATTCTGCAAGCGATCATCCTGGGGATCGTGCAAGGCTTGACCGAGTACATTCCCATCTCCAGCTCGGCCCACCTGATCATCGTCCCCTGGCTTTTCGGCTGGCGCGATCCCGCGCTCACCAGCCTAGCCTTCGACGTCGCCCTGCACATGGGCACGCTCCTGGCGGTGCTGTGGTTCTTCGCATCGGATTGGGCGCGCCTCATCCGCGCCGGCGTGGCCAGCCTGGTGGAACGAAAGGTCGGCGGCGATACGGATCGGCGGCTCGCCTGGTTGCTCCTCATCGGCTGCATCCCCGGCGGCATCGCGGGAATCCTCCTGGAAAGCAAGATCGACCGTTGGTTCCATCAGGCGAACATGCCCATCACGTCCACCGCGATATTCATCCTGGCGGCGATTATCGTCCTGCTGGCGCTGGCGCTCCTCGCCGCCGAGCGCCTCGCGCGTCATGTCCGCGAAGCGAATTCGCTTACCATGAAAGACGCGCTCATCATCGGGATCGCCCAGGCGCTGGCCGTCTTCCCCGGAGTTTCGCGCTCGGGGAGCACGATCACCGCCGGGCTTGCGCTCGGCCTCAAGCGCGATGCGGCGGCGCGGTTCTCCTTCTTGCTCGGCGCACCGATTATCGCCGGGGCCGGTCTGAAAAGCGCCTGGGATCTCTTCCAGCAATCGCAGGCCGGCGCGGGGCTGCCGCAAACCGATTGGATTCTCTTTGCCGCGGGTTTCCTCGCCGCCGCTGTGAGCGGATACCTCTGCATCCGCTGGCTGTTGGGTTATCTGCAAAAGAATTCCACCAACGTGTTTGTGTATTACCGCTGGGCGTTGGCCGCGTTGATCGTCGCCGTGGCGATAATCCGCGGGTAGCCGACAAATACGCAATACCGATGAATCAAACTCCCATCGAACCACATCAAGCCCGGCAAAGCTGGGCTTGATGTTCGGTTTCTTCACCACATGAAATATGGATATTTATTAAGTTGGGGATTTCGTATGAAATAATTAAAGGAGCCGAACTTCTGGAGAAAATCGGGGCTAGCAATGGATCCCGGGCATTCTTTCCAAGGATTCAGATCCAAAACGGCCAAAACTTTAAAAGACCTTGGCGATTTCTAAAAGGGGTCACTGCTCGCCGGTCGGTTTGCCGTTATCAAGTTCGGGTTGACCGACGATCGGATCGATCCAGGTGCTCCCGGATTCATAGGCATCGACATTGGTTTCATCCACCACGGTGGACGGCGTCTCGAGAATGAACGGAACCGTCAGGCGGTCGAGAAGCACTTTTTTCATTTGTTGAATGACCGTCGCCCCGATCAGAGTCGGGTACACGCCCAGTGTCGCCGTGGTCTCGCCCTGTTTGATCAGGTCAAGCGTGACGGGATTTCCATCGATGCTGACGCACCAGACTTCCCGGTTGATTTTCCTGCCCATTTTCTTGGCCGCAATGCACGCGCCGATTCCCATTTCATCGGAGTTGCCATAAAACAGGTTGATATCGGGGTGCTGCTGCAAGGCGGTGGTCGCCACCTCGATCGCTTTGGTCCGGTCCCATTCCGCGGTTTGCATGCCGATCACGGTTACCTCCGGGCAGTTATTGGCCAATCCCCACTCGTACCCTTGGGTCCTGCGATTGGCGTGGAAGCCCGGGATCCCCGTAAGGATATACACTTTCCCTTCGTGGATATTATTTTTCATGAATAGATCGCACGTATAGCGCGCCAGCTTGGCCGCGCCGGCCCATTGATCATACCCGATGTACTCCGTGACAATTCCCTCGTCGACGGGGGTAATGGTGTTCTCCATGAAGACGGGAATGTTTTTCTGGTTGGCTTTCTTCACCGCGGTGACGATCGCCTTGACGTCGATCGGGTTGATGGCGATGGCGGAGATGCCCTTCTGCAGTTCCTGCTCCACCACGGCCACCTGGCCGGAAAAATCGTTTTCGTTTTGGGCGGCTACCGCATCCACCGCCCAACCAAGCTGCCCGGCCTCGCTGATCGCTCCGTTCCGCACGGCGACATGGAACGGGCTGGCAAATCCCGGCGGCACGATCGCCACCCGGATCTGCTGGTAAGCCGTTTGGCTTTCGACTTTCCACAGGAGAGTGAACACAGCCAAGAGGACAATCAAGACGGCGCCTCCCATACTCCAACGGATGATTGTCGTTTTTATCATCGGTCCACTCCTGCGCGCCTGTGTCTCCTTAAGCGGTAAGTATCCCTCGCCGCCGGAGACGGCCACCCCCTACCGTGGAAATCTCCATCGGGAAGAAACGAGAGAGAATGGGGATTCTACCATTGCCTTTCAAACGGAAAAACCCCTGCCGCGGCGGCAGGGGTTTTTCCGTTATCTGTTCGAAATCCGAAGTGATTCTGACTACCGGACTCCCTGCTCGATGAGCGGAGCGATCAAGTCGATGTTATCAGGACGAACCGTGCCGACGCCGGTGTCGATATGCAAGCCCGGAATTAGATAGTTCTTCGTCAGCCAGATTTGCTGAACCGGGTAATAACCTTGCAGATAGAGCACCTGGTCAAAGCTCGCGCTGATCCAGCCACCCTTGATGCCATCAATCGTCGCCGGTGAAAGATCGATGCCGCCGGTGATGATGTCGCCGGGTTTCTTGCCGGCCTGCTGAAGGACCTTCGGCAGGATCGCGGTGATGTTGCCGTGCTGGGTTCCGATCGCCTTGAGGTTGGGGTGCGCCGCGATGTAGGCCGTCAAAACCGGGATCGCCAGCGAGGCGTCCTTGTCCACATCGTCGGTCACGTCGAGCTTCTCCACCTTGAGGCCGGCGGCCACCAACGCGTCATACACGCCTTGGGAACTCACGCTTCGGCCTTCCTGGTGCCAGATGTCGTAGACGAGGGCTTCATCGCCCGCCTTCAGACCCGCGGTAACCATCGCCGTCCCGGTCAAAAAGCCGCCGGCATGGAGGTCCGCGCCGGCATACCCGAATCCCTTGGGCTGATATTTCTTCTCGATGTTGGTAAGCGGGTTGTTGCCGCTGGTCACGACGATGCCCAGGCTCTCGGCCTGATCCACCAGCGGTCCCATCGCGTCTTCACCGGGGTGGCCCATGATGGAGATGCCGTCCGGTTTGGCTGCAATGGCTTCCTTGAATTGATCGATCATTTTCTGGGAATCCCAGCCCGAGTATTGCTCGATCAGCTTAATGTTCAAGGCTTTGGCGGCGGCTTCCGCGCCGTTGGTCCGCGCTAATGTGGATGCATCGCCCGGATTTCCACCCATCTGCATGTAGACAACGAGCTGTTTTCCGGTCGCTGCAGCAGGTGCGGCAACCGTCACCTGGACTTCCACCGTCTCTTTTTGAGAGACGATCCGCGTGACTTCTACCGGATTACCAGCCGCCGGAGTCGATTGGCAGGCGGAAAGGACGAGGGTGGCCAAGGTTAATACGGCCAGTAGACTAATGAAACGCTTCATGATCTTCCTCCTTTTTTTGAGGTGCTTCTTTTTTTTCTTGAAATGCTATGTTCCATCTGACCGTGCAAGTAACCTCTACGCACCTCCATTTCCGACGGGCAATTACCCGCAATACATAGCTGGGGAATCAGCCGCCTTTCGTTGCATCCGGTTTCGTCGCCGGTTGTGTGGATACCCTGCGCTCCGGCACGATCCATCGGCGAATCTGATCCGGAACCGCGCCAAAGCGTCCTTCG
>Ga0187886_1002053_pt1 | contig 16797 bp, 14 predicted proteins | sample June2016WEW_20_1_FD_133001 | JGI IMG/M metagenome (GOLD analysis project Ga0187886, IMG submission 133001) | Peatland microbial communities from SPRUCE experiment site at the Marcell Experimental Forest, Minnesota, USA - June2016WEW_20_150 | ecosystem: Environmental > Terrestrial > Soil >... | reverse complement strand
CTCTCACTTGCGACCAGTGTGCCTATGGGTTCACCGAGAACAGCCTTTTTCATGCCATTCTTAGCCTCGAGATCGAAGACAATAATCGGTAATTTATTATCGAGGCACAGGGATAAAGCGGTGGTATCCATTACAGCCAATCTCATATTCAGCGCTTTGAGGTGAGTAATCCTGTCTATTTTCTTCGCCTTGGGATTTTTACGCGGGTCGGCGGTATAGATGCCGTCGACACCGTTTTTTGTCATCAGAAGGACATCAGCCCCTATTTCAATGGCACGTAAAGCTGCGGCGGTATCGGCCGTCATGTACGGGTTACCAGTACCCCCCGCAAAGATAACCACCCGGCCCTTTTCAAGGTGCCGGATAGCACGCCGCATGATAAAAGGCTCGGCGACCTGCCTGATTTCCAGAGCTGATTGTGTTCTGGTGACGACACCCTGTCTTTCCAACACATCCTGCAAGGCCAAGGCATTGATTACCGTAGCCAGCATTCCGGCATAGTCAGCAGTAACCCGGTCCATGCCATCCACTTCAGCTTGAGCCCCACGCCAGATGTTACCACCACCGACGACGATGCCGACCCCAACCCCCATTTCTGTCACCTGTTTTATCTGGAGGGCGATTCTGGTTAAAGTAGAATTGTCAATGCTGGAAGTTTGTCCACCGCGTAAGGCCTCGCCGCTTATCTTGAGTAATATGCGCTTGTATTTGGCTTCAGGCATCTTCCTATCCCTAATTGCCTAATTCGTATCTGTTGAAGCGGCGTACCCTGATGTTTTCTCCGACTTTAGCAATGGTCTCTACGATGATATCTTTTACGGTCCTGTCCGGGTCCTTGATATAAGGTTGTAGCAGCAGGCAGGTCTCGGTCTTCTCAACTTCGGTGCCTTCGGGTATATCTTCTTCAGAGACATACTTGGGGGCCATGGCCGCCACCTGCATCGCCAGACAATGAGCCAGCTCTTTAAACTCGTCGGTGCGGGCCACGAAATCCGTCTCGCAGTTAAGCTCGACGATAGCCCCGATACGTCCGGCGGTATGGATATAGGCTTCAATCAGCCCCTGCCCGGTGGCACGTTCTGCTTTCTTCTGAGCTTTGAGAAGTCCCTTCTCTTTGAGAATCTCCAGCGCTTTTTCTATATCTCCCTGACAGCCCACCAGGATATTACGGCAATCCATAATACCGGCACCGGACTGCTCTCTAAGTTCTTTAATCATTTGGGTGGTGATTTCCAAGTGCTCCTCCTTACTCCTCACCCGGTGTGAAAATAAGCGGTTCAGTTGCTTCGGCAGCCACGGCTTCGGCAGCCGCCTTTTCTTCAACGATTTCTACCGGAACACTGGTCGCCAGTCCGGCTTTGCCCTCAAGAACCGCATCGGCGATTTTTGTGCAGATGAGCTTGACGGCGCGTATGGCATCGTCATTAGCGGGAATCGGATGGTCTATTTCATCGGGGTTGCAGTTGGTGTCCACGATGCCGACGACCGGTATGCCCATGCGCTTGGCTTCAGCGAGGGCAATCCTCTCTTTGGTCGGGTCGACAATGAACAGGGCGGCCGGCAGGGCCGTCATTTCCTTGAAACCGCCCATCTGCATGTTAAGGTGGGCAATCTTTTCGCCGACTTTCATGATTTCTTTTTTAGTAACCCGCCCCAATTCGCCCCGGGCCTGCTGGTCTTCCAGCCTTACGAGCTGGTCGACGCGCGCCTGTATTGTGGCGAAATTGGTGAGCATCCCTCCCAGCCAGCGCTGGTTGACGTAGTACATGCCGCAGCGCTTGGCCTCTTCCTCTACGGATTCCTGGGCCTGTTTCTTGGTCCCGACGAAGAGAATCGTCCCACCTTGAGAAACAGTATCACGGACGAAGGCGCAGGCTTTATCGAGCATGACGGCGGTCTTTTCCAGGTCGATGATGTGGATGCCGTTGCGCTTGGTGAAGATGTAGTTTTTCATCCGCGGGTGCCACCGACCCGTCTGATGGCCGAAGTGGGCTCCGGCTTCAAGGAGCTGTTTGATGGTTGCAGTATCTGGCAATTTATTTAACCTCCCATAGTATATTAATCGTAAGTATCAGGAGATTCAGGTCTTTTAAAAGTATATCATAACCGATGTAACACGGCAATAGCTTATGTTAAGGGGGCGACAAAGGCAAAAAATATTTTTAAAGGGAAACAAATCGTGCGTGGGTAGCTTTGATTTGTTTTTAGAGTTATGTTAAGTAATTTTTATGAAGGGAATGGGGAATATATTGAGAGGGAGCTTCGCCCCATTCGGCAGGCTCAGGGTAGGCCCCTCTCGCTGTGCACTCTCCTACGTAGGATAAATATCACCCTCACCCCATTCGCTACACTCAGGGCAAGCTCTTCGCTCTCCTATCAAGGGAGAGGGATTATTTGAAGGAAGCCAAGCCTACGCCGAGAGCCTTCGCTATGCTCAGGATGACAATACTAAAAATGGAGATTGCCACGCTTCGCTCGCAATGACAAACGGGGCTACGCCACCTCTTACCCCTCATCTGGATTCCGACTTTCGTCGGGATGGCAATACGTCTTACTTGTACTTGGCGGTCTTGGGGTCGGAGTTACGGAAATGGGCGATGCGGATGCGCTTCATCTTGCCTTTGTCATCAAGGTCGTAGAGCACCCAGTTGGTCATGATGGTGATATCGCCCTTTTTCCACATCTGGCGTCCACCGGCCGGCGCGTCTTTGAAGGTAATGAACTCGGTGTAAAGCTCCACGAAGACCTTGTTGCCCTCGGCGAAGAATTCGGTCACTTCCAGGACCTCCCGTGTGTTGGCGGTAAGCGCCTGGTAGTTAGCTATGAACTCCTTGGGGCCGTGGAGGGTTTGCGCAGGGGCATAGGGGCCATAGGCACTATCAAAGTACTCTACAGTGATATCCGGGGTGAAGTAGCTGGCGACTTTATCAAACCTCTTGTTGTTGAAGTGGTCAACGTATTCCAGGTATTGCTTGCGGTTCATGGATTTTCCTCCTTTAACTAACGTTCGGGGAAAGTTTAACGGATTTGGACGAGAAAGGCAAGGAAGAGGGGAAACTATAAACTCTTAATTTTAAGAAGTTTGATTCGTTATTCGTTTTTTAAATATTATTTTAGGTTTTCGTACGTAATCAGCTTCAGGTATTCGTTTTTCTTTATATGTTAAGTTAGCTACAAAATCCGGGTATTCGTTTTTAGAAGTATGTAAAGAGGTTTCCCCTTTACAATTTACTGCTATTAGTATACAAGGGTTAGGAGAAAATGGAAATGGGATTTTGTCCATTTTGACCTCACCCCCTGGCCCCCTCTCCTGGCGAGGTTATCAGGAGAGGGGGAAGATAATGAGAAGGTGTTGCGCCCCCGTTCGACGAGCTCAGGGTTCACCCAGATAGGTTCTCCCTGAAGGGCAAGCACCTCTCGCGGCGCACTCTCGATAGGGATTACAAAATCCCTCTCAATCTCCCCTTCGGCGGGCTCAGGGCAGGCTCTTTACGAAAGGGAGAGAAGTCAGGAACGGATTCTTCGCTGTGCTCAGAATGACAGAGGGGTGAACGCTGGATTCTCGTTCCCGTATCAAGTACGGGACAAGCTTCACGGGAATGACGATAAGAGCAGACGGATTGCTTCGTCGCGATGCTCGTCGCAATGACAAGGGGTGCTGCGCCCCCTCTCGCTGCGCACTCCGCTATTGGGTGGAAAAGGGATAATGGATTCTGGCCTTCACCGGAATGACTACTTTTTAGTTCTTATATTTGTTTATAGGACTTGAGAAGAGATTCTTCTTCTGTCTCCGACTTGAATTCTTTGAGAAACCTGACTAAGCGTTCATGACGAATGTCGGCGATTCGGCGGCCAGTTTCAGTCAATATTCCATCTTTAACCCATAAAAGCTTAGAAAAACAATGATAAATTGGAGACGGGTCAGGACCAAGAAGACTCATCACTTTATGTGGAGGATTTGTTGGATCCCATTCACACTTACCTAAAGTCTCAATATGATGGGCCGAGGCAAAGGCAAATACTCTGGCAATCCCTCTTGCTCCGATAGAATCAAGCCAATCAGCGTCTCTTACAACTTTAGCTTCCAATGTTTCAGGAGAGAGGCCAACCTCGGACGCTCCATAGGATGATGTCACAATGCAGTGATAGATTTGAGGCAATTCATTATCAGCGAAACCGATTTGTTTAAGAAAGCTCACCGCTTTTTCCGCTGACAGCTTAGCATGGCTCTCGTATATTAATGGACGACGTGGTTCGAAGTCATGAAAATATGCAGCAGCAGTGACTATTCGAAGATTGGCTCCTTCTTTTTGTGCAATAAATTTGGATAGTTGGACTACACTCTCAATATGGTCATATCCATGTGCGAGATCATGGTCTGATTTCCTAAGATTTGTCTTTACGTGTTCTATAATTTTTGCTTCTTCATCAGGTTTGATATCAAACATCGTTGATTGCACAAGTGTCAATTGTTGTGACTTTCGGTTCAAGGGACCTTTTCGCGGTGGTGGTATACGACGGCATACTAAACGTGGCTCAATAAGATTACCAACGGAGATAATTTCCGCCAGACAACCGGCACCACATTCATTGCTTGAAGAACAACCGCCACATTTCTCCGTTTTATTTTTGTAGTCACTGACAGCAGATTTTGTTTGAGTAGCAAATTGGTCAAGCCTTTTATCAATCTCAGATGGTGAATCCTGCAATAGGTTACCTAGCAAGAATGTTTCTGGATCTAAATTAGCAAATAGATGGCAGGGATAAACGTCTCCGGTAGGTTCAAGAAGAACATATTTTAAGCCAGCATAACAATGCTGTAAAGGCATATTAAATCTATGGAAGTTAATAAAATTGATTTTAGGGTTAGTCTTGTCAGTTTGATTCTTAGGAAGGATTTTTTTCAACTGTTCTGTGGTTGCTCGGACACCCAATTTCGAAAATCCTATTTCATATGGGTTAGTAATGTATATTGATGATAGTGATGAATACTGAACAACCCATCCTTTAATGAGTTTCAAGAAGTTGTCATAATTCATCATGTTCTTCTTTGTAACGACGGAAGTGATTTTTACCTTAATTTGGTTCTTTCCGGTTATATCGAGTAAGTACTTAGCCGCTTCAACACGCTGTGCGTAAAATGTATCACTATCGCCATTTTGCTTTGGTTCTAGACTAATATTAATAGACGTAGGGTTGAAGGTAATTAGTCGGTCAATGAAGTCGCGTTTCAAGTAATTGTTTGTAGAAAACGATAAAGGCAATTTCTGAGACTTAATCTCAGAACATAAGTCTGGTAACTCATCACGAACTTGGTATATTTCTCCACCTGTTATAAGCACTTCCGTGATATTTATATCCTTCAATATTGAGCATATCTTACGGAGGTCAGTATTATTGAGAATACGCGGCGGGTTATGAAGTCGTTTGTGCTCCTGAAAACAGTAGTCGCAACCGAAATTGCATTGATGAGTGACTTCCCAAATCAACTTCCTGCCTTCCTTGGGTTGAGAACTAAAACAACATTCTCGAATATTAATTTGAGACCTCCTTGTCAATGCGGGTGCCACATAATTGTATAACTTCCAGAATTATAAGTAAACATTAATAGATATAAGTTAATTATGAGAAAAACGACCGTTCTCTTGACAAATCTTTCTTCTCATGTTACATTGGAAATAATTAAATTATGTAAAGGCTGTGAACAGGAGTAGTAAGCTCCAGAGCGAGGCTCAGAGAGTCGGGTAAGGTGAGAGCCGATGCCAGCGCCGGGGCTGAATGGGCCTGGGAGCCGCAAACCGAAACCTTCGACAGGCTCACTTCGTGGTGACTCAGCAGGACCAGGGTGAACTGAAGAGGGAAGTAGGACTTGCCGCAGGGGAAGCGTTAAAAAATCCCGGGGTATCGTTAGACAAAGACTGTACCCACAGAGATAATCCTCTACAGCTGAAGGATTAATAAGGGTGGCACCGCGGAAACATTAGCCCCCGCCCCTTTTCAGGGTGGGGGCTTTTTATTTGGACTTGTCCTGAACAAAGTTGAAGGAAAAAGATGTATAGTCCGACGCTGGAAGAAGTAAAAAAACTGAAAAAGCAGGGCAACCTGGTGCCGGTCTACCGGGAAATCAAGGCCGACCTGGAGACGCCGGTATCGGCTTACCTGAAGATAGCTCACGGCAACTACTCTTTCCTGCTGGAGAGCGTGGAGGGGGGAGAAAGGCTGGCCCGCTACAGCTTCCTGGGCACTGAGCCTGCCGTGATTTTTACCACCAATAACGGCAATTTCACCGACCCGCTATTGCTGGTAGAGAAAGAGTTCCAGCGCTACCGTACGGCGCCCATCGAAGGGCTGCCCCGCTTTCACGGGGGGATGGTCGGCTACCTGAGCTACGAGGTATCCCGCCACTTCGAAAGGCTGCCCTCTCCCGCTAACGACCCCGTCCACCTGCCGGAGTCGAAGCTGATGCTGGTGGACACGCTCCTCATCTTCGACCACCTCACCCATAAGATAAAGGTCGTCTCTCACGTTCGACTCGACGGCGACATCGAAAAAAGCTACCGCGAAGCCACGCAGAAAATAGACGGACTGGTGGAAAGGCTCGATAGACCTCTTCCGGTGCAGAAACCGGCTCCAACCTCTGCTACGGAGTCGAAAATATCGTCGAACCTTACCCAGGCACAATATGAGGCTATCGTGATGCGCATGAAAAAATACATTTACGAAGGCGACATCATCCAGGCTGTCCCATCGCTACGGCTGGCGCGGCGTACCAGAGCCAGCCCCTTCGCCATTTACCGCGCCCTGCGCTCCATCAACCCTTCGCCCTACATGTATTTTCTCCACATGGACGACTTTTATATCGTCGGGGCTTCCCCGGAGCTGCTGGTGCGCGTCGAGGACGGCATTGTCTCCAACCACCCCATCGCCGGCACCCGACCCCGCGGTCAGGACAACAAAGCGGATAAAGCGCTGGAAAAAGAGCTTAAAACCGATGAAAAGGAACGCGCCGAGCATGTCATGCTTGTGGACCTCGCCCGCAACGACGTCGGCAGAATCAGCGAACCGGGCACGGTCAAGGTCACCCAGTTCATGGACATCGAGCGCTACTCTCATGTCATGCACCTGGTCTCACACGTCCAGGGCAAGCTCAGGAAAGGACTCACGCAGTTCGACGCCCTGCGAGCCTGCTTTCCGGCGGGCACGGTCTCCGGCGCTCCCAAGATACGCGCCATGGAAATTATCGCCGGGCTGGAACCGGATAAAAGGGGCCCTTACGCCGGGGCCGTCGGGTATTTAGATTTCAGCGGCAATATCGATACTGCCATCGCCATCCGCACCATCATTATCAAGGACGGTGTGGCCTATGTGCAGGCGGGGGCCGGCATCGTCGCTGACAGCGTCCCCGACAAGGAATACCAGGAATGCCTGAACAAAATGCAGGCGATGCTCACGGCGATAAGCCAGACGGAGGCTACCTAAAGTGCTTTTGCTGATAGATAACTACGATAGCTTTACCTACAATCTCTTCCAGTACCTGAGCGAACTGGGGGAGGAGGTAAAGGTGGTCAGGAACGACGGCATAACGCTCGACGAGATAGAGCGGCTGGCGCCGGAACGCATTGTTATCTCGCCGGGGCCGGGTAAACCAGAGCAAGCCGGTATCTCCAACGACGTCATCCGCCGCTTCGGCGAGCGACTGCCCATCCTGGGGGTATGCCTGGGGCACCAGTGCATCGGCTATACCTATGGTGCTATTGTCGACCATGCGGGGGAGATAAAGCACGGAAAAACATCTCTGATACGCCATGACGGTAAAGGCGTATTTAAAGGTCTGACGAGTCCTTTTGCTGCTGTCCGCTACCATTCCCTGGCGGTAAAGCGGTACAGCCTGCCCGAGTGCCTGGAGGTGAGCGCCTGGACGGACAACGATATTATCATGGGCATACGTCACCGTCAGTACCCCGTGGAGGGAGTCCAGTTCCACCCGGAATCAATTATGACTAAAGTGGGGAAGGATATATTGAGGAATTTTATTAGAATGAGCAAAGCCAATGATTAAAGAAGCTATCAGCACGCTGGTCAGTGGGAAATCTTTAAGCTTTGAGGAGGCTTACTTCGTCATGGGGGAGATAATGGGCGGGGAGGCAACGCCGGCACAAATTGCGTCTTTTCTCACCGCCCTGCGCTTGAAGGGAGAGACCGCCGACGAAATCGCCGGTATGGCCAGCGTCATGCGCGCTAAAGCCACCCCCGTGAAAATACCCGGCCCAGCCATCGATATTGTCGGGACGGGGGGAGACGGCTCGGGCAGCTTCAATATCTCCACAGCAGCGGCGTTTGTCGTCGCCGGGGCGGGACTCAAAGTTGCCAAGCACGGCAATCGCGCCATGTCCAGCCAGTGCGGCAGCGCCGATATACTGGAGGCTCTGGGGGTAAAAATCGACCTCGGCCCGGAAGGGTTGGCCGAGTGCATCAAAAAGGTCGGCATCGGCTTCATGTTCGCCCAGGTCTTCCACCCGGCCATGAAGTACGCCGCACCCGTCCGCAGAGAAATAGGTATCCGCACCGTATTCAATATCCTGGGCCCGCTGACCAATCCCGCCCAGGTAGAACATATGCTGCTCGGCGTACCAAGCGAAGAGCTCGGCAATAAGATTGCCGCCGTCCTGCACCGACTCGGCACGAAGCACGCGCTGGTGGTGCACGGCAAAGACGGACTGGACGAAATTTCGATAAGCGGGAAGTCGCTGATATGGGATGTCACCAAGGAAAAACTATCGCCTTCCTATGAAGTCTCCCCGAAGAGTTTCGGGTTCGATAAAGCGGATGGCGGGAAGATTAAGGGCGGCACACCAAAGGAAAACGCCGAAGCGCTACTAAATATACTGGACAGAAAAAAGAGCGTCCTGCGGAATATAGTGGTGATGAACGCCGCCGCGGCGCTTATCGCCGGTAATGTTACAGCGGACATGAAAAAGGCAGCACGCCTGGCCGAGGAAGCCATCGACAGCGGCAAGGCTAAAGAAAAACTTTACAATCTGGTGGAGTTAAGCTGGAGTCTTGAGAAAGATGCCAAAGACAATACTGGATAAAATCGTGGCGGATAAAAAAAAGGAAGTCGAGCTGAAGAAGCGGAGCTTACCGCTCGCTGCCTTAGAGGAACGCGCCGCCCGGCAGGAACCTCTTGATTTTGCTGCCGCGCTAAGGGGGAATAGCTTGAAACTGATTGCCGAGGTCAAGAAGGCATCGCCGTCAAGAGGGGTTCTACGCACGGACTTCGACCCCGAGGCGCTGGCGAAAACCTATGCCCGGCACGGCGCCGCGGCTATTTCGGTATTGACCGAGGTCAATCACTTCCAGGGCAGCCTCGAACACCTGGCGGCAATAAGAGAAGCAGTAAGCATCCCTCTCCTCAGGAAGGACTTTATCTTCGACGAATACCAGATATTCGAGTCGGCCGCCTACGGAGCCGACGCCATACTATTGATAATGGCTATCCTGAGTCCGGAGCGCCTTGAAGACCTGATGACGCTGAGTCGGAATCTCTGCCTGAGCTGTCTGGTCGAAGTGCATGATGAAGACGAACTATTTAAAGCGCTCCTGGCCGGCGCCGAAATAATCGGTATCAACAACCGCAACCTCAACACTTTCAACATAGATACCAACACCACCCGCCGCCTGCGCCTGCTTATCCCGCAGGAGCAAATCGTGGTTAGTGAAAGCGGCATCCGCAACAAAGAAGATATTAAAAAAATGAAGGAATGCAAGGTCAACGCCGTGCTGATAGGTGAAGCCCTGTTAACTGCCCCCGATATCCCGGCCAAGATGAAGGAACTGATGTCATGACATTTATCAAGATTTGCGGTATCAAGAACGAGGAGCAGGCCCTGGCAACAGCCGAGGCCGGTGCCGACTTCATCGGGATGGTCTTCGCCGAAAGCCCGCGGCAGGTTACACCGGCGATAGCGTCGAAAATAGTATCATCTATGAAGAAAAGCAGAGCGAAAGCCCGGGTGGTCGGCGTTTTTGTAAATACTCCGGCCCCCACAGCCCGGAAAATCGCCGATTCCTGCCATCTCGACTGGGTACAGTTGAGCGGGGATGAGCCCTGGGAATACTGCCTCGAACTCGCCAGGCCGGTCATCAAGGTAATTAGAATAAGTAGGAACTACTGGCCAGAGCAAGCCTGCGCCGACCTGGCCTACGGTACGAAGCTCCTGTCCGGACAAAAACACATGTTCCTCCTCGATTCGAACGTGAGGGAGAAATACGGCGGCACCGGGATGACTTTCGACTGGAACCTGGCACGACCGATAGCCGAAAAATTTCCGGTACTTATTGCCGGCGGCCTCAGCCCGGGGAACGTCGGCAGGGCGATAAAACTTATTAAACCGTGGGGAGTTGACGTATCCACGGGAGTCGAAACCAAAGGCGTAAAGGACATGAAGAAAATAATCAATTTCATTGAAGCCGTAAGGAAAGCCGATGCCAGCTAATACTAAGCTTAACAAAATAAATTCGGCACTCAAGGCCAAAGAGGTAAAAAAGAGGATTCTTACCGGTGATAGGCCGACCGGTCCTCTCCATATCGGGCACTATGTGGGCTCGCTGGAGAACCGGGTCAAACTCCAGGAAGAGTACGACTGCTTTTTCATTGTGGCCGATTATCAGTTTCTCACCGACCATCTGAAAGAGACAGAAAAAACAGAGTATTATGTCAAACAAGTACTTCTGGACTGGCTATCAATAGGACTGGACCCGAAAAAGAGCACGTTCTTCATCCAATCCCTGATTCCAGAAATTGCCGAGCTTACAATGTATTTTTCGATGATGGTAACCCTGGCGAGATTGCAGCGTAACCCTACCGTGAAAGAGGAAGTAAAGGCAGCCAGAATAAAAGGGACGAGCTATGGTTTTCTCGGTTACCCGATTTCCCAAGCTGCCGACATCCTGATTGTCAGGTCTAATTTAGTTCCTGTGGGAGACGATAATTTGCCTCATGTCGAACAAACCAGGGAAATTGCCCGTACGTTTAACGGGATTTTTGGGGAGGTCTTTCCAATTCCTGAGCCTCTGGTAGGAGAGGTCTCCCGGTTACCCGGCCTCGATGGACAGAAGATGAGTAAAAGCATGGACAATGCGGTATATTTAAATGATACCGTTGACGAAGTAAGGCAAAAGGTCGGTACGGCCATTACCGACCCCGCCCGGATTAAAGCTACCGACAAAGGACATCCGGATATCTGTAACATTTATAAGTACCATCTCGCCTTCAGCCAGGCAGAAGTCCGGGATATTGAAAAACACTGTCAGCAAGGCAGGATTGGCTGTGTGGCCTGTAAGAAAAAAGCAGCCGAAAACATCAATGCGTTTCTCGACCCGATACGAGAAAAAAGGGCTTTCTTCGAAGCCAGGCCATCGATTATCAAAGAAGCCCTGAGAACGGGCATCGAAAGAACTCTCCAGGAAAGCCGGGAGACAATGAGACTTGTTCGTGAAGCCATGCACTTTAGCTATAAGGATTTACTCGATGGAAAGAAAATCATTGCCAGATAGCAGGGGCTATTTCGGTCAGTACGGCGGCAAATTCGTGCCGGAAACGCTGATGCCGGCATTAAGCGAGCTGGAGGCCGCCTATGCAGCTGCCATAGCTGATGTTGGATTCCAGGAGCAGTTCAGCCAGCTGTGCCGGGATTACATCGGGCGGCCAACACCCCTCTACCATGCCCGTCAGCTATCGGTAAAAATGGGCGGAGCTACCATCTTGCTGAAACGCGAAGACCTCGCCCATACCGGCGCCCATAAGATTAACAATGCCCTAGGACAGGGACTGCTGGCGAAGCGCATGGGCAAGACCAGGATTATCGCCGAGACGGGCGCCGGCCAGCATGGAGTCGCTGTGGCCGCCGTCTGCGCCATGCTGGGACTCGAATGCATTATATACATGGGCGCCGAAGACATACGAAGGCAATCGCCCAACGTCAACCGTATAAAACTGATGGGTGCGGAGGTGCGTCCGGTTACCTCAGGGAGCCGCACCCTCAAGGACGCTATCAACGAAGCTATCCGCGACTGGGTCAGCAACGTCCGCAATACCCATTATCTTCTCGGTTCGGTGGTCGGACCGCACCCTTATCCCATGATAGTCCGCGACTTTCAGGCGATTATCGGGCGGGAAACCAGGGAACAGGTATTATCGGCATATCATCGACTGCCTGACTATCTGGTAGCCTGTGTCGGCGGCGGCAGCAACAGCATCGGCCTTTTCCATCCCTTTTATAATGATAAAGACGTTAAATTTATCGGGGTGGAGGCGGGGGGTAGAGGATTGGAAACCGGAGAGCACTCGGCCACACTGGTCACGGGCAAGACCGGAGTACTCCATGGCACAAAGTCTTACCTGCTGGAAGACGAACACGGCCAGATTAAAGAGACGCACAGCATCGCCCCCGGCCTCGATTACCCGGGGGTGGGGCCGGAGCACAGTTTTTATAAAGACAGCGGGCGCGCCAGCTATGTGGCAGTTACCGATGCCCAGGCGCTGGAGGGCTTCAAACTCCTCTCAGAAACCGAGGGTATTATCCCGGCGCTGGAGCCTGCCCATGCCATTTACTATGCGGCTGGACTGGCTAAAGAACTGCCGAAAGATAAAATTATCATCATCAACTTATCAGGGCGGGGGGATAAAGACCTGGAAATCGTTACCGGAGCACTGGGGATGGAACCATGAGCCGGATTGCATCTGTTTTAAACCGGGCCGCAAGGCATTGATTGCCTACATTACCGCGGGCTATCCCGATATTAAAGCCACGGCGAAGATAGCTTCGGCGCTGGCCGAGAGCGGCTGCGATATCATCGAGCTAGGCATCCCCTTTTCCGACCCCCTGGCGGACGGGGCCACCATCCAGAAAGCCAGCTACCAAGCCCTACAACAGGGCACCACACCGCAGGCCTGCCTGGAAGCAGCTACAGATATCAGCAGGAAAATCGAAATACCCCTGGTCTTCATGACCTATTACAACCCGGTGCTAAACTTCGGGCTGGAAACCTTCTGTGAAAGTTGCGTTAAGGCCGGTATAAATGGTTTAATAGTCCCTGACTTACCACCGGAAGAGGGGATGGAACTGGAGACAATAACGCGTAAGCGGGACCTCGACCTTATCTATCTGCTGGCCCCTACCAGCACCGCGGAACGTATCAATGAGGTCGCCGAAAGGTCGCGGGGATTCATCTATCTAGTCTCTCTAACCGGGGTCACCGGCACCAGAGATATTTTATCACCCGAGCTTGAGGGCTTCGTGAAAAGAGTCAGGCAAAAAGCAAAGCAACCTTTATGCGTGGGTTTCGGAATATCCACTACGGAACATGCCAGGCGCGCCGCTTCCGCAGCCGACGGGGTTATCGTGGGGAGCCGCCTCATTCAACTGATTGAAGAAGACGTCACCCTTGTTGCGCTTAAGTCTTTTACTGCCAGCCTGCGTAAGGCAATCGATTCAGAGAAAAAAACCGGGAGGTAAATTGATATGTAGTGCCCGTTGAAATAATAATTACTAATATGAATAAAAAGGAGGGAAAAATGGAAAGAACAAAATACATTCTAAATGAGAAGGACATTCCAAGCCGATGGTACAATGTCCAGGCAGACCTGCCGGAACCGCTGCCGCCATTATTACACCCGGCAACAAAAGAGCCAACACGGCTGCCACCACCCCTGTTCTGTGAGGCGCTTAACGAGCAGGAGTTCAGCAAAGAACGGTATATCGAAATTCCGGAAGAGGTACAGGATATATACCGCATGTGGAGACCAACTACGCTGTTCCGGGCACACCGCCTGGAGAAATACCTGGGCACACCTGCCAAAATTTACTATAAATACGAGGGGACCAGTCCGCCCGGCAGTCACAAGCCCAATACCGCCGTAGCCCAGGCCTACTACAATAAGAAAGAGGGAGTGAAACGCATCGCTACCGAAACCGGAGCCGGCCAGTGGGGCAGCTCTCTAGCCTTCGCCTGCAAGCTGTTCGATATCGAATGCAAGGTCTATATGGTCAGGGTAAGCTATGACCAGAAACCCTACCGGCGTATCATGATGGAGACCTGGGGTGCCAAGTGCGTACCCAGCCCCAGCCCCGATACCAAGACCGGCCGCGACATGCTGGCCCAGGACCCCAACTGCCCGGGCAGTCTCGGCCTGGCCATCAGCGAAGCCTGCGAGGACGCATTCAGCCGTGATGATACCAAATATTCCCTGGGCAGCGTGCTCAACCATGTCCTGATGCACCAGACCGTCATCGGACAGGAAGCCATAAAGCAGATGGAGATGGTTGGCAACTACCCGGATATCATCGTCGGCTGTGTCGGCGGCGGCTCCAACTTCGCCGGCATGTTCCTGCCTTTCATCAAGGAAAAGCTCGCCGGCAAGAAGAAGAACCTGCGTATTATCTGTGCCGAGCCAACCAGTTGTCCCTCCCTGACCAAGGGGCCGTATGCTTTTGACCTGGGTGATGTAGTCGGAATGGCGCCAATCGCCAAGATGTACACACTGGGTCATACCTTTATGCCACCACCCGTCCATGCCGGCGGTCTGCGCTATCACGGTATGGCACCCATTGTAAGCTTGTTATACAAACTTGGTTTTATCGAAGCTAAGGCCGTACCCCAGGTAGCTACTTTCGAAGCCGGCGTCACCTTCGCCCGCACCGAGGGATTTATCAGCGCCCCGGAGACCAACCACGCTATAAGGGTAGTCATCGATGAGGCGCTGAAGTGCAAAGAGTCCGGCGAGTCCAAGGTTATCCTGCTGGCCCACAGCGGACACGGTTACTTCGACATGGCCGCTTACGAGTCCTACTTGACCGGTAAACTCGTCGATTACGATTATCCCGAAGCCCTGGTAAAAGAGGCATTAAAATCACTACCCCAGATACCATCTACAATTAAATAATACATGCGTTAGTTATAGCGTAAGACCCCCTCCCCCTGAAAAGAGAGGGGGTCTTATTACAGGTGCTGTTCGGTTGTAATGTTTCAAATTTTGTCTTAACCTCACCACTTTAAGCCCCTTCTCCAAACAATAGATTTAATAAAACATTAATCATTTTTGTTTGGAGAGGGGGCGAGTTATTTGAGAGGGGCTAGCGCCCCTCTCGGCCGGCTACTCCCTTTTAGACATGGGGGTTATTTTATAGGAATAAGCAATTATTTTTACGAGGGCGACTCAGGTGTGAATAGACAATAAACGATGGAGACGCCGGCAGGAGTTTAAAACCATAAAATCGCCATTTCTGACATTTTCAACTTAATCCATGATACACTGAAAATGAGATTGAGAATTTTAATAATATATTAATAATTATTTTCTATGCTATAATTAATATATATGAAAAAATTGAAATCAAAATCACTATTTTTCACTTTCATCATTGTTATGTTATTGGCTGTGACTCTTGTGTCCGGTTGTATCACTATCACGACACCGAAAACTCTAGTTAGTCCACCCGCTTCCAGCACTCCCAAGCCAGCGCCAACCGCAATAAATCCCGAATGGACACTACCAGCGACGACCAACCAGACTATCAAACTACTGCCGAGCATCGCCGATGTCGTGGCACTGGTCAAACCTTCGGTAGTGGCCATTAACACAGAAGTCGTTTCCTATGACCTTTTCAACCGGGCTTACACACAGGAAGGGGCTGGTTCCGGATGGATTATAGATACAAACGGCATCGTGGTAACCAATAATCACGTGGTTGAAGGCGCCAAGACCATTACCGTCACCACCGATAACGGTGATTCTTATACCGCGGATGTCAGTTCTGTCTCAACTGACGCTCTTAACGACCTGGCGATACTCAAGATAAATGCCAAAAACATGCCCGCATTGAAAAGGGGCAGCACGTCCAATCTACGTGTCGGCGACTGGGTAATAGCCATCGGCAATGCCCTGGGACAAGGGATAAGAGCCACCGAGGGCATCGTTAGCCGCAAGGGGGCTACCCTGCCGGTAGACCAGGGGCAAACACTTTATGACCTTATCGAGACTAGCGCTGCCATCAACCCGGGCAATAGCGGCGGCCCGCTCGTAAATCTGGCCGGGGAAGTGGTCGGAATAACCAGCGCTAAAATCGCCAGTGTTGGCGTCGAGGGCATGGGATATGCCATAAGCATCGACACCGCCACACCGATTATCCAGGAACTGGTCAACAAGGGATATGTCGTCCATCCCTGGTTGGGTGTCAGTCTTTACACCGTCGACCAGGTAGCCATCAGACAGTTGAACCTGGCCGTTGATAAAGGGGCGCTACTGGTTCAGGTAGTGGCCGGCTCTCCGGCGGACAAGGCCGGATTGAAGGCGGGCGATGTCATCGTCAGCATCGGCGGTAATGACGTAACGGCGGTCGAGGAACTGACTCATTTCCTGCATTTATCTAAAATCGGCGAACCGCTGGAAATAAAATACTGGCGCGGGAAAAACGAATACACTACCAGCGTAGTACCCGCCGAAAGCCCGCGACCGTGAACGAGCTTTAAACTACGGTAGTCCAATATACAAGGACAAAACCCTTCGCCCCGTTCAGCGTGAAAACATTAAGCTTGTCATTCTGGCCCCGGGTCGGTGTACGGGGTAAACTCCAGCCAGAATCCATAAAAATCACGTTAATTTCTCACTATGTACTGGATTCCAGCTTTCGCTGGAATGACGAACGGACGAGTACATGGGGTGGTGATAGAGAGAGATAGTGCAAAGCGAAAGATAGAGATTGCCACGCCTTCACGGCTTCGCCGTGAATGGTCTCG
>Ga0187886_1002052_pt1 | contig 16797 bp, 12 predicted proteins | sample June2016WEW_20_1_FD_133001 | JGI IMG/M metagenome (GOLD analysis project Ga0187886, IMG submission 133001) | Peatland microbial communities from SPRUCE experiment site at the Marcell Experimental Forest, Minnesota, USA - June2016WEW_20_150 | ecosystem: Environmental > Terrestrial > Soil >... | reverse complement strand
GCCGGCAGTCCTGCACTTCATGGTCTCAGCTTGGGCCTCAATGACAAATCCCAGGAGCCAAGCTGCGATTATCAAAATGCCAAAGAGAATCCAAATATGAATGGACTTTTTTGTAGCCATGGTTGTTGCCCTCCTTTTTTTATAGATCAGATATAGATAAAGACAGAAAAGCTCCAAAGAGAGTGTAAGAATCTCCCTGGAGCCATCGTATCGGCACCTTCTGGTAACTCCATCTCATGACTTCCTCCAGAAGATTGAGGGTTAGGTTGTTAGAATAACGCGAGCCTGTGAGGACGACAACAATGAGAACTTGCAGCAGAGCAGGTGCGGAACAGAAGTGCAAGTTGGGCCTCCTCTCCCGTCGTCTCTATCGGGAGATGCCTTTCAGGTCAAATCGAGATCAGGTGGAAGACAGGCTCTATTGAGAGGAGATGAATTAAAAAGCCTCCAAAAGGGTATTAGAACCCTCTCAGAGGCTTCACTATGGGCGCCTTCTGGTACCCCCATCTTTTCATTCGATTCCCCAGAAGACTCAAGGTAAGATTAGGATCTTTTTAGTGAGAGAAACTTAATGTTACGCATAATAGCAACTTTGAAAATTCTGTCAAGCAGAAATTTTGTCTAATCCTCCATTTCAAATTTTAAGAACAAAATCCAATGTCTGCATTATATTTGAGGGTAGTATTGGGTCTTTAAGAATATACAGTATGCCGAAACCTGTGCTTTCTAAAAGGTTGTTATTTGGTTTTTAAACTAAAGCTTTTGTCTTCCGGAAACAGCTGAGGTTCATCGCAAAGATCTGCAATCTGAACCGCGGTTATTAACTTACCAGCCGGCTCAACCGAGAGCTAAATTTCAAAAAAACGCCCGGGCGGGTCGGACCAAACTAAGTTGTTGATCTTGAAGTAGATACGTCACAAACAAACGTGTTTTTTTCCTTAAATCCACATTTTCAGAGCCAAAAACACCCCCGTAAGGAGTTTCAGGCTCTCGCAGGTCATATGATCCATTCGTCCCTATGACTTCCCGCCCCACTCCCCTTATGCCGAGTTTTTCTTCTGTTTCTCTGACGAAAGCCCCCTTCCCCACAGCAATACTCTCCGTCCACTTTGGCTGCCGCTCTCGACTCTCCTTCCCCAACGCCTCTTCCACCTAGCCCCGATACATCTCTTTCAATTCATCCATCCTCTTCACATGAAACAATTCCATCAATGCCTCGTAATGGATTAAGGAATACCTCTTCCGAGGGTTTAGTATTTCATTATACCCGCGCCGAGCAATTGAAATGAGATTTCCTTACACCTTACGCCTATCGCCTTGCGCCTGTTTTTCTTCTTCCCACCCTTTCGCTCTTTCGACTGCCTTCTTCCACTTTCGGTAGAGAGACTCCCTTTGCTGGGAACCCATCCGCGGAATAAACTTCTTTTTCACTTTATAATTTAGGGCGATCTGCCGTTGATCCTCCCAAAACCCGACCGCCAAACCAGCCAGATAAGCTGCACCCAAGGCGGTCGTCTCGGTTGTTTCCTGGACGACGACCGGAACCCCCAGAAGGTCCGCTTGAAATTGCATCAAGAACTCGTTGGCGGTTGCCCCTCCATCTACCCGCAACTCTTTTAGCTCCATTCCCGAATCTTCTTCCATGCATTCCAGGACGTCCCGGGTCTGATAGGCAATGGATTCTAAGGCAGCGCGGGCAATGTGAGCCCGCGTCGTTCCCCGGGTGATTCCTAAGATGGCTCCTCTGGCATACATATCCCAATAGGGGGCTCCCAGACCGACGAAAGCCGGAACAAAATAAACCCCTTCATTGGATGGGATGCGGGTGGCCAACTTTTCACTCTCCGCCGCTTGTTTGATCACTCGCAGCTCGTCCCGCAGCCATTGGACCACCGCCCCGCCGATAAAGATACTCCCTTCCAGGGCATACTCGATCTTCCGGCCGATTCCCCAGGCGATGGTGGTTAGCAGGTTATTCCGGGAGAACACCGGCTTTCCCCCGGTGTTCATCAGTAAAAAACAACCGGTTCCGTAGGTGTTCTTGGACAGGCCCTTGCGGAAGCAGGCCTGGCCAAACAAAGCTCCCTGCTGATCTCCCACGATTCCGGCAATGGGAATTTCCGAAGCAAAACAGGCTCCGGGAAAAGTGAGCCCGTAGATGCGGCTGGAGGCTTTTACAGCCGGTAGGATTTGCTCCGGAATATGAAAATATTTCAAAATCTCCGCATCCCACCTGCGCTGATGAATGTCGTAGAGCAGGGTGCGGGAAGCGTTAGAATAGTCTGTGATATGAAGCTTCTTTCCCGTCAGATTGTAAACCAACCAGCTGTCCACTGTGCCAAAGGCTAACTCTCCCCTTTCCGCCGCCCGGCGGATAGAGGGTCGATGGTCCAATATCCATTGAATTTTGGTGGCCGAAAAGTAAGCATCGATCACTAACCCGGTTTTTCGGCAGATTTTTGGGGCGAAGGGGCTCCTCTTGATTTCGGAACATCGGGCCGCGGTCCTGCGGCATTGCCAAACAATGGCGTTATAGACGGGGCGGCCGCTCTCTCTCTCCCAGAGTAGAGTCGTCTCCCTCTGGTTGGTGATTCCGATGGCCGCGATCCTCTGGGGAGAAAGATGGATGGAATCGAGGACCCGCCGGGCGGCCTCCATTTGAGAGTCCCATATCTCCAGGGGGTCGTGTTCTACCCATCCGGGCTTGGGATAGAGCTGTTTGAACTCTTTGGCCGCCAGGCTGACGATTTTCCCCTGCTGATCAAAAATCACCGCCCGGGAACTCGTGGTCCCCTGGTCCAGGGCCAGGATAAACCTTTCCGCCATGATGAAACCTTTAGAAGGGGCAAGGGGGCAGCCTCGAATCCTCGATCCCTGGCTTTAGGCGCCCATAATTTTATTCAGGTCCACGTGCTTTTTGATTAATTGCTTCAACAAATCTACCTTTTCGACGTCGTCTTTTGTCAGTAACGGTTCTAAACTGTCTATTTGTCTGGCAGTTTGATAGGTGTCCGAAAAAACCATCAGCAAGGGGATGTTGCGCTCTGAGGCTTTAGAAATGATTTGGGCCGGCGGTAAAATATTATTCGTGAGGATAATCCCGGAAGTATCACTCTCCAAAGATGCCAGGATCATATCGGACCGATCTCCCCCGGTGATGACCAGTTTGTTCTCTTTTTTAAAGAGGGGATTATGCAGGAACACATCGGCCGACCAGGCTCCGATGATAATATTCTTTACGATCCGTTTTAACCCGCCTTCCCCGGTAATGATTTTGGCGAATAGCCGCTCGGCCAGATAGTAAACTGAGAAGTAGGTCAGTTCGCTCTGGTAGGGGATCGAACCGATCACTGGCAGGCCCATCTGATGGATGGCCGGAAGATGGTTGGTTTGAAATTCATCGAGATTTTCCACTTTGTTAATGATCAATCCGCCCAGATTTACCCCCGCCAGGTCCACGTGTTTTTTTAAGAAGAGAATGTCATCCACGATGGTATTTTCATCGCCGCTGACCACCATAAACAATTTGCTCCCTATGAACTTGGCTAGGGAGAGGACATCCAGATGTACGGAGATCCCGTAGGTTAGGTCCCTTCCTCCCTCTATGAAAAGGATCTCTTTACCGCCCCCGATTTTGCCGATGGTTTCCAGAAGCTTCTGTTTGGTGGCCTCCTCATTGTACATATATCGAAGTTTGGAATGATCGAACCCGATGGACATATCTACCGGGTCCTCTTTTAAACCGAAGAGGTTGGCCATCAAAGCCGAGTCATAATCCCATAGCCGCTTTTTGCGGTAGAGCATCCTCTCCCCGAAGGGTTTTAGGTAGGCCATCTTCTTGTTCAAAGATGCGGCGATTCCCACAATCACGCTGGTTTTCCCGGCGTTTTTACGCATGGAAGCGATGATCACTTTATCCATTTAGGCCCCCTTCTTGACAATTGATAGCAGAATTCTCACATCCACTGCCTTAACGCCCCGTCCGTGTTCATAGACCACCAGCGGATTGATTTCTATATCCGAGACGCGATCGCACTTTTGCAGGACCGCTCCCACCTTAATAATCGTATCCACGACACTGTCCACATCTTTCTTCTCCTCCCCCCGGACTCCCAAAAGAAGAGGATAGGCGCGAATTTCTTTGATCATGGACATGACTTCTTTCCGGTTGATGGGCAGGGCGCGGAAGGCGACATCTTTCATCACTTCCACGTAGATTCCCCCCAGGCCGAACATGATAATCGGACCAAAAGTCTTATCCCGGCGGGCCCCGATGATCGTCTCCGTACCTTTGGGGACCATCTCGGAGATCTCCACTCCAGCAATGATCGCGCGGGGATTGTAGGACCGGCAATTTCGGATGACGGCTTGGTAGGCGTCCATGACTTCGTTTTTATCGACCAGATCCAGCGCCACTCCGCCGGCATCACTCTTGTGTAAGATGTCCCTGGAAACCACTTTCAGGACCACCGGGTACCCCATTCCCTCCGCTCCCCGGACGGCCTCCTCCAGGTTACGGGCGACGGTACTCTTGGGAATTTGAATCCCCGCTGCTCTCATAACGGCCTGCCCTTCGTTGGCAAGTAAAAAGGTTCTCCCCTCCCTTAGGGCTCCCTCTACCACCTTCTGGATGGAAGAAACATCGATCTCTGCATCGTCGATCTCCTCGGAACGTTCCCCCAGATAGCGGTAATGAGAATAGAGGGAACCCAGGCAGGAGACAGCCTCATAGACATCCCCATAGACTGCGACGTTGCCTTTTCTGAGAGGGCCGATATAACTTTCGGTTTTCTCCCCCCCGAAGATAGAAAAGACCAGGGGCTTTTCCTCGGATTTATACTTTCGATCATTTTCTTCGATCATGGGAGAAAGATTCTCAGCGTCAAACACCGCCGTTTCGCAATACAGGGCAATCACGGAATGAATACGGTCGTTTTTCAGGGCCTCATCCAGGGCTAAATGATACTGGGAAGAGGTAGCCTGGCCGGTGAGATCCACCGGATTCTTCGTTGAGCCAAAATCCGGGGTCACCCGGGAGAAGGCTGCTTTTAAGGCCTCCGGGTCATCATACAGTTTTACCCCATACTTTTCACAGGCATCGGTGGTCATGACCCCGATCCCGCCGCCGTTGGTGATGATGAGGGTATTTTCTCCGCGAGGGAATGGGGTATTCGCCAGGAACTTGCACCAGTTGAAGGCTTCTTCGATGCTCTCGGCCCGGATGACCCCGCACTGCTTCATAATGGCGTCGAAAATCTCATCCGACCCGGCCAGCGAACCCGTGTGGGAGGCCGCGGCAATCGCTCCCCGTTCCGATCGGCCGGATTTAATGACCACCACCGGGATCGTTCCTGTAGCCCTCTTCACGGCCCGGATGAGTTTTTCGCCCTCCCGGACGCCTTCGATATACATCAAAATAATTTTCGTCTGTCCAGTGGACACCAGGTATTCCAGGAGGTCTGCTTCATCCACATCGGTCTTGTTTCCCACCGATACGATCGCGGATAGACCGATATTTTCCACCGCCGTTTTGCCAATCATGGCAATCCCCAGGGCACCGCTCTGAGTGATAATGGCCACTTTCCCGGGGATAATCTCCGAGCTTCCGAAGGTGGCGTTTAAGGAGGCCGCCGCAGAATAGATCCCGAAGATGTTGGGCCCCAAAATCCGCATCTGGTGCTCTTTGGCATAGGAGACGATTCTCTTTTCCTCCTCATAATTCCCGACTTCGGAAAACCCGGAGGAGATAATCATCAGGTATTTTACCTGCTTGCGGGCGCAGCTTTTGACCGCCTCGTATACAAATTTAGCCGGAATCACGATACTGGCCACATCTACGGGATCGTTCACTTCTTCTATACTGCGGTAGGCTTTTACCCCCAGAATTTCTCCCCCTTGAGGGTTGATGGGATAAACCCGCCCCCGGTAGCCCCCGGATAAAATGTTCTGGAGAATCTTATAACCGATTTTATTGCGATCCCGGGCTGCTCCAATCACGGCAACGGTCTGGGGCTCAAACAGGTATTTTATATCTTGGTTCTGATTCCCCATCACACCCCTCGGAACGCCATTTGCAACTCGTACACCCCTTGTTCACTCCTCTTTTGAATATCAAACCCCATCTTCTCAAACAGATGAAGCATGGGTTTATTTTCCACCAGCACTTCGGCCGTAAACCCTAAAAGCCCCTCTCTCTTGGCCAGATAGGTTAAGTAAGAAAGTAATTCTGTGCCAATCTCCTGGTTCTGATGGTCATCCCTCACCACCAGAGCCACCTCGGCCGTGTGAGTGATTTCATTTTTTCCATACCACCCAACCGCCACGACTTTCTCCTTTTCGGCCTCCTTTACGGTGGCCAGGATGCTTATTTCTTTGGCATAGTCAATGATGACAAACTCCTGCAAGCGCTCGTGGGGCATATCTTTGCGCAAAGAGATAAATCTGCGGTAGAGGCTCGTGTCGGAAAGGGAATAAAAGAAGTCTTTTAATAGGGGCTCATCGCTTATTTTTACGGGTCGTAGCAGGACTTGAAATCCCCTGCTCGTAGTCCGATAGGTTTCCAGATATTCAGGATACTCCCCCCTCTTCCCGGGGATAAAGGCCTGATCCCGGTAGATCAAGTTTGCTTGCTTCGCTTCCTCGATCAGCCAGGGTTTAAATTGGGGGTGGGCGATGGCGATTAATTCCATCGTCCTTTCTCGGACATTCTTTCCGTGAAGATAGGCGATGCCATATTCCGTGACCACATAATGGACATCCCCCCGGATTAAGGTAACCCCTGCTCCTTCTCTCAGAAAAGGGACGATCCGGGAGACCTTCCCCCATTCGGCAGTGGATTGCATGGCCAGGATGGTTTTCCCGCCTGGGGCCAGCACGGCCCCCCGCATGAAATCGGCCTGGCCCCCAATTCCACTGTAGAAGGTCTTTCCCAAAGATTCCGCAGTAGCCTGTCCGGTAAGGTCAATTTCCAGGGCGCTATTGATGGCCGTCATATTTTTTTGCCGCGAGATCGTCAGCGGATCGTTGGTATAGTCGATGGTCCGAAACTCCACACTTGGGTTATCATGGATAAATTCGTAGGTCTTCTGATGGGCCATACAAAAAGTGGCCACGGTTTTGCCCCGATTGAGGGTCTTCTGGGAGTTGTTAATCACCCCATTTTTCATCAACTCGACCATCCCATCGGTCAACAATTCGGAATGAACCCCCAGATTCTTTTTATCACCAAAATTCGAGACAATGGCGTTGGGCAGGCTGCCATAGCCTACTTGAATCGTGTCCCCATCCTGAACGATGCGAGCCACATACTTCCCGATCTGCTGGGCTATTTCATCCGGTGCCACGGCCTCATATTCCAATAGGGGTTCATCATGGCAGACGATGAAATCCACGTTTTCGATACTGATGAAACCGTCCCCATGGACTCGCGGCATGTATTTGTTGACTTGGGCAATGACCAGGGAGGCGTTCTCTACCGCTGCCTTCACAATATCCACACTGATTCCCAGATTCATATAACCATGGGCATCCGGAGGAGAGGTCTGAATCAAAGCCACGTTGATGGGTACCAGGCCCCGGTATAGGAGATTCGGAACATGGGAAAGGAAGATGGGGGTGTAGTCGGCCATCCCCCGATTGACCGCCTCTCTGGAATTGCTCCCCACGAAGAAAGAGTTATGGCGAAAATTATATTTGAATTTTTCATCTGTATAGGGAGCCACCCCCAGGGTCCACACCTGCAGGACTTCGGCATCGAAGAAAGCCTTGGGGTGAGATTCGACAAAATGGACCAGGGCTTGAACTAGATATTGGGGCTCGCCGCAGCCTGTGCTGATAAAGATTCGGTCCCCCCGATGGATATGGCTAAAGATCTCTTCCTCGGAGACAATCTTTTGCGGGTAGACCTTCTTCAGTTCATCCCAATTTCCATTCTGCATTTCCATGGCGAAGCTCCTTTGCGCCTGGGGCAAGAACAAGATGAGAAAAGAGAGAAAAGAGAGAAAAGCAGCCGGTTTATGAAAAATCGGGAGAGGGTGAATCCGAAATCCGCAATCTTCACTCCTCCGCGTAGATGACATCGATGGCTAAAGCATTTTTCTTACCCACCGCCCGAAAAGCATGGGGGGAGCTGGAATCAAAATACAGGCTGTCGCCGGCGTTCAAAGTAAATATTTCGTCCTCGTAGCTAAATTCCACCTGCCCTTCTAAGACGAAGACGAACTCTTCCCCTTTGTGGTTGAAGAAAAGGATGTCCTCTTTGTTCTTCACCTCAAACTGGACATGAAATGGCTCCATATGTTTATCCGCTTTGGGGTAGGCCAAGGATTCATAATAATATCCCACCTTGGAAGGGTCTTCGTGGATCCGCCGGAAAATTTGCTTGCGCTCGTTCTTACGCACAATCACGGCCCTCTTTCCCGACTCCTCCTCCTGGAAAAAATAACCAATGTTCACGTTTAAGGCCTTCGAGATCTTGAGCAGAGTCGCCACGGGAGGTGCCACCACTTCGCTTTCGATCTGGGAGAGGAGGGGTTCGGAAAGGCTTGTCTTTTCGCCCATCTGCTGCAAGGATACTCCCTTCCGCTGCCTTAGGGTTTTGATCTTCTGTCCCAAATTAAGATCTTTCAGCTCTTCCTTCATATCCTGCCTCATGGGTCCCTCCATATTCGCCTGCCCTGGGGTTGACAATATTCAGCAGGTGAGATTCTAAAATCTAACCCGACGCCAAAAAATTTTCAAGAGAAAATTAGCCTTTAGACATCCTTGACGGCGAAGAGTTTCTGAGCTATAAATATCATATAATTTTTAGCTGAAAAGCCATGGAAAGGAAATGCTGGTGAGCAAGCTTCCCAAAAAGATAAAGCCGCGTACGGTTGGAGAATTAAAAAAGGCAAATTATGCCGTCATCCCCGTCAAAGAGGAGATGCGTAACAACCTGATCCATAGAATCCGTAAGGACCGGGAGATCTTCCCCGGGATCGTCGGATATGAGGAAACCGTCATCCCCCAATTTGAAAACGCGATCCTTTCGGGTCAGGACATTATTTTCCTGGGCGAGCGCGGGCAGGCCAAAACCCGCATGATGCGCAGCCTGATTAACCTGCTCGATGAAGAAATTCCCGCTCTGGCTGGATGCGAGATCAATGATAACCCTTTCCAACCCATCTGCAAAAGTTGCCAGGAAAAGCTTATGGCTCAAGGGGACCGGGCAGAGATCGTCTGGTTGCGCCGGGAGCAACGATACGGAGAGAAGCTGGCCACGCCGGACGTGACCATCGCGGACCTCATCGGAGAGGTGGATCCCATCAAGGTTGCCGAGGGCCGCTATCTCTCCGATGAACTGACCATCCATTACGGACTCATCCCCCGTACCCATCGCGGGATTTTTGCCATCAACGAACTTCCCGACCTGGGGGAAAAGATTCAGGTTGGGCTTTTCAACATCATGGAAGAGCGGGATGTGCAGATCCGGGGGTACAAGATTCGCCTTCCCTTAGATGTATACATCGTGGCCAGTGCCAACCCCGAAGACTACACCAACCGGGGCCGGATTATCACTCCCCTCAAGGATCGCTACGGCTCGGAGATCCGTACCCACTATCCCCGGTCCTTGGAGGCCGAGATCGAGATCATGGAAAGCGAGATGACGCGCTTCGATGATGATGGCGCCTTTCAGACCACCGTTCCCCCCTATTTCAAGGAAATCATCGCCGAGATCACGGCGCTGGCCCGCAAGTCACCGGAAATCAACCAGCGTTCCGGAGTCTCAGTTCGCGTTTCTATATCCAACTATGAAAACGTCATCAGCAATGCCCTGCGCCGGGCGATCCGTCTGGGGGAGCACGAAGTCGTCCCCCGGGTCAGTGACCTTCCCTACCTGGCAGCTTCCACCGGCGGAAAAATCGAACTGGAGACCATCGATGAAAACCGCGGCGATAGCCTGATCGAAAAATTGATTGCCAAGGCCGCTCTCAACACCTTCAACCGCTATTTTCAGGTCCAACAATTCGACGATTTCCTGGCCAGGTTTAGAGGCGGCTGGTCCATTGAAGTTTCTGAGGGAATGAAATCGTCCGTTTATGAGGCGAAGGCTCATGAAATTCCGCCCCATTCCGCAGAAATAAGAGGACTGGTCGAAGGATTGAGGAAGCTCCAGTGTGATAAAACCCCGGCCACATTGGCCTCAGGATTGGAGTTCATCCTCGAAGGCCTGTACCTTCATCGTCGGTTGAACAAGGAGCAATTACCCGGGAAAATCGCTTACCGGGCGTAAAGACAGAGGTCAGAATTAAAGGGAGAACATGGAACCATTTAAAGAACCTTCTCGGAAAAAGGTGCCCTCCGACAAATCCCTCGATGAGCTGATGAACCTCCTCATGAAGCTCAACGCCAAGCTCAGAGAGAAGATTTTGCCCCCGAACAAAAAGAAGGAAAATGGACCGGAAAAAATGGACGTGGTCATCATCATTATGAGTGACCAGGAGGAGAGACCCCGACCCGTGAAAACCTCCCGGCCGGCGAAGCCGGAACTTCTGAAGGACGATTGGATTCAGGATCTCTGTGAGGAGATCGAGCGGACACCTTGCCCCCGGAAGTAATCGCCCTCGCCCATCCTGGGGGATCTTTTCCCCCAGCTTTTCTCTCGGCTTGCCGAGCGCGTTGAGGTGATTTTGCGGGAAAAATTTCTTGACAAAGACTCTCCTTTTTGATTATGATCCCTTTCGCTTGAGACTCTATTCCCCCTGGTCTAAAAAAAATCAAGAAATTCATATCATTTAAGAAGGAGAAGCGAGAGATGAGAAAAACTCTGCTGGCTGTTCTAATCGTTTCTTTGTTCCTCGGCCTTCATTCTCCGGTCTGGGCGAAAGAAAAACTCAAGATCGCGGTGATGCACTCTCTCACGGGATCTTTGGCGCTGGCCGGTGGTCTGGCCGGGCAGAGGGGCTCCCTGGTAGCCATCGACATGTGGAACGACCGGGGCGGCATCTTGAACAAATATGAGATCATCCCTCTAGAAGCGGATGCTCAGTCAAACCCCGATGTGGCCATCCGCGAGGCCGAACGTTTAATCGACGTGGAAAAGGTCCCGGTCATCCTGGGGATTTACTCCAGCTCGATCGCCGTGCCCCTGGCCCCCATATGCGAGAAAAACAAAACCATCCTCTGGATTACCATCGCCATTTCCGACAAAGTCGTGGAAGACCGGCATTTGCAATTCGTTTTCCGGCCTCAACCCATGGGGTCCCAGTGGGGTCAGAGCTCGGTAGAATTCCTCAAGGACAATTGCGCCCAGTTGGGCTACAAGAGCCCCAGCGAGGCAAAAGTGGCCGTGACGTATGAGGATGGGCCTTATGGGGTGAGTGTGAAGACAGCGAATCTGGCCCAGGCGGAAAAATACAAGATGAAGGTTGTGCTTACCGAAGGGTACGACCACAAGGCGAAAGACCTTTCCTCCCTGGTCTTGAAGCTCAAGGCAGCTAAACCAGACGCCATCCTGAACACCGGTTATTACCCGGACATCGTTCTCTTTATACGGCAGGCCCGGGAGCTGGGAATGACGACCAAGGCCATCCTCGGCCACGGCGCTGGGTACGCCAACTTTCCTAACCTGGAGAAGCAACTGGGTCCTGAGATCATGCAATATGTGTACAATATCGATGCCGCCCCGGCGCAGAATTTGGACAAGAGGAAGCTGAAAAAAGAGATGGGCCCGATCATCGACGAGTTCCTGAAGCGATACAACGAGAAATATAAGGAACCTTCCCCTCCTTCTCATGCCACGATGGGCTTCGGGCATGCCTGGGTCCTGCTCCAAACCATCGAGCAAGCCGTTAAGAAATATCGAACCCCTACAGCCGACAACATCCGCAAGGCGGCCCTGGAAATGGACATTCCCGAGGGAGCAACCCCTTCAGGGTACGGCCTTAAGTTTGCCCCCCCCGAGCATAAATATGCCGGGGAAAACTTACGTTCCTACCCGGTGGTCATGCAATGGGTGAAAGGAAAAGTTGAGATCGTCTGGCCGAATACTCTAAAGACCATGGAGGCCAAGCTACCTGCGCCACCGGATTGGCCGCTGGCGGTCAAATGATCCGAGAAAGCGAACCCCTGAACTGAAAGGTCGGGAAGGAGAGTCTTTCCCGACCCTTTCGGATATCTGGACCCATTATATCCCTGCCTTTTCCACGGTGAAAAATCATCAGAAAGCTCGATGCTAGAGATCATTCAGGTTGATAAATTTTTTGCCGGCTTCCAGGCCTTGAAGAAGATAAACCTTAAGGTCGAAGAGGGAGAATTTCGCGGACTCATCGGCCCCAACGGTTCCGGCAAGACAACCCTCTTTAACGTCATCTCAGGAGTCTATCAGGCATCGGCCGGGCAAGTTAAATTTCTCAGCAAGGACATCAACGGGCTGACTCCGGACAGGATTTGTCATTCCGGCATCACCCGCTCTTTCCAGATTCCCCGGCCATTCAAAGAGATGACTGTGGTGGAGAATGTGATGCTGGGGGCTCTCTTCGGCAAGGGGCGGGCCGTCTCGGCCGAAGAAGACCCGCAGACCGAAGCGGGGAGATGGCTGGAATTTGTAGGGCTCAAAGTGGATCAAAATAGCATGCCGGGAGAGCTGACCGCCGGCGACCTCCGCCGCCTGGAGCTGGCCCGGGCATTGGCCACGCATCCCAAGCTCCTTTTGGCAGATGAAATTATGAGTGGCCTCAATCAGGAGGAGATTCTTAAAGCTTCAGAGATTTTGAAGAAGATTCGGGAACAGATGCAGATTACCATCATCTGGGTGGAGCATATCATGGGCCCCCTGATGAATTTGGTGGACCGGGTTACCGTATTGGATTATGGCCAGATCATCGCCGAAGGCACGCCGCAGGAGATCTCCCAGAACCCAAAAGTGATTGAAGCCTACCTGGGAGAAGAAGAAACGGGAAACCATGCTTGAAATCCAGAACCTGAACGTCCGTTACGGAGAATTCCAGGCTCTATTCGACGTCTCCCTGCGGCTCTCCGAGGGCGAGACCGTGATTACGGTCGGCCCCAATGGGGCCGGAAAATCCACCCTTCTGAAAACCATCTCTGGCCTTCTTACCCCGCGTTCAGGTTCCATCACTTTTTTGGGAAAGCCCATCGCCGGGCTTCCCGCCCATAAGATTGTCCGCCTGGGCATCGCCCACGTCCCCGAGGGCGGACGGCTTTTCCCGCAATTAACCGTCTTGGAAAACCTGAAAATCGGGTCTTATCCGAAAAAGGCCCGCAGTGAATTTGCGGCCGGGTTGAAGGAAATCTACCACCTTTTTCCCATCCTGGATGAACGCAAAAAACAAATGGCCGATACTCTCAGCGGCGGCGAGCGTCAGATGCTTTCCATCGCCCGTGGCCTCATGTCCCGGCCCAAACTGATTCTCCTCGACGAACCTTCTTCCGGGTTGGCTCCCCGCGTGGTCTCCCGGGTCTTCGAATTTGTCCGGCACATCAAAGCCAAAGGCTATGCGATCCTGATGGTGGAGCAGAACGTGCGCAAGGCCCTCCAGCTATCCGAGCGGGCCTACTTTATGGAGTCCGGAAGGGTGCGTAAAGAAGGTACCCAACAAGCTTTTTTGGAAGACCCGTATATTAAAAAGGCCTATATCGGATTGTGACCCATGGTTGAACTTCTCCTGAACGCGGTCGTCAATGGGATTCTCCTCGGGGGCGTTTTGGCCCTTCTGGCCTTTGGCATGAATTTGATCTTCGGAGTGGTCAAGATCCTCCACCTGGCGTATGGCCAGTGTGTCATGCTCGGGTTGTATTTCATTTACACCCTGGTGGTCCCCCTGGGAATGCCGATTATATTGGCCTGCTTGATCGTCCTTCCGGTCATGGGATTGATTGGGTTCCTCCTGCAAATGCTGGTCATCAACCCACTCCTGAAAGCCAAGGCGAATCCCCTTACTCAACTCCTGGCTCTAGCCGGCTTGACCATCGTCTTTGAGAACCTCGCTCAGGTCATCTGGGGTGCTGACCTTCGAGGGATCAACGTTCAGCTCCCCCTGATCCATTTCGGGAACATTTTCCTCAGGACATCTAATCTCATTGCTTTCCTTGGAGCCCTGCTTACTCTCTTGGGTCTGCACTTATTTTTGAATCGTACCTATTTGGGCCTGGCGATTCGTTCGGCGGCCCAGGATCTGGAGAGCACCCGGCTCATGGGCATCAATCCCCGGGCCATCTATTACTTCACCATGGGCGCTGGAGGGGCGTTGACCGGACTCATTGCTGCCCTTTTCTCACCCATTTATGCGGTTCACCCCCAATTCGGCGGCAGCTTCACCATGATGGCCTTCATCATTGTGGTCCTGGGCGGCATGGGAAATATTTTTGGAGGGTTTATCGGCGCCTTCATCATTGGCATTATAACGTCGGTCTCCGCGGTTCTGACCTCGACGGAAATCGCCGACATCATTGCTCTGATAATTTTTATCGCCACGATCCTGGTCAGACCCCAGGGTCTTCTGGGAATCAAGGTATCCAAGTAGGAGGTTCCCCTTGCTTAGGGCGCTTATCTTGCTCATTCTTCTGGCTGCCATCGCCATTTTTCCTCATCTGATTCCTTCGCCCTATCTCATCCATATGGGGACTCTCATCTTTATTTGGTCCTTTGTGACGACTTCCTGGTCCTACATGGGCCGGTTTGGCTTGGTTTCCTTGGGTCATGGTGCCTTTCTGGGCCTGGGAGCTTATACTGCCGGGTTGCTCTTTAATTTTTATGGACTCTCGCCCTGGATCGGCATGCTCTTGGGTGGGCTGATCGCGGTCATCTTTGCCGTCCTTATCGGTTATGCCTGCTTCCGCTTTGGAGTCATCGGCGACTACTTTGCCCTGGTCACTTTGGCTCTGGGAGAAGTTGTCTCCCTAACCATCATCGCCTTCCGGGACATTACCGGTGGCTCTCTGGGCTTCACTCTGAAATCCATGGGTACTTCTCTGCTCTATTTCCAGTCCGAAAAAAAGATCCATTTTTACTACATCTCCCTAGCTTTTTTAATCCTGGCCCTGCTGATTTGGAAATGGATTGATCGGTCCAAGATGCAAAAGGCCCTGCGGGCCATCGCGGAAGATGAAATCGCGGCCTCGACTCTGGGCGTCGGCATTATCCGTTACAAGATGATTATTACCGTGATCAGTGCCTTCATGACGGCCACCGGAGCTGTGCTTTACGCTCAGTATATCACCTACCTGAACCCGCATACCCTCTCCGGGGTCGGACCTTCTTTGGAGATTGCTTTCAAAGCCATTCTGGGGGGAATGTTCAGCCTCTGGGGGCCGACGGTGGGTACCGCTTTGATCGTGTCCTTAGAGGAATATTTCCGGGTTATGTATGGGGGGACATTTGTCGGCTTTTCTCAGATCATCTACGGGCTGGCCCTCGTTCTGCTGATCATCTTCCTGCCCAAGGGCCTCTACGGCAGTCTGCAGGATTTTTTCAGCCGCAAGAAACCCGATTGGACTCAGAAGTAAAACGCCCCCAAGACTCCCCTTAATAGACGTTCAGCAGATGGTAGGTTTTCTTCCCGGTTCTGAGGAGAACCGCGCGGCCCGAAAGCACCTGGTTGAGGCCCACCTTCGTTTCAACATCCCGCCAAGCGACGTTGTTCACGTAAGCGCCCCCCTGGCTGATCAGGTCGCGGGCGGCTCGCTTGGATTTAACCAGTTTTGTTTCCAGTAAAATGTCCGTCAAGAGAACTCCGCCCTTCAGGTGCTCCTTGGAAAACCTCGTGGAGGGGACCTCGTCAGCCAACTGATCGAAGACATCCTTGGAGATCTCCCGCACCTCGCCCCCGAAAAGAATCTCGGAAGCTTCGCAGACTGCCCGGGCCGTTTTCTCGCCATGAGCCAATTTGGTGAACTCGAAAGCCAGAGCCCGATGAGGCTCCCGCTTTCCGGGATCTTGCCTCAGAGTTTCTTCCAGCTCGCTGATTTCCGTGAGCTCGAGGAAGGTGAACAACTTGAGAAACTTGATTACATCCCGGTCATCGGTGTTGATCCAGTATTGATACATGCGGTAGGGGGAAGTCATCTGCGGGTCGAGCCAGATCATCTCGCTTCCTTCAGTCCCCTCCGTTTTACCAACCTTAACTCCGGATACCGTGGTGAGCAGCGGAAACGTTATTCCGTGGGCGCTCCCGCCGCTCATCCGCCGGATGAGGTCAATGCCCCCGGTGATATTTCCCCATTGGTCTTTCCCCCCGGCCTGCACGGAGCAGCCGTGGTGCTCGTAGAGATGGTAGAAGTCATAAGCCTGGAGAAGCATGTAGCTGAACTCGGTGAAAGAGATTCCCTGGCCCCGTTCTTCCAGCCGCCAGCGAACGGATTCTTTGGCGATCATGGCGTTGATGGAAAAGTGCTTTCCGATATCCCGCAGGAAATCGACGAGCTTGAGCGGCAACAGCCAGTCGGCGTTGTTGAGCAAGAGGGCGGCGTGCGGCCCTGCAAAACTGAAGAATTTGGACAACTGAGCCTGCAGCCGTCGGGAATTGGCCTCCACGTCTTCTTTGGAAAGGAGTTGCCGCTCGGCGGTCTTGCCGCTGGGGTCCCCGATCATGCCTGTTCCGCCCCCAATAAGAACGATCGGGACGTGCCCCATTCTCTGAAAGTGGGCCAGGCCCATTACCGGGATCACATGTCCCAGGTGAAGGCTGCGGGCCGTGGGATCAAAGCCAACGTAGCATTTCAGGGACTGGGTGGCTGCCGCCTCCTGTAGGCCTGTATCGGTGATCTGCTCGATGAATCCTCTCTCTGCTAAAACAT
>Ga0187886_1002050_pt1 | contig 16810 bp, 16 predicted proteins | sample June2016WEW_20_1_FD_133001 | JGI IMG/M metagenome (GOLD analysis project Ga0187886, IMG submission 133001) | Peatland microbial communities from SPRUCE experiment site at the Marcell Experimental Forest, Minnesota, USA - June2016WEW_20_150 | ecosystem: Environmental > Terrestrial > Soil >... | reverse complement strand
GATCCCGGTATAAGCGGAGTTACAACCGCCGTCCATTGAGCAAAAGTTATTGTTTCCCCGTTGTTTGTAGAAAACAATGTTACCAAAGCGGCCATGACGGCAGCGTTTACTTCTACTGAAATGTGCGGTGAGGGCCAAAGATAAATCAGCGCCGCACATTCAACTATAGTTGGAGCGGGAGAAAAAACCGGCGTTATCGCCGCTCCAGTGGTTCTGTTTATTATTTTACTCATAATCCCCCTTATAAATACTCATCCAGAAAAGGGTGTCTGCCAGTTCCGCCTGCCAGGCCATTTCGTTGTTTTCCGACAACTCAGGCCCGGCCGCTTCGTCCTTCTGGACGTAATACTGCTGGCGCTGGGTTATGATATGGTCGCCGGTATTCGAAACTATCTCGAGCTGGATCCGGTTTCCCTGTACTTTTCGATCGGTTTTCAGGTCGCCGGCGGTTTTAAATATGTCCTTTATTGTTGTCGTCGGCGTTGTCTGTTCGCCGTTAACGTAAAGATTAAGGTTTATCTCGAGGTCGCTTGGAAACCCCGCGACATCATATCCGGCCTGACCACGGTTCGCAGGATCGAGCGGCCGCATATAGATATGACTTAATAAATGTTCAAGTACTTCGTGTTCGTACGTTCCGCAGTCTTCCATGAGGCTGACGCTACGCTGTATCTTATTCCCCGATATCCCGGTCCAGGAGTACGACATCCCGGACCCGGCTTTCCCGGGCCTTGTGGTTACGTCCCACCATTGGCCGGTTTCAAAATCAAGCACCAGACCACGCAGGAGAGCGTTGGAGTCGGAGATAAGTAGCACGCCCACGCGAGCCTCAGGGAGCGGCATATCGTCGCAGGGAAGCCCGTAAGGGCCTATTCCCTGCTCTTCCTCAACGATACCATGACGGACACAAGCGTCTGCATGCGGGCCGCTCGCCGTCGTCGGACCGTAAATCGATATGCCGTTAAATGGGTCATAAAGAATACTCAGCCCATCCTGAAAGAGTTCAATGGTTTTCAGCATGCGGTCTTTTAAAAGGTTCTCACCGAGAGTCGTACCGTCGTAGATGCGCACTGCCGGCTCTCCGGTCACAACATAATCCGTACCATCCGGAAGGCGGCAGATAGCGGAATAGTCTTTTATTCCCACCTGGTCTTCCTGGTCGTACTGTCCGGATATCAGGAAAATAGAGATGATGCCGTTTATATCCTTGGTCAGCCAGGTATTGATCGGCACCTTTACGCGGTAATTAGCGCAGTAGATAATTACGAAATCAGGAAACCCGCGCAGGGCTTTGATCGGTTCTTTTGTCCTGAGAAACTGATACGATGGGTTGTAACTTCCTATCAAGTATTCCTGCCCCTGACCTATGTTCGAATAGTAACAAAGTGTATCGTCACGCAGGTCGGCGAAGGAAAAACCCGGCACGATACAGAATGTGTCAACAGAAGGAAATGGCTGCCAGAAACGGTGCATAAGGGAAAAATTAGTTATTCGAGGCCGCATATCTGCGTCGCTGGTGAAGTCTGCTGCTGACCGGCATACGGGGTCAAGACAGGCGGCGGTTGAGGATATCGACTCAGAAACGACGGCCGTGACCGTCGCAGCGGTAAGAAGGGCGGCAATAACGGATCTGTGACCGCCGGCCCAGAAGATTGTCTTTCCAACATCCGAGCTGGTAAAATCAGCTCCCACGGTCTTCGTGATTGTCGTTCCTGCCTGGCTGGCGGTAATTACCCTTATTCCCCCGATAGTTGACGTATCGCCACCGATCGCTCCTGCTATTGGTGTGTTTGATGAGACAATGTTTTCAAATACAGTAACTGAGTTTGGCGAAAGATACGTGTCGATAGTGAGTTGTACACCATTCTGCAAAAGTAATTTGCTTCCGGAATCACACTGTTGAAAAGACCCGTCAGAAGATACGAGGGTCTTTTCGCTTGATAAATTTCCTCCGATACGTGCTCCGGTCGTTATTGTTCCCTGACTTACATCACAACCTAAAATACTGGCGCCGATATCGGTGCCTCCCACTGCGGAGGCAACGGTAAATCCTATTGTTTGTGTGACCCAGGTCCAAGAAATTAAAAAATGGTCCTTTTCAAACCTGCACAAAAACCCAGATGTTTTAAATGCGTTGTTGTTCGCAATTATCTGGGCGATATCGTACATTGAGGTACAAGATGAAAAATCTAATCCTGATACTTCATACACTACACCTGAGTTCGCGTTTCTTATTCCAAACGCTCCATTGTGTATTCCCGTCCATCCCGAGTAAATATCATAAGGGGCAACAAGCGCGGCACCGGTAATTTCAGAAACCCGCGAGTACGGAGTACAACACGCAGCGAATAAATCAATGTCAGTACCAGAAACACCTGCCGATGTGTAGCCAAGCGAACCTGTATTGGATGAATTAACTAATACAAATTTATTCGTCGCGTAACTGAACACAACATTAGTTCCTGCAACATTTCGAAGCGCGGCATTAATTACTTCCGCCACTTCGGCCATGGTATTACAAGAACTGAAATCAAGCGCGACAAGTGAATACGAAACACCATCAACACTAAAGGTTATTGATCCATCGATTATTGCTTTCCATGCTGTAATCGCATTATAAGGTGAAGTGAGCTTTCCCCCAATTATCACAGCCCCCTGAATGGTCAATAAAAAGGCTTTGGCGACTGGGATGTCAGCTTCCCAGATAAGCTGTTCCTCGTTGTTCCGTTCGCCGTTGATCGGGTTGATGCCTGCAATGCCAATATCAAGCGTACGGTACCGGGTGTAGTGGGTATGGTGCCACTGTTTATTGCTGCTCACGTCGACCGGGATTGCCATATTGCCGACGGAAAGCATATTCGAAAAGGTCGGCGTCGTTACGGTCCCGGTACCGTTCTGGCATTTCATAGCGGTCGAACCTATATCAGTACCGCTCGGGCCCGCGCTGGTTACCGTCAGTGTGTCACCTTCCTGCGGCATGGTGATTATAAAATGATCTGAAGAAAAAACACAGAGGGCGGTCGGTATACATCCCTGAAGGCCCGCTTGTATCCTTGCCGCGACATCGGGCATGGTAAGAACGCCGGTAAAATCAACGGCGACCACATACGCGGTACCGTTCAGGGTTATGGTAAACTGGCCGTTTGTTATACTCGCCCAGGCATTCGGTACGTTATATGGTGCAGTAAGAGCTGCTCCTGTGAGTATGGAATAGGTCGTCGTTGCATCCCCGACCGGCCGCGGGGCGAATACTTCCGTATAGTCGACGCCATTAACATCGGCGGGTAGTGGGCCTGTTTCGTGTTCAACAACAGACCCGGCTGTGTTCCGGTCCCGCGTATCGCCCTCTCCGCTTATTCTTGATAGGGTGTAGATGTATTTATAGCCGTACGTGTTGACTGCTGATTGCGCGACTTCAGTAAGGAATGTGGTTGGAATAGGGCTGTTTACCTGCCAGAAATAATATGGCGATTGTGTGAGATCCAGCCGGTATATTTTCCCGTCGCAGACGATAAAAGCGTAATTCCCCTGCTCGATGATAAATGATTTTTTATTTGACAGTTGAGCCTGCGATACGTTGAAAGCCTGGACATAGGAGCTGACTTCCGGGCTGGAAATAAAAATTCGAGTATCGATGTGAAGAATTATCTTCTTCTGTGTTATGTGCTTCTGCGTTCCATTGACCGGACCGCGAACATAGCCGGCAGTACCGGTCGCGTGGGTGGCGGTCGGATAGGTATGCCTACTGGCCTCCACTGTTATCTGTGTAGTCCCGCCACATGCGGTTATGAGTTCCGCGTTGCCGTCGTCGTAAACGAAGTAATTGCCGATATCCGCAGAAGTAAAATTGGTGCCAACAGATTTTGTTATTACTCCCGCTGTTTTTGAAAAAGTATAGCCGGTCCGTCCCGAAAGGGCAGGTAGCCTTGTTGACGACCAGAGACGACACCCCGGTACCGGCATCAGGTATTTAAGAAAGGAGATGTACCCGTTTGATTTTGCGATGGCGTTCTTCGGTATTGTAGAGGCTGGAATATCATTAAAAACGCCGGCGGCAAAGGGTTTAGCGACCGGCAACTGCGTGCGTGTTACCGCCTGTTCGTCCTGTAAAACGGTATGTGGGTCAAAGGTTTTCACCTGATTGCCTCTTTAGCTACCACCATTACGGTAATAATAATCGCTCCGATAATAGTCGTTGCCGGAAATATTAAAAACCACAGCGGAACGCCGTGTTTCCAGCACCAGTAAGTAACCGGTCCCCACTTTTCAAGGTATACTTTTTCGAATTCAGTCACATGGGCCTCGGTATTACTCTGTTGTTCTGCAGCTGGGCGCTCCGGCGGAAGTGTGCCGCGAACCGCGCCTTTGTCTGCCTGTCGAATTGTGTTGAAAGTGCGCTCTTCGCGCCGTTCGCTACCGCCTGCATATACCCGACAACGTAATCCTCGATCGCCATCTCAAAATCGGTCGGCACCATAAGGGGAATACTCTCCGACACCAGCCGCGGGGCCTTCCATAAGAACTCCACAAACCATTTTGTATTGGCGTCGCCCGGGTCGAATGGAAAAGTAACGTGCGGCGGTGCATCGTCTACCGCGGGCATCGATGCGACGGCCACCTCAGATATCACAAGACGGGTCGATTGAAGGCTGTAGGGGTTCTGGTCGGCATACAATGCCGGCTGGGACATCCAGGTGATTGTATCGTCGTAGCCGCCTTCGGTGGTATCGACGAACACCCGCCGGATAATGTCGGCAAGGAAAGTATAGGTGGTACCGTTTATTACTTTAACAATAGCTCCGCACGACAGGTTCGCGGCGACTATATCGTACTCGTAAGTACCGGCAACCGTCTTAAGATACGGCGGAAAGCCCTGGTTGTCCGTACCTCGGTAGATGCGGTCCTCACCCAAAGACGCGATCAGCTCGTCGCGGCCAAGCTCGATAATGGAAAGTATAGACCGTTTTCCTGTGGATCTATTCCAACCACTGGGAGCTCGTGCGACGAGCCGATCGAGAAGCGTCTTTGTACTCATGTTACCTCTTCCTCTGCCGTGGGTGCGGGTGCGGTGGTTTCCGCACTCGCAGGAGTGGACTTGGAAATAAGGTCGAGTTCTGCCTTGTTGACTATCTTAAGGAGCTCGCCCTTTTTAATCCGCTCCGGATTTTTAATTCCAAGTAGTTTTGCCTGGTCTTTCAGCTGTTTCCACGTGATCGGCTTTTCATGTGGATTGGTGGTAATAAGCGGGAATGTTGTCGCAGGCGCCTTCTTTGTCGCCGCGATCGCCCGCAGTTCTTCGCGTTTCTCCGGCGGGAGTTTAAGGATTGCATTAATGATAGCTTCCTCTGATACCGCCGCGGGCGCAGCTGCGACCGGTGATTGTATGTTGAGCTCGTCGAACTGGCGCATGGTTTCTTTTTTAATGTCCTGGAATTCGACGCAATCGGTCCATCCGTACCTTGACCTCTGGGTCGCTTCCGTCCATCTCTTGATAAGCGCCTGGACCTGTGGCGACTTGATGCGGACGGTAATAGGACGGATGGAATAATTTTTGTAGTTGTGCTCGTTAATATCGGTTTCCGCCTGCTGTTTCGTCGAGAATGTTGCTGGGAGCATGCGGCCTGCAGGAGTGAATATTGCGAATTCTTCGGCGTCGACCGTGATTATCTTTTCAAAGATATCAAGCTCCCTCTTTGCAAGTTCGCCCGGGAATACGCCGTTTCCCGTATGGAAGGCGAGAAGATTGAACGCCCGGCTTTTTGCGTAATGGTTATCAATAATCACCAGCCGGTTGTGCCAGAAGGGATCGTCGGGCAGGTAGAGCGCGGCAAACTTCTCCTGGCCGAGCTCGTATACTTCAAAACGTCCGGCCGCCCTGTCGCCGGTCTTCCATTCCGTTATTACGTCCGACACCTGCCGCGTTCCGTTGTATTCCATGTGGACGGAAACACCGAACGGCCCGGAAATGTGACGGGAATAAAACATGGGCGCCCGGGTGCGGACCTCAAAAAAGTTGATACCCGCGGAAAGGGCTTCCCTGAACTTTTCCGGTATGTTTGACATACCGCCGAAAACCATACCCTGTTTACTGCCTGTGATGGCTGTCATACGCCATTCTCCCTTGGGCCTTTCGAGATTGCCTGTGGCAAGCGAGAAAGGTTGCTACAGTTCAAACCCATAAGCCCGGTTAATTGTGAATAATGTTTCATGTGAAACAATAGGGAGAGCTGCCCGAAAGCAGCCCCCCTTGATTGTCCGTTATGGTCGATCAGGTTACGGTAACACGCGGCGTGCGGCCGACCGGTGTAATCCACGAACCCTTATACACCAGCGTCTTGCTGGCGCCGTCTGCCTGCGAAGCACTGTCAAGATCCCAGAAGGGGATCTGGATGCCTTCGCCAAGGTAACCGGCCCGGCCTACGATCTGCTCGTATTCCGTGGTTTCCTTCAGGCGGGTGTTGAGCGGATCCATCAGGTACTCGAGCAGCGCATTGGCCCCAAGGCCGATCACGATGTCGTGTACGTAGTTGGTCGACCCTGACACGGCGCTCCATGCGCTGTTGTTCCGGTCGTCGATGTTACCCGGCAGAACAAAGTTGAATTCCAGCGTATAGCTGCCGAGGGTCCCGCCGATCGTGAGCGTCGGCGCTCTCATGTTCTCGATGAGGATGAGGGAACCGAAGCGGCCGTATTCGAACGGAATTGCGGGCCGATCCGGGCTGACGTAGTTCGTGACGCTCTTGAAATACTCTCCGAGGCTTCCGGTCTTGTTCGCGTTCAACATCCACGCTTTGACGCGGGACGGGACGAGTACGGGATAGCTCCACTGGTCGTCCATCATGATCGGGTCGATCATGAGGCCCTGGCGGGCATACTCTTCCATGTAGAAGATCGTGTCGATGTTGAAAAGGTTTTTCGGGGTCGAGCCGGTGCCCGATGCCGCCATGATTGCCGCTGCGACGTTCTCGACAAACGCCGTCGCTCCGCTGTAGTAGCGGGAAGAATACCAGCCGTTGGAGTCGACTGCGCCGTCCGTCTTGGTCGCGGCGTCTTTGTCCCACGCCGGCAGGTTGGTATCATCCAGGTTGGGGATGATCCAGTTGGGGTTCGGTGTCTGGGAAAGGCTGGTCGGGGTCCACGTGAGCTCTTCGGACCTGCGCAGGCAGATCGCCTGGTGGATGCGGAAGTCGCGCAATTCAGCGAAGAACTCCGACAACTTCGGGTCTACCATCGCATTGACGTTCAGATAGGCCGTATCATTGTAGTTGTATCCCCAGTTCCAAAACTTCGTGCCCTTTTTCACTTCGTTGTAAAACGCCTCGGTCCAGAGCAGCTTGAATCCTTCTTCGTTTCCAAGCACCGTCTGAGAGGTACCCCAGCGCGGGGCCTCTTTTAACGGCTGGATCATTGCGAGACGTACCGACTGACCGGCACCCGAACCTGCCGGCGCGGAGTCGTCGGCAGTCATAAATACACCTGCCTTCTCCACGTTCATGATGTTTTTATCCATCTTCATTGCAGTCTTCAGTACGGTAAAAACTGACGGTCGAATGGAATTTTCGCGCAGTTTTTTATCGTAGAGGATCTTACGAATACCGGTCGCTCCGATATCCGACAATCCCTGCGGCGTTCCCACCACTGCCCCTGCTTCGTTGCAGTTGCAGAAGATGTTTTCGGAAAACGCAGAGCCGAACATTGCGTATACCGCATGATAAAGCACGCTAAGAACAACGGCTATCAGGCGGATACCGAGATATTTCATTTTGAACAACATAAGAATTCTCCTCATTTCTTTTTTTTGGTGATGAAATAGCTGTTAATTTCATCATCACCCATCTGTGCATACGTCTTCATGAGCTTCCGCAGCTTTGTTTCTTCGCCCTCATTAAACTCCTCGAGGGGTTTTTTCATAAGGCGGAAGAACTCTTCGACTGACACATCATCATGGGCGGTGATCGGTACTGCCAGCTGAGACGGTACCTCCGGCGCGAATTGCTGTCGATGTTCGAGTCCCCGATTGATAGCATCCTGGTCGCCGTTTGCCTGCTGCTGCGGGGTCGGGGTACTGGATGTTGTATATAACTCCGGATGGAGTTTCCGGTCCAATGCGAAGGCTTCTTCGTACGGGAGCGGCTCAACGGCATGGGTAACAGGGTTAGGTTTCCGGTAAGTGTTTCTTACCTTCCGTACGTTATAGATACGGAATAGCGACTGGATGTCCTCGGGCGGCATCGCCTTTACGGCATCCATGACGGTGCGAAGGGTTTTCCCGTCCGCCGAATTCTGGTCAAAATACTGGTTGATAAGGGTTGATACTGCCGGCATGAAACGGCCGGCGGCATCGTAAATTTCCTTTATCCCGTTTATCTTTGCCAGGTTATCAACGAACGCAACGTATTCTTTCTCAACCTCTGCCACCGGCTTTTTCGTCTTGAAAATACCGGCGGTTTCAGGGTTGGACTGAAGCATGTCGATCTCGTTATACTCCCTCTGGACCGGGTCTTCCTGTGGTGCCGCCGCTGGTGCGGTCGGTGCCGGGGCCGGTTTCGGGTTTCTGAGGGCTTCAACCTCTGCGAGATGTTTCTTTTCAAGTGCCTCGGTGTGTGCCGCGACACCATCAAGATACTTCTTTTTTGCCGCAGGGTCGAAAAAGTCGACATCTTCGGAGCTCGGAAGCGGTGGTACCACAATATCTCCTGCCGCTGGTGCGGCGGGTGCTGCTGGTACCTTTTTCTGCAGCTCATCAACCTGCGTTTTTAAGCGCTGGTTTTCAAGCGCGAGCTGCTGGCCCGCCTTCTCCATTGCGGGAATACGTTTCGTTTTATGGAATTCAATAACATCGTCCGCGCTTTTCTTGCCCTTTATCAGTTCAAGGATGGAATCCTTCAACGTCCTGTCTTTCGTGGCATACGTCCCGAGCTCGCTTCGTTTCAGAGTTATAGTTTCCTCTGTATCGTCCGGTACTGGTGCGCCGGGTTCCGCTGGTGCGGAGGCGGGAGCTGGGGCCGGTGCTTGGGGCATGCCGGCTTGTCTTTTCGCTTTAAACTGGCGTTCGAGTTCGGTCAGCTGCTTTTCGTCCATTGCAAGTATCCGCTCGATACGTGAGGGATACGGCAACTTATCGATTGCGGCTTTAAGTGAGTCGACGCCCTGGTCCGCCAGTATCTGCGCGGACTCCGCAACAGGATCAACGGGAGCGGCGGCTGGTGCCGGTGCTGCCGGTGCTGTGGGTGTGACCGCGGGTATTACTGGTGCTCCCTCTTTTTGGGGGTTTGCTGGAGCTGTCGGGGCAGCTTCGTTTGGATTAGACATGATGTCCTCCTGGGCCATGGGCTGCCGGTTGTACGGGAGCTGGTGGCGCTGGTTGGGGTGGTGCCGGTGGCGCTTGCGGTACCGCTGCTGGTGCTGGTGCTCCCTGCGGCGGCGGTAACTGCCCTTGTGGGGCAGGCCCGGGTACTTGTGGTACTCCTCCGGGCGGCGGCAGTTGTGAACGTAAATTCATATTTGTTATTTCAAGATCAAGAAGGGCGTTCTCCAATTCCTTATTCCCTATAACGTCGAGCATCTCTTTCTCTTCAGGCGAAAAGGAATCAATGAGCTGCGCTGTTTTGGTAAGGATATAAACGACGGTCGCGGGCTTTGCCTTCCCCTGTGATATGACCGTCTGTAGATAATCGTTAAGGAGCTGTAAATCTTCCAGCTTTTTTGTTGGCGTCTGTTGAATGTCGCTGATGATTACTTTGTGCCTCATGCGCAGGAGCTGGGAAGCGTCGTTTTTAATCCCTGTGCCTCCTCCGGGGATCTGTACTTTCTCGTTGAATGCCCCGGTTTTCTTCCCACCTTCCGAACTGAATTTTCTTTCGACTCCCTCGATCGAATACTGCTGGCCCGCCTGCAGGAGATAGCATTCGAACCACTGGTTCCAGAACTGACGCAATGAATAATGGATTGTATAGAGCGCCTGGTCGCTCTGCGCCTTTCTCATTTTAAACATATAGGCGGCTTCGTGTTTTCCATCAGCTTCTCCGCGGGTCGCAGCGTTACTCTTCTGAATATGGGGAAGGAGTACGGTAAGTATTTCCTCCATGTAATGATATGTCTCTGCGTTAAAGGGAGATGATTGGACTGGTTTTGATGGAACGCGGCCCTCGTCGGCAAGAAGCCCGGGCCTGACTGCAAATACTTTGGTGGGGTCGTTATGGTTACGCTTGAAGTCTTCCGCTACCTCAGGGCTTTCGAATCCATCCGGATCGTAGTATTGAGCGCCGCCGCCCCCATCCACTTCCTGTTTGTACCTTATCCGCGCCATTCCCTGGTTGATATCGTCCTGGGAAGATTTTACAAGGTCGATCAATGAGTGGGGCTCTCCATTCACCCGGTCCGCGGACCAGACAATAAAGGGTATCTGGTCTACCTGCACTTCAGTGGGTGACTCGTCAATAACGTCCATAAAGGAAAGGGTGGGGCAGATAACTGTTTTGATACACTGGCGCTTGTCTTCGGTCGTTTCCTTTATTGCGTACGGGTCCCATCTTCCCTGGCCGAATTTCTTATTAAGAAAATCCATCTTCGCCCGGGCGTCGAGCGGGTTTTGAGGCGTCCCCTGTGGTATATCTATCTGGCCTTCCGGATGCAGATAGAATTCTCGTTTCTGGTGGGTGGTGACCATACGGTACCGGTTAATCAGGTGCAGAGCAGTACCCCAGCGGAATTCATCACCTTCAAGGAATGGTGTCGGGCCGTTCGGTGTGCCGTACTCCGGTATGCTGGTTTTATAAGCGGATATAAGCTCAGATATCTTTTGGTTACGGTTAGCGTAAATCTCTTCAACGTCTTCCGGCATCAGGATAATTTCTTCCCAGCATTCACGGCAGTCGCGGGTATACATCGAAAGCCACATAGGGGTCGGCCACCACATATTCGGAAGACATATTTCAATACCAATATTCCCGAGTGGATGGTATTTCGTATTGATTATGATCTTTGCCACTGCCTGAAACACCAGACCGGCCCGGACAATCTCGTAATAGGTGGTGTCCCAGTCGCAGAGTTCCTTGTCGGAGTACATTGCGTTCTTTGCGGTTTCAGTAAGGCTGGTCACCTCTTCGTTAACGGGGTAGAATTCGGGGTCAAAGGGGGCCTGCATGATACCGCCGGCAACAAGGTCCACGTACGCCTTGGAAATATTGTACGTGTTCAATCCACGGTTCTGGCTGTTCATGTATGCAACGAGTTTCGGGGAATACTGGCCCAGACCGTATTCGGCATCGAGGCCGACGTAGTATCTCCAGTTCTCAATACAGCGCCTGAATTTCCGGTCGTGGAAGTCCCTTGCCCTATGCGCATTGATATAGAGCTCGCCTACGTGTGGGTCGAATTTGTGCTCGGCCTTCGCCTTATCGATCGCGTTCTGGGAGATAGGCATTTTACTTACCCTCTCTTTTGTTCCACTGGTTCTCATGCGCGGTCGCGCCACATTTGAGACACTGGACGACAGCGAGAAGCCGACCCATAGGATCATGCAAAAAGTCTATGAGGGTCCACCGGCAGAAGGGGCACTGTTCGACTTTTCCGAATTTATCTTCGAATGCCGCTTGCCGATCCGCCGGCGTTGAGTCGTCATAATTCAATTCAATGGCTGAATGGCTGAAGTCCATTGCCACCCGGCTATGGGTCTTTGAGTATTCGTAGTTTGATAAGTTCTGGCCGTTCATTTGACTATCACTACCTCGTCGTAATATTTAATCCGGCCGGTCACCTTACGCCTGAATACGTTGCCTTCGTCGTCGACCTTGTGCTCCCATAGCGTATTACAGCGTCCACAGAAATGCCGCGCCGTGTTCGGTACATCCACCTGCAGGTCGCCCAGATAGTTGGACCTGCCCCTCCTGCTGGCCTCGCCTTCACAGTTACAGGAGATGCGGCAGAATTTTGAGGCCATGGCTGGTACCTTTTTGGTCCCTTTTATCCCATAAAACGAAAAAGAGGGCGAGACAATTCCTTTTGGGACTTCTTCGCCCTCTTTACGGGAATCCGAAACCATCGGGACAGACGGTACGGAATTTTTCTCATGATAAGCCTTTTTATTGTTTAATCATGTAAAATTTTTCCTTTCCATCTGTCCCGTTTATTGTTCTGTTCCCTGAAATTCCAGTAGAATGCAATCTAAGCGTTTTCCTACCCATCATTATCACACACATCTAAAACGGTCTGCAAGCAGCTTAGTTCCCATCCCTATATCAACCTGGAAAACTATATTACGTGTGTTCCTTCGACTCCGCGCTTCTGGCGATCGCTGGTCCTCTTATTCAACCAGAGCATCGCCTCTTCCAGCTTGGTAATCGCAATTTCCAGCTTGGTAATCGCAATCGCGTTCTCCCTGCACTTGTACTCCCCCGACTGAAACCCCTGCAGCCGGTCGATCACTATGGCAATAAGGTCCTCGTTATGGCAGCCGTTTACGGCCGCTTCCTGCATCGGCCCATTCTGAAAACTTACTGTTGCGAAATCTGGTGCCACGCAAATGCCTGCCGGCGGCGTGGGCCTTACTGCGTAAACATGACACGCCCCGCCTGCGCCTGGCTCGTCGAGACATATCACCTGAGTGTATCTGTGGGTGCCGATCGTTACTTCTCGCATGGGGTCCTCCTGAAATAGTGGGGCCGGACAACCACGCTCATGGTTGTCCGGCAGGTCCTTACCATTCACATAGCACACATGACTAAGTTAACAGCATGTTTGAATTATAATAAATAAAAAAAAAAGAAACAAGAAGTTTTTTTGGGGGTCTGTTATTTTATCTCTAAGCAGCTCGATACGGGCTTCATCCCTTCCCCTTCTTTCTCTTCCCTTTGGATAATATCAGGGCTACCAGAACCCATTTAGGCAATGTTGGTACGGGACGTTTCATATAAAATCCTCAAGGATACCCAATCCCTTTAGGGTTGGGAGGAATTGAGGGAGTTTCCTTTAAATTTAGTTTGTTGATTCTTGTTCTTCTGATATTTATACTTTCAGGATAATAAACAATTTTTTCTTCAAATTCTTTAGCAGAAAAAATAACTATTGCAGATGCAAAAGGTGCTGTGCTATCTGCTTCTCCAAATTTTAATCTTCCCCTAATAAATCTTACTTGTGAAGCAAAAGGGAAAATATAATCGTGTCAATAACTTCTATCTGTTGATGATACAATTAAACAAACAACAATAGCACCTTTCTGTGATTCTTCTAATGCTTTTTTAATCCAATCTCCAGAATGTCCTCCATAAGGGGGATTCATAAAAACAATATCCTTACTCCAATCTTGCTTTACTCCTAATTTTCCGACATTTGATAAATATTGAAACGTATCAGTTATAAGGGTGATATCGTGCATTTGTGGCGGATAGCCGTCGCCCTGTCGTTCCATCACACATACCGCATCGTTCTGTTGATACCAACGATTAAGCAAGTCTATTGCTGAAGCATCCAGCACGCGGGATTCGAGCCTCACGCATGGTTTAGTTTTACATATTTCACACAAACATTTTACTGAACCCATGATTGCCCTCCGGTTTATTTCGGTTTAAATATTATCAGCCAACTATCCTTATCCTTCTTCACAATCGGCTTTTGAGTTGTGATAATCCGCACGCTGTCAAGATTTTTAATGCCGTTGCTTGCTCCGCATATAGTCATTACCGGGTGAGACAAAACGGTATCTTAAATAAATAGTTTTGCGGTATATTTATAATATCCCGTATCTCCCGCAACTACCGGCAGACAAAGCAGAAGCAATATTTTAAGAAAATTCATAGTGACACCTCCTCTATTTCAGTAAATAACAGATAATGCCTGATGTGTTCTTTCGTATTCGGTCACCGCCTCATCACAACAGCCCGGCATTTCGTCACCCCATTCCCATTGGCTTTCACAAAAAGAACAAACTTCTTGATATATTCTGTCAACACTTAATCTCACGGGGTCTTGCGAACTTCGTCCCAAGAACTTTTCCAGCATCAAGCTCCATCCACTGACAAATCTTCCTGAAAGTGTCTATATCCGGAAACTTCCCACCTTCTACTCTCGATAAGGTGGCCGGACTTATTCCGATTTCCTTTGCCGTTTCACGCAAACCCATATCACCACGTTCTCTTCTTAGTGCTGCGCCGATATTTTTCAGCGTTATTTCGCTCATTAACCCTCCTGTTTCATTGCACAAGTAGAACATACATCATTCTGCTTCTGACGTCAATTGAATTCTCCATATCATCAAACCATTTTCCATAAGGGAGGCACTAATGGGCAAAAACCAACATGTAGTACCAGCAGCTGTATAATACTTTTCCACAGACATCTTTAATTTCTATCATCTTATCCTCCTTTACGTGTTAAAAAGGTGCGGGTAGTGTACATCCTTCAGGCTCCCAATTAGTCCCAATTGTTCCAAATACAAAAGGGCTTTCAGGGTATCGTGCCCTCGGCTCCCCGCACCCATAGATAATAATAAATGTCGCATAATTTATAATATGTAATCTACGGCCAAAATCAATAAGATACGGCGGTCGTTAAATTGGGTTAAGCGTGTAATATATTTAATTCCCGCTATTTTGTTATTTTTCATATTAATACGTCTTAAATAAATTTATCGTTTCATAGAGCAATTTTAAGTGAGGCGCACAAACATCGACTAAGGCCATAAAGTCAGGATCGGCCAGAAATCGCCGGATAAATTCTTGGTGTGCTGCATGTGGGTGTCGACCGGGTGTTTTGTTTTCAAGGCGCCGGCGATAATCCCCTAAATGTACCCCATGGTGCGCCCAGAGGGCCGGTTCTTCCGGCGGCCGGGTAAGCCCGCTTTGATTAATGATCTTCCCCAGCATGAGCTCGTCCCATTCCCACGAATGAGCGCCGCGTATCTGCAGGTCTTTCGCCCAAGCGGCCCGGGCCTCCGCGGTCCTGTCCCACCAATGGCGCGTTACGAAGTGTACTCCCGGTACCCTCGGCTGCCCTTCTACCCACTGCGACACGTAATTATGATAGCATCCCAACCCGTAGCGGCAGCATGCGCGCATGTGCTGGTTTACGAGATTGGGGTCCTCTTTCATCATAAGCATATCGCAGTCGGTGATAAGACAGTAATCGTACTGGCGCAGCTTGTGGTCGTCGTGAAGAAAGCGTAATGCGGCGGTCGTGTATCCGTCCGTCGGGTACGGATCAAGTTCGCTATTCGTCGTTACAAGATCTTTACAGGGCAAGGCGGGGTCCAGGGCGCCTCGGACATAAGCGATCGGTACGGCGCCCTCCAGCTCCTTCTGAATGCAGTAAAACCATAAAGGAAGGTACCACTGGTAGTCGCCGGATACGATCGTCATTATAGCGAGCGAGCCCTCAAATTTAACGGCCGACCATTTCCGGTTCTCCTGGGCTGGGGATAGCATCTCTTTAATCACCGGCGCTCCGCCTCGTTAATACCGGCTATAAAGCCCCTGTTGTACCCTCCCTGGTAGCTGTCCTCTCCTAAACGCGGAAGGGGACACAATGGGGCGAGCGGCGCCATGCAGTACGTATCGCCGTAACAATAGCCCGCCTTCCAGCCGTTCTCCCAGCCCTCACAAAACCCGGATTGGCCGTAATAAGAATACCCCATGAAAATCGACAACAGACACACTACCAGCGTTACTCTGATTGTTTTAAACATAGCTTCTCCTTTCGTTCATCCATCAACTGTTTTATAAAGTCCTGAATATCAGAAAGACAAGTGGTGTTAAATGCTATATTGGGAGTTGTAAAAAAAACATACTCGCGCCAAGGCGAATACCAGCCGATGCCACCCAAAACAATGCCAGAACGCCTATTAATAATATCCCAAACGGTTGTTTTACCGCTATCGTTAATCAATCGCATCGTCATATATTTGTATTCGGTTTTCATTTATACGAATTCCAGATATTTTTAACGCGTCTTAATAATGCCAACTGTTGAACGTCGCCTGGATAATTATTAAATACATCCGTCTTCATTCCACAATTATTTGAACACTGTATTTTAATCCCCCTTATGGTTATCGGACCTGGACCCCCGTCTATTCCGCAATCAATATTCGAAATAACATCCGCCTTGGCGCCGCATCGTCTGCATGGCTTCATATTTAATAATATATTATCCCAAAGTGCTTTGATTCTTTTCTCCCTGATTTCCGCTGCTATTTCCGCCCTCGTTTTTGTTCCAAGTATTGCACAACGGATTAGCTCGTCCCTCCATTCTTTAAAATATTGTTCAAGACCGGGCGAACAGGTCCCAAATAGAATCATTCTTTCGCGCAGTTTTTTATCGTAGAGGATCTTACGAATACCGGTCGCTCCGATATCCGACAATCTTAATTTTTTTCTTGTTTTTACACTACTCATTTGACCTGCACCGCTGGGCTGGTTTTCCGTAAAGGCGCCCGCGTTTCATTGTAACATTTCCTGCAAAGTCCATTGTATAGCCGTCCGTTGTACGGTGGCTGTTTGCACTTCCCGCAGATCATAGGCGCCCGCGGTCCTACGTCCCTGTCCCATCTCTTCTGCATTTCCTCTTCGGATATCTGCAGGGTTCGGCGGGATGAGTCGTTAATAAACACCTGTGCCATGGTACCTCCTATTTTAAAGCGTCCACCATTTGAATTCTTTCCCCTATCCACCGCATCACCGGCACCGCCATGCTGTTCCCCAGTGCCTTGTACCTCGGTCCGTCCGCCGCCGGCTTACCCTTATAGGTTATCAGGGTATAGTCGTCTGGAAACCCCTGCAATCGTTCGCACTCGCGGGGAGTCAGCCTTCGGACGGTC
>Ga0187886_1002049_pt1 | contig 16811 bp, 11 predicted proteins | sample June2016WEW_20_1_FD_133001 | JGI IMG/M metagenome (GOLD analysis project Ga0187886, IMG submission 133001) | Peatland microbial communities from SPRUCE experiment site at the Marcell Experimental Forest, Minnesota, USA - June2016WEW_20_150 | ecosystem: Environmental > Terrestrial > Soil >... | reverse complement strand
ATGTCACCCAGTCCTACAGAGATAATGTCACCAGGGACAATCTCTCTGGCTTCTACTGTTACCCACTTACCATCCCGCAAGACCCGAGCTTTAATGGCCAAACGCTTTTTGAGTGCTTCCAGTGCTCGTTGGGAGCCGCGCGACTGTATCTGACCGATTATGGTATTTATTGTGAGCAGGGCAAATATTATCCCAGCCTCTAAATAGTGCTTCAGGACAACCGAAAGCACAATGGCCAGTTCCAGAAGCCATGGCATCGGACCCCAATAACGCGAAAGGAAAGCCAGTACAGGGTTTTTTCGTTTTTCAGCGACTTCATTGAAACCAAATATCTGGAGCCGCCGCTGAACCTCGCCTTCAGTTAGTCCATCTGTCGAAGACTGGAGGAGCTTGAGAGTCTCTGTAACGGAAGGCTCTTTGTACTCTGAGGTATTTCTTATGGTTACAGAGCTATCCATGTATTCCATTATAATGTAGATGAAACAGGTTATCTAGGAAGAGATAAGTAGAAAGAGCTGCCCTTTCCCGGTTCACTTTCGACCCAAACCTTGCCCCCATGAGCCTGGACGCGTTAGCAGATATGTTTGTTCCTTGATTGCGTCTAAATGATCTTTATCAGGATTGAATACCCCTTCCTGTTTACCAGTAATGGTGCCTTTTATAACAGTCAAAGGAGTATGTAACTCATGGGCACTATCAGCGGCTGATGCTGTAGCTCCGACCGCTGACCCGGTCAGCACTCCGACCGCCGCTAGCGCCAATGAACGTTCTCGACAAACCAACCCACTTCTATGTACTCTTGTCATTTGATGGCAAGATCTCCGACCCGCTGTCGAATTCTTCAGTATGGACTATACCGTCTAATCGAATAGAGCCTTTCATCAAGCGAGGCAAAACGACATAAGTTTCTCGTGCGCTCGTGAAAAGAGACGGAAGTAAGTTCAAAAATGCCTGGGGGTATTTTCTGGCTTAGCCGATGCAGAATCCCCTTTTCGTGTGAAGCATTTAACATTTCATCGCTTTGTTCAGCGAGTGAAAAAACTCTCCTCCCATATATATATATTGAACAAATTCATATTCCTACAGTGGAGCTTTGTCTCCGTCCCGTTATTGTTGACGCCGAACAATGTCGCTTTCGAATCAACCCGTTTAGCTACGGCTTTGTCACTTCCACAGATACAAGCCAGTTGCTATTTGTCGCAAGGTAGTGCCGTTATCGCTTTATTGTGAAAACAGAAACTGAGGGTAGCACAGACCCTCGCAGGAAGAGCCAAATATACCCGCACATGAAACTTATGTTCTCGACTGCGTGATAGGTGATATTCCAAAACCAGACCTGCTTGACCTGGTGAACCTCTCTGGAGTTCAGGGTCTAGAAATCCAGAGGAAAGATGGTTTAACCACCTAGGCTCACGGGAGAGGCTTAAAGCCTTTGCACTATGGTGTAAGTTGTAGAAAGCGAGGGCTGTTAATTAGTAATAACGAGACTCCCAATTGAAGCTAATAAGAGGGTAATCTCAGGGTCTGAATCGTATCTAAGAACCTTTAATCTAGGTGGACCCTGATCAGACTCTCACGAGGCTAAAAGTTTAATTTTGCTAAGACTCTGGCGAAGGTCCTTTGAGACACCTTCACCATTCCATAAAGGGATGGGGGAAATGTAACATCCCGATGAAATGTTACTCATTTGGTGACCTTGTCTTGCTGATTTCGTACTCCCTCGTAAATGAATCAGTGGTGTTTTAGCACAGAGGGTGTGCTATAATTTGGAAAGCCTAAGCAATGACTGTGAGTTCAGGCATGAAATATTGGACCAACCCAAGCGTCGCCCGTTTTGCCGGGGATATCGATCCTGTAGCATTTATGCAGAAAAAAGCGCGGGAACTGATATTTCATGCTTTTCAGAAGGGATGGACAGGACCTCCCTACGACCCGTGCAAATTGGCGGATTTGCTGGGAATTCCTGTTATGGCTCAAGAGAACATCCTTGACGCCAGAATTGTGCCCATCGGTGCGCAGCGATATAAAATTGAGTTCAATCCTAACAGATCTCAAGGTCGCCTACGGTTTTCAGTCGCCCACGAGATAGCCCACACATTTTTCCCTGATTGCGCGGAAGCCATTCGGAACCGCAGTCAGGTTGCGACGGACAGAGAGGACGACTGGCAAGTAGAGATGCTCTGTAATCTGGCTGCCGCTGAGTTTCTCATGCCCATTGGTTCCGGCACAATGATTGAGAACGAGACTGTAAGCATCGATAATATATTGCGGCTTCAAGCGAAATATGAGGTCTCCACCGAGGCAATATCCATTAAATTAGCTAGAATTACGGCTGACCCTTGCGTGATTTTCGCTGCCAAGAGCGGTTCCAAAAACCAGCCCTCTGGTTACAGCATTGAGTATTCTGTCCCGTCTCGTGCGGCGACTTTTGACTTTCGTAGGGGCTTTGAAGTCGGACGCCGGACTATTCTCTCACAATGTACAGCTGTGGGGTTCACTGCAAAGGGTGGAGAACAATGGGCTGTTCATTTACCCGAACTGTACATCGAGTGCGTTGGGATTCCCCCGTATCCTGGATATTATATGCCGAGAATCGTGGGCATTGCACGAGCAGCGGGAAAAGATGTATCCAGATCACGGGGCATCACGTTCTTAAAGGGAGATGCTATAGAACCGCTAACGCCGGGGCCTAAGATAATTGCTCAAATAGTTAATGACAAGACGATGAATTGGGGTGGGCATGGCTTCGCCTATAATATAAAAAAAAGGTTGCCCAAAGTTCAAGACGATTTCCAAAAATGGGTTCTCGCCAATCCCAATAACTTATCCTTAGGGAGCACTCATGTGTCGCTTCTGTCCGATGAACGTATCGTTGTAAGCATGATAGCCCAACACGGTTATGGCTCATCCGCAAAGCCACGAATTCGCTACAGCGCGCTCATGAACTGCCTTGAGCGACTTTCAGAGGTGGCAGCCGAAAAAAGAGCAACCGTCCACATGCCGAGAATTGGCACAGGAAATGCGGGTGGCAACTGGGCTATCATCCAGGAACTCATTCAAGATACTTTGTTACGACGCAGAATAGAAGTGACCGTATACGATCTGCCTGGAGTCAATGTTAACGAGACGCAGGCTGTACTTACGCTAGAATAGAATCGAGTCACTCTGGGTCGATGAGATTATGAGTACTGAAAGAGTAATTTTGCTTTCTGGCCACATATCTTCCGGTAAGTCCACCCTAGCTAATGGACTTGCCCAGCGCTACCATATGAGTATTTTCAAGACTCGAGAGGTTTTGCTCAAGCGCGTTAAAGGGCATAGTCAAAATCGAAGGAACTTGCAATTTGAAGGAGATAAACTAGATAAGAAGACAAAAGGCGCATGGATAATAGATGAGCTACTTAGGTGGCTACCGCCCCATTCGAGCGATTCAGCAATTATTGTTGATTCAATTAGAACGAGCGATCAAGCCTCCTCTTTGCGAGACGCATTTGGTTCTAGAGTTGTCCATGTACATTTAACCGCGCCTTTCGAAGAACTGGGGAAGAGATATACGTCACGCCCCGGTACTGAAGGAACACAGGGTTACTCGGATGCACTGCAGAATGAAACGGAAAGTCACGTTGATGACTTGGCGGACATTGCCGATGTTGTTATTGATACGAAAAGATGCTCTCCAGAGGATGTTTTGGTGCGAGCCGCGAGCCACCTCAAGTTAAATCCCGATATGCTCGGGTTCGTAGACGTCGTTGTTGGAGGTCAATATGGAAGCGAGGGCAAGGGACAAATCGCAGCATATCTTTCCGGCGAATATGACCTGTTATTACGTGTGGGAGGACCAAACGCAGGCCACAAGGTGTATGAGGAGCCAGAACCTTTTACACACCACCAGCTTCCATCAGGAACAAGGAGATGCGAAGTACCTCTCCTAATTGGACCGGGAGCTGCTATCAATGTGGAGAAACTACTTGAAGAAGTTGCCAAATGCAAGGTTGGTTGCGATCGGCTTCGAATTGATCCAAACACTATGATAATAACAAAGGCGGATATTACTGCTGAGAAACGAAACATCAACTCCATAGGGTCGACAACGCAAGGCGTCGGGGTCGCTATGTCAAGACGCATCACAGGTCGACTAAAGTCTAAGCCGCCGTTACTGGCGAGAGACATCCCTATGTTACGCCCGTACTTGGGAAGCGCCTTGGAGACTCTCGCCGATGTTTTTTCCAAGGGAGGCCGAGTTCTACTCGAAGGTACACAAGGAGCTGGACTCAGCCTATACCATGGGTTCTATCCCCACGTGACGTCACGTGACACCAATGTTTCGGGTTGCTTAGCTGAAGCAGGCATACCGCCAAGTCGGGTTAGGCGTATTGTCATGGTTTGTCGCACATATCCCATCCGAGTCGAGAGTCCAGTCGGAGGGAGTTCTGGTCCCATGTCACAAGAAATCACAATGGAGGAGATCTCCAGACGCTCGGAAAAATCAGTGGCAGAAATACAACAGACCGAAATAACCTCAACAACCTACAGAAAGAGACGAATCGGGGAATTTGAGTGGGATTTGCTACGGAAGGCAACCCTTTTAAACGGACCAACAGATATTGCCCTAACATTCGCGGACTATCTTTCCGCAAAGAATGAAAGGGCAAGGAGATTCGAGCAGCTGACTGAAGAGACGATTCGGTTTGTCCAAGAAGTGGAACGCGTAGCCGGAGTTTCTGTCTCCTTGATCACAACCGGGTTTAACTATCGAAGTATCATTGACCGTCGTTCCTGGTAGGGAATCGAATGAGAGCAGAACAGTTAGTTAGTAAATATCCGACATTATATCATATGGCTGACAATGATAGTTGGCCAAATATAAAGGAACATGGACTACTTAGCACCTCCTCACTACTAGACAAATGGGAATACACCGGGAAAGAAAGAGAGCCAATTGAAAGCCATCACAGACCGGAGACGGTACGTATTTTTCATAAAATCCATGGCAAGGCGGCAATACGTGACCAAAAAGCCATAGATCCCCAGAAACTGAGAGAGTGCTTGATAGATATGTCGGAGGAAGACTGGTATCGCTTGCTTAATAGCAAGGTATTTTTTTGGTCAGACTGGCAAGGACTGGTATGGTTCTTGGGTGCAACCGCCTACATCAATAAGCCTCACGTGGTAATAACCATTGACACGCGTCGACTTCTTAGGCAATACGCCAGTGAAATAACCCTTTCAACAATAAACACTGGAAGCACTTTTCCTAGGAAGAACAGTGATATCCCTGAGCCCCGCGGCAGAGGCACCTTCAAGCAGATTTCAGAGTATCAAACGTCATGGTTCAGAGAACTGGCAGTCGATAATGGTATTCAAGAAATAGTTTCCTTTGCGCTGTCCGTAGACAGATTGATATTAAGAAGAAAGGACACTGAGCCAGAAAGATTAGCTTCACTCTGGGTACCTAACCAGTAATTTCTGTGCAAGGAAAGTAAATGAAAAACCAATATTTTGGTGACATTAACGACTATAGAAAGTACAGTCTGCTAAGGTTGCTGAGCGGATATGGCAAACTCTCGACAGCAGTGTGTTGGATGCTAACTCCGGATGACCTACGCCCCGACGGCCATCGCATTCAATACTTACGCGAGCCAGAAAAATGGAGGAGGTTTGACCCGACTGTGTTCGATCTGCTTCATAACCAGGTTATTCAGCATGAGAGAAGAAGAGTCGATAGCATTCAAAAAGACGAATTATTTCCTAACTGCTTGTTCTATTCGGCTATTATTCAGGATGACTCCGAACAACGAGAGAAGTTCGTTTCGAATTATCTTAAATTAGCGAAAAATTCTAAACTGGTCTTTTTCGACCCAGACAACGGTATTGAAATAAAGTCGGTACCATATGGGAGGAAAAATTCTTCCAAGTATGTTTATTATTCCGAGGTGCAAAGAACTTTCAAAAACGGACACTCGATATTGATTTATCAGCACTTGCCACCTAAATCTAGAGTTTCTTTGGCTTCATCTCTAGGAAAGAAACTTGCCGAAGCCACAAATGCAGACAGAATTTACCTTTATTGGACACAGTTCGTACTGTTTTTCCTCATTGCACAGTCTCCCCATGTAAGACATATAGAGAAAGCAAACAAGAATATAGCTCGAATCTGGTCTGAACAAATCAACATCCAGTTGGTGGACGTACCCCCTACGGCTTCACTGGATGGCACGCCCCTATTAAAAAAATAAAACATTGGGTGTCTTGGATTTACACCTATCTCAAGCTTCGGACTGCACTACATGACGATTTGTTGCGCCTGGTTTTTCGCCGATATAAGGATTTACCGAGAATATTGGTACGGCGATGCCGGTGCGTGTTGGCAGACTACCCTCAGAACTGTTATGATGTTGTAGTAGGAGGGAGTTGTGCCGGACAGAGCCACTGCTTGTGTAGAAGTCTTTTTAGCTTGCGACATGGCCGTTCGTAAAGGGATACTCATTCATCGGGTGAGTAGGCAGGATAAGGAATTCCATTTCCAGAATTGGTTTAGCAAGAGGTTGGATGAACTCGGAATTCACTATGATCCACCAGCAAGGAACAGCTACCCGGACTTCCGCCTAGTCCAGATGGCGGAAGGCTACGAGGTTAAGGGTCTAGCCTATCCCGGCCGTGAGGCTACCTACGACTCGAACAGTCAGGTACCAAGTGGGTTTCATAATAGTAGGACCATTTACTACCTGTTTGGGCGCTACCCCAAAGACCCGGATACGGATGACTACCCGGCAATTGACTTTGTAATATGTCATGGCGATTTTTTAAACGCCGACCACACATACGTCCATCAGAACAAGAGCATCAAAGGCTTTGGCAGCTATGGTGATATTATGATTCGGGACCGAAAGATGTATGTAGCTCCGACACCTTTCGCACTCACCGATGGAACAACTGGTCAGAGAACTCTGATTCTTCCGAAAGGTATGTCCGATACACGACTAGAGCCGGTGGGCGAGTTGACGAGGGTAGAGTGCGAGAAGCTTGTTGTGGGCTACTCCTTCGACTTAAAGGCCAACGTTCTTACGCCTCAGTATATTGATAACCCTGCCGCGGGTACCACTCACCAGTTCGTTGCCTATCGCCCCAAAGGGGTTGATGGACCAGCAGTATCAATGAGGACAATCTTGCCGGAGAACCTTAGTGACTCAAGTGAGGATTGATCAAGTCTTACCTGTATCTACTAACACTCTGACGTCTGGAATTCATGAACAATCTTCCCGTCAAGAGACGTTCGTACGTGCCATCGAAGCCACATCCTTTCCGTTCGAACACGTTAGCCGCATCGCGGAGTTGGAAAGTTGGCGTAAGGAAATCAACCGCCCCATCTACCACATTCACAAGTGGTGGGCCCAGCGCCTAGGGTCGGTCTTCCGTGCAATAGTCCTAGCCACATTCGCTCCCGAGGACGCTGACGTCATGAAGCTTTTCTATAGCCCTGCTAGTTTGTCGAAAGCAGTTGTCTTTGACCCCTTCATGGGTAGCGGCACTACCATCGGGGAGGTTCTGAAGGCAGGCGGCCGCGCCATAGGGCGCGACATTAATGCAGTGGCATATTTTTTGGTGAAGAATGCACTGAGCATGCCGAACCGAAATGATGTTCTGAGAACCTTCCATGCTATCGAAACTGATACGTCGCAAAAAATACAACACTTCTATCGGGCTCGACTAGACAATGGTGTGGAGGCTCCTGTTCTTTACTACTTCTGGGTACAGCAGGTAACATGCCTTGGATGTAATCAGTCGGTAGACCTGTTCGATTCGTATATATTTGCCCAGCACGCTTATCCGAAGCGCTGTCCGGAGGCGCGAGTTCTTTGCCCTATTTGTGGCGCTATCAATCCGACAGCCTACGACTCGCGACATGTGAAATGTAACTCCTGCCATAGCGAGTTTGACCCTAATTCGGGACCTGCCAGAGGCTCAAAGGCAACATGCCCACACTGCGGCAAGACTTTCTCGATTGCCCAGGCAGTTCATAAGCTAGGGCATCCCCCTACCCACAGACAATACGCAAAGCTCGTCCTCAAGACAGATGGAGAGAAGGCTTATCTGCCCACCGATGATTTTGACCGTGCGCTGTACCATAGCGCCGAAGAGGAACTGGAGAAAAATGGGGGAGCACTACCACTGGGACGAATCGAGCCCGGATATAATACGGATCAAGTCTTAAACTATTGCTACACAGCGTGGCACCAGCTTTTTAATGCTCGGCAGCTCTTATGTTTGGGTATGCTGGCTAATCGCATTAAAGCCATTCGCGATGAAAGACAACGAGGTCTTTTCGGGTGCCTATTCTCTGGCATGCTGGAATTCAATAACATGTTTGCTTCGTTTAAAGGCGAGGGAACCGGCGCAGTTAGGCATATGTTCTATCATCATATCCTCAAACCAGAAAGAAAGCCGCTGGAGGCAAACCCTTGGGGTACTCCAAAGAGTTCCGGCGCCTTTTCAACATTGTTCAAGTCAAGAATCCTTAGGGCTCTTGACTATTGTGAGAAGCCTTTCGAGATACGTGTAGTGCAGAATGGCACGCAGGTCTCAAGTGAAAAGGTATTCGGGCTTTCTAAACCTCTGGCTGGTAACATTGTGTCCACGTCTTTGAACGAGTTTTTGGACAACGGTACGGTGTATCTTTCCTGCGGCAATTCAAGACACACTGACCTCGCCTCAGAGAGCGTTGACGCCATTATTACCGACCCACCTTTCTTTGACAATGTACATTATTCGCAGCTAGCCGATTTCTTCTACGGGTGGCAGCGCTACATCCTTGGGCAGACAGATGCTTATGCCCCTGATTCGACACGATCCGAGGAAGAAGTCCAGCAAACCGATGTTTCGGTCTTCACCGACCGACTCGCGGGAGTCTGGTATGAATGTCATAGGGTCCTCAAAACAGAGGGTCTCTTGGTGTTCACATATCACCATTCTCGTCTCGAGGGATGGCGAGCCGTCCTAGCATCGCTCCATAGGGCAGGTTTTTGGGTGGTAGCGACTCACCCGATCAAGTCAGAGATGTCGGTGGCTACTCCAAAGCACCAAGCTCAGGAGCCCATAGACATCGATATCATCCTAGTTTGTCGCAAAGTACTTCCTGGTCAATCCAAGACTGATATGACTCTTCAATCTGTAATCGAACATGCATCGGTTAAAGCGGAAGCCCAGGTTTTGAGGCTTCGCGGTGTGAAGCAATCGTTGAGCCGCAATGATATACAGGCAATCTTCATGGCGCAAGCTATAGCTCTTTTGTCTCGAAATTGTGTAGAGCCAGTGATATTCGACCTGTTTGCCGAAATAGAATCCGAAGCTGGAGCGATCATAGATCGGCTCCATACAAAATAGCGAAAAGTTCACGTAGATAGTTCTCACTATCCTTCCTAGGCTTGACCGTTGTTTTCTCGATTAGAATAGGCTTTGGTCTCAGTAAATGAAATTGACGAGATAATTATACTGGAGTAGTATTAGACAAAAAGGTAAAGAACTAAGTCTATTATAAGGATTTTTCAATGACTGTTCATATCTCTGCCCGAGTTGCTTGGCATGACAGTGGATGGAACGGGTGTATTTGCCGTAATCCAAAAGCCAATACATACTGTAGCGGACAATATTCATATCCTGCTGATACCATATCAGAAAAAAGGAGAACCGATTGGGAACAATCTAATGCCGGTAAAAGCTGTAAGCGCCTTGATGATATTCCTCCCTGTATCTATAGCATCAATGCTTTCGGGCATGAGGAGCTCGAAGCTTTTGATCCACCTCCCAATTGGTTCCGTGATAAAACAAAAATCAAAACATGGCCATTACCTCCCTCTACTGTTTGTCTTTGGCCATATGAAGAAATGTATAAGGATGAGGTCTTAAATCCTTCTGGAGTCACTCCAAAATACAATCCAGATAAACGACGTGATGCTGTAAATACTTTTTTCAATAGTATTATTGAGAATCAAAGCCTGATATTTTATTATGCGAATTACAGCAATCCTTTCAGTGAAAATGATGAACGTCATTACATCCTGGTTGGAATAAGTAGGGTCAAAAAGGTCGGGGAAGAACTTACTTGGATCGGTCAATCAAAAGAGATGGAGAATCGCTATGGGGCTTATGTTTGGATGCGAAATGTTACCTCCAATTACCCTGACGAAGGTTTACGTATTCCATATCACATTTACCAAGATGACCCAGAGAAACTTGAACGTCTTCTTTTTAAACCCGAAAACCCTCGCGATTTCAAGTACGCAACCAGACATATCTCTGATGACGGGGCATTAGGGTTAGTAGAACGATTTTCAGAAATCGTAGGTACTTTACGTGAAATGGGCGATACGAGTGAAAACTGGGAAGTCCGGCTAAATTGGCTTGCAAGTCTAACATCTGACCTTTGGCAAAATCGTGGTGTTTTTCCAGGCATTCTTCACGTATGGGATTATCTCAAGTTTAGGGAGGCCATTTCCTATACCATTAAAGAATCTTCTTTGAAAAGTGAAAAAGATATTAAAGAAGGGATATTCGCTTTTCTTCAAGAAGAAGTAGACACGATTCGGGGTCTTTCACTTAATGCAGAACGAGTGAAATCCGTGAGAAAAGCCTGGAAATATCTGACCCCAGCACAGCAAACATTGTTACGTGATACACTCCCTCGTTTTGACCTTAAAACACCTACTATCAGTAACATCATTGATAATCCAGAGAGCGTGTGCATTCGTTCTTCCCACGATGAAATTGTTGAAAATCCTTATATTCTATCTGAGCAATATATTGGGTCTAGTCCAGATGACCAGATTACATTCAGCCAGATTGACCATGGTATGCTTCCCTCTCCTGAACTTGGTGAGACGTTTAGAGCAGACCCAGATGATTGGCGCAGACTACGAGCACTCTGTTTAGAACAACTTCGAAGAGCCAATCAGCATACTTTTCTTCCCGCGGAGCAGGTATTGGATGGCCTTAATTACAAACTCAGTTTCTTACCGGAATGGAAACGGGCTCAATTCACTTTACGTCAACTTGAAGTAGAAAGGGTTGATCTTGAGGGTGCTCTCACATACCGCGAAGATCAAGAAAAACTATATCTATACCGAAAAACAGTATTTGAAGATGAACGCCTGGTCGAAAACACATTACGTCAGATGGCAGCACGTAAAGATATTGATCTTCGATTTCCTGTATTAGAGACTAACTGGATCAACTATCTAAAAAAGACCGATTCCAAATTAGCAAATGCCCATCCTAAGGATTACGAAGAAGTAATTACACAGCAAGTAGCAGTGTGCCAGAGTATATTTCGTCGGCCATTAAGCGTACTTTGTGGAGCAGCGGGAACGGGGAAGACCACTGTTATTGAGGCAATAATTTCAGCTATCGAAAAAGGACATGGTAGAGGTGCTACTTTTCAACTTCTTGCCCCTACAGGGAAGGCTACTGATAGACTCAGAGAGCGAACTCATAAGGATGCGAATACCATTCACTCTTTCCTCGCCCAACGTGGCTGGCTTAATGACAACCTCACCTATATTCGGCAAGGTGGAAAGAGAGAGGAGAGTATAACCACCTATGTGATCGATGAGGCTTCAATGCTAGATTTAAGCATGCTTGCCACGCTCTTTCGAGCTATCAATTGGACTTCAGTACAAAGACTGATTTTTGTTGGCGATCCAAACCAATTACCTCCAATAGGTGTGGGGAAGGCTTTTGCAGATATTCTTGATTGGCTGAAAAGCGATCTACCAGACAATATTGGTGAACTCAAGATAAATATGCGGCAAATTGAGAATCGACTAACTGGGCAAGGTACAGGCATTCTTGATCTCGCGGATATTTTTACACGTAATCAGTTAGAGGAGGAAAAATCTGCCGACATTGAGGTTCACGAAGATCAAATATTAACTAAGATCCAGGTAGGTGGAGAGGTTGACGCTGATCTCCGGGTATTATTTTGGGATAGTATAGAGCAACTTGAGCAGATACTAATTAATACCATAATTACGGATATGGAAAAGGATACAGGGAGCAAACTGGATATAAATCGGCCGGATAGACTTTGGGACTTATACTTGGGTACCGACGGTACATCTTCACACCCTGAACGCAGTCAAGTGATCTCACCATATCGAGGAGATTTGTTTGGAATTGAGCACCTCAATCTTGTGCTCCAAAACAATAAGAGCAATTGGATGAAAGAGAATAAAGGTGCTCTTGGAGGTATTACTTATAAAGACAAGGTGATTCAGGTGCGAAATCGCCCAAAATCCGATCCTATTTGGGCCTTTAATACTCAAACCAATAAGAGCGAGAAAATCCAAATATTTAACGGACAAATCGGATATACAAAGGTCCATGGATTTGACCATAAGAAATGGTCATCGTCCGACTTTAAATTAAGTCAGTTTCAAGTAGTATTCACCCAAAAACCAGATTTTTGGGTAAACTACACATCGGACTCCGAAGTAATTGATAATCTTGAATTGGCTTATGCCATCTCAGTTCATAAATCACAGGGCAGCGAATTCGGACGAGTCTATTTTGTATTACCGAAACACAAGCGCGGTTTACTTTCGCGAGAATTGATTTACACAGGCTTGACGCGGGCCCAAAATCACTGTACGTTGCTGGTTCAGGAAGATATAAGTCCTATATTAAGCCTCCGACGTCGGGAGAGATCACATCTTCTCAGTATCAATTCCTCACTTTTTCAGTTCAATCCTATTCCTAAAGAATTTCAAAGAATGTTCGAGTGGTACGAAGAAGGAAAAATACACAGGGCGCTTGCTAATTACATGGTCCGCTCAAAATCAGAAGTAATTATTGCAAATATGCTTTTTGAGCGTGATATACCGTTTACATACGAAACGCCCTTATATGCACCAGACGGAACAATGTTCCTACCTGACTTCACTATCAATTGGCACGGCGAAACATGGTATTGGGAACATGAAGGGATGACTCATAATCAGGAATATCGAAATCATCAAGAAACAAAGCATGCATGGTATAAGAAGCATGGCTTTTCTGATCGGCTAATTATAACTAAAGAGAAAGGTGGCTTTGATAGTCACCAAGTAAAGGGAATCATTGAGGAGCATTTTAATCAGTAAGTTCTCGTTTTCCATAGTTTACTATTAGGCTACGATTTTCGTCGGTATTAAGAATAATATGCAAATATTATCGAAAAAAGATATTCCAAGACAACTTTGGTGGAATAATATACTCCACATGCCCGATTGTTTAGTGGGTTCATATGAGGCATTGTTGGAAGAATATAATGTTAAGCACTTGGCATTAGATTTAGAGAATCCTGGTAATGTCATTGGAGGCCCAACTTCTGAAGCGACATTAGAATATTTCGCGAGAAGATATGGTGTCAGTGCATGTCGAATTGAAAGCTTGGTTCTTGATCCTGATAGAGCTTTCCTTTCAATCTCAGAAGATTTAATAAACATTTTTTCTGAGGGGAAAATAGCGCTGCTTGATATAGCATGTGGGTCTGGTAGTGTTGGAGCTAGCTTATTATCAACCTTTTACATGTTAAGAAGAGAACAAATACTCCCAATAACACCTACTTCAATTCAAATAATTGGCGGTGATTGCTCACCGTACGCACTGGATATATATGACAAGATGATGAATCGACTATTGCACGACTTAGAGAGGACAGGAATCCAATCGCAGTTACACACGGTGAAATGGCATGCAGAAGCGTCTTATGCAACTTCAGAATTGTTTGATTTGTTATTTGATCAAAATCCAGATGCAGATGAATATATCGTATTTATCGCCAATTTTTCTGGTGCCATGGATCCACACTTCGATGAGTATAAAAATTCGATTCAGCATATATTTGACAGAACTCATAACAAGAGGTGCGCAATTGTGTGGGTCGAACCAGGGGGATATAACAAGGGACTAAACTTGTTCGAAAAGCTGAAGAAAAAAATAGATATGACAGGTTGGATGCGGTCAAACCAGATTGGCCCCATAAACTACGAATACAAATGGTTCCATCCATTTCAGAAAAGGCCTCTTTCCTGCAGGGTGATGTTGAAGGCATACAGTAATAGTAGACGAGAATAAATGGATAAATTTTCAAATAATTTAGCAGTCCGCGCTTTGAATCATTGGCGTAATTACAGCATACCAACATATCTGGGATTGCGGATATTACTATTACAAGTACCAAAATCAGAATCATCTAATTTTCTAACAGAATATCTAATAAATAAATTGCCGTTACGACAGTCAGGAAGATATCGTCATTTTCCGCGTTTTAAAGGGTTTTCATCTTCAGGAGATACTGAATATCGAGATATGTATGCCGCTAGCCCATCAACTGCATTAGCCGAGGCCTATACTTTGTCGATATTAGAGCAAGTCCCCGCTCTACAGAATAATGAATGCGTATACAGCTATTTATGGCCCACTTCAAGGACGGCCGGAAGAAGCTTTACATATTTTTACTCAGGCTATAGCGATAGAAACGCTCGAATTTCAAAACTACTCAAACAAAATACAAACTTTTTTGTAGTATCAAATGATATCAAAAAATTCTATCCTACGATAGGCCAGCAAATTGTTTTAAAGATTTTAAGCGAGCATTTAGATAGCATTAAAGAAACGAAATATTATGATTTTATCGTAAACACATGTCATCAATTACTTAGTTGTACGAACAAAGGGATCCCTATCGGACCAGCCTTAAGTCATGTTTTGGCTAATCTTGTTTTAGAGCCTGTTGATAATGAAATGCATTCACAATTGAAAGGGAGATATTTCAGATATGTTGACGATATATTAATGGTCCTTGAAGAAGAAGAAGTTTCTACCATGCAGAAGAAGTTAGAAAATATCCTAAACGAGCAAGGGTTTCATCTGAATGCTGATAAAAAAGACAAGGTATCTGCTTCTGATTGGTTAGACAATCTATTTAATTCCGAAGAAAGTTTTATGAGTCAGCAATTTGATGAACTTTCCAATAGAATTCATTTATATTTGTGGAATGAGCCCAGTAATAAAAAGGCACTTGCCGATAGCTTCAAAGAAGAAGGTATTGCAATGCCTATACAGAGATTTGCGATAAATGCCCTTTATGGCAGATATCAGCGCTATATGAAGTATCTTGTTAAGATGGATACAACAAATATGTATAGAATACTTATCGCAAATCTAAAACATGAAAATACTCATACAATAATGTCCGATACTTCATATTTATATAATCGATTCTATGAAATAGGTTCAAGAATACAGATTGAAACAGATTACAACCATCAACTCGTAAAAAAATTGCAGATACAAAGGCTTCGCTATTTTCTTAATAGGCTTATCTATTTAACACCATATGTTGATTATAAAAAACTACTTGATATTACACCTAATATAGTAGAATTCTACGAGTACAGATCACTAATAAACTCACTAATTATCAAATCAGTTAGTGAACTTATTAAGATACCAGGCCCGGCCATTTCTACCTTTGCTTCGGTTTTTCAAGAGCTTGCACTTGGAAAAATTGAGCTTAATACAGCTCAAATAGATTATCAGATTATGTTAGATAGTTTGGCCACTCTTTCAGCATTTGGGATATTTGAACCACCAGGAGATTGGATTGAAAGATTAATACCAAAAGATAAAGAGTACATCAATTTTTGCATGTTTACGCCATTATCCTCTCGAGCTCTAAAAGATTTTTCCTACGAGGATGAATTACGTGCTTTACAGATTAATGTAGATGCCACTTTACGACAGGTGCTCATGACAACAAGGTTTAGTGATGATGAAGGAATTAATTTAGACGCATTATTAGTAAGCGCATATGGTTACTGAAAATAACAAATTCAAATACGATAAGCTTCAAGTGATAAGATTAGCTAAACAATTGGTTAATGGAAATGCTTTAATCCTCGATACGGAGACGACGGGGTTAGGAGAGAAGGATGAGATCGTAGAATTATCTATTATTGATATACAAGGGAATGTTTTTATTGACACTTTAATCAAACCAACTATTTTAATTCCTCCTAGTGCATCAGCTATTCACAAAATAAAAAATACGGATATATCCAGCGCTCCGTATATTACCGACTTCATTGCCGAATTAACCCAATTATTTCAAAATAATACCGTAGCTATCTATAATGCAGAATTTGATCTCAGGATGCTACGTCAGTCATTACACGCACATGGTCTTAGACTCCCTCACACCTTACGAGATAACGTCTGCTGCGCAATGGAACTATATTCAATATTCAATGGAGAGTACGACAAAAGTAAAATGGGCTATAAATGGATTGGGTTAGGTTCAGCAGCTGCTAGATTAGGTATTATCGTACCAAGCAATTTTCATCGCGCGAAAATAGATGCAGAATTAACTCGCGAAGTCATATTGAAAATCGCAAATTTTCAATAAACATTAGCCGAACTGAGTCACTTCTTTATTAACAAGAAAATCTCCTATTGCATGCTATCACACATTAGCTTGAAATGTTACCTCGCGACACAAAACATCGAGTTATGTCATAGTTTCCCTCCCTTTGAGGAGCATCATAGCTTCAGTGCACGACGTTCCCGACCGAGCCTGCGTAAAAGCTTATATCCCAACGAAACAGGTATTCCCTCATGTCAAGTCGAGGGGAATATTTTCTTTCAAAACGCCTTGTAAATGCTAGGATAATAAGCACCCACCTCTACAGGTCTGTGATGGGCGAAAACACACCCACGAGGCCGGTAGAATCCGGTATGCTGGAGAGAAAACCAGTAACCGGAGGGAACGGGTGCTT
>Ga0187886_1002048_pt1 | contig 16823 bp, 15 predicted proteins | sample June2016WEW_20_1_FD_133001 | JGI IMG/M metagenome (GOLD analysis project Ga0187886, IMG submission 133001) | Peatland microbial communities from SPRUCE experiment site at the Marcell Experimental Forest, Minnesota, USA - June2016WEW_20_150 | ecosystem: Environmental > Terrestrial > Soil >... | reverse complement strand
TAGGTAAGTGCAATTCACTACCATGGCTCGACAACGTTCCGCCAAACATGTCTCGGGTCTGCTTACAGAGCGCCAGATAGAAGTTCTGAGACTCAGAGCACAAGGGTACACACAGAAACGAGTCGCCCAACAAATCGGAACAAGCAGAGAGAATGTTGTTCTCCTAGAATCACGAGCGAAGATGAACATCGAGCGCGCGAGGGCGACTCTCGACAGCCTGAAACATCAAGGGCTAGCTGTTTCAGTGGAGATACCGAAAGGAACTCATCTCGTGGACATTCCGCGAATGATTCTGAATCGTGCGAACCGTGCAAAGATCAAGCTAGGCGCGAATTTCACTCGAATCTTCGAGGATATGCGTTTCAAAGCGAGGAGCCACATCTCCGGTACTCGAGTCTCGAAACCGATTGTGGTGACGGTGTATCCGGACGGCGACTACTCAATCGAGTGAGCATCACTACCGAGCGTCGACAACGAATTCGCTCCCTCGGAAAGCGTATATATATGACATAGGATAACACTTAATTCCTTATAATCAGTTGTTATATGCCCGTGAGCCTACGTTTGACACGTAAGCCAGACCCAGATGAGATCAAAGCGTCAAAGGTATTCCAGCTCTGGATCAAGGGGCTCAAGGTCAACACACAGAGCGTCTACGGGCATTATCTTGCGCGGCTCCTCAGAGCCGCAGAGATTACACCTGAGCAAGTCTTGGAGGAAGCGAAGAATGATCTCCCCGGTCTATGGCGCAGAGTGAAACCACACGCGAACACGATAAGTTCAGAGAAGGGCCGCTACACGGCCCTATACGCTCTCAGACGTTTCCTCATAGACAATGGCTACGAGGATCTCCCGCCTGCACGAATCATCAAGCCAAGAAGAGTCAAACCAAGAACCTATCTGACATGGGATCAAGGGCTGGCGATATGTGCCGCTGCATCTCGGCCCTATAATCTCATTTTCAAACTAATGTTGTATTGTGGTTGGGGAATAGGAGAGTTCTTACATTTCAACAGGCAAGAGACGTGGGCGCGGGTCAAATCATATCTCGCATCAAATCCATCCGCCGAATATTTCAGGCATGATTACCCACCGAGAAAGATCAATCCAGAAGGATTCTACTCACTCGTTCCAACCCTACTTCTCAAGGAAATAATCTCACTCGGTGTTCCTGTACCTCTATGTTCGAAAGGACGAGTCGTTGACGGCGTTCCACATGATGGCGTTCCGTTAGACATGGAGCATTATCATTCAGCGGGTCAGTACATGGGGTCAGCGTTTAGCACAGCATTGCAGAAGGCACCCATCACTGTTCAGGGCAAACCGACTGCACATGATCTGCGTGACACATTCCGCACTAGGGCCGAGTTTGTAGCTTGCAGCGCGAGTGCAGCCGAATTCGTTATGGGTCACCAGATAGATCCACTCGAATACAACAAATGCTACCACGATGAACGATGGGTCTGGAACGAGCTCAAGAAGCTTTTCGGCCCAGCCGCGGTCACGGAGCAACGAATTGAGGGCTTAGAGCGACGGATTGGACAAGCTATCTCGACAAGTCAAGGTAAACCTGAAGCACTCATGAGCATCGCAAAAATTCTTGACGCGTTCAGGCGGGGCGAAGGTCCACCGATAACAAAGAGTGAAATCGCTGAGGCCACGAAGCTTGTTGCAAAATTGAACGAGCTAGCAGAGATAATGCAAAAAGGTGAGGAACTGAACCTCAGAGGACAAGTTGAAGCGCTGCTTGCCGAAGAAAAAGCCAAGGAGCTGATAGTGAAATTCTACAAGGCAATGAAAAGCGAGCCGCCCACGACTAGCAAAGTGAAGAAACTAGACTTTAATGCAATAGTCCATCCGAAACGCAAGCGTAGCTAATAGTGGAAATAGTACTATTTTGATCGGTCTGGGTAGGCTGCAAGGGTTTTCTTCATCAGCTCTTCGAACCTCGGATCAGAAGTGATTTCGTCAAAGAACGGAGAAAGTTTGACTTCGAAAGGAGTACGTGTGCGGGCCTCGAACGCCTTCTCAAGCCATTCCAAAGCCCGATCCCCATTACCCAACTTCAGGTGAATGAACGCTAGAGACCAGTAGTTCACATCCCCAGCACGTTCATGAGCAGAAGCCTCTTCGCATTCTCTCAAGATCTGCTTCGCCTCTTCAGTCCGCCCTACTATTGCATAAACGCCTCCGGCGTATGCTTTTGTCGCGGTCGAGAGAGGTTGGTAAAAGGGCAGCACCCGCTCCCAATCCGCCAAGGCTTCCTTGAACATTGACTTGGCCAAGTGAACCCAAGTACGGTTATCAAGTGCTGGCAGGAAATTGGGATTGAGTTCCAGCGCTTTGTCAAGTTCTGTCAATGCAACGTCATACTGCCGAGCATCAAGGTAGACAACACCCGCGTACGCATGTATCATTGGGGACAGGGGATCAAGTTCTTCCGCGATCTTCAATTCCTTGATCGCTTCGTCTAAGCGTCCAAGGTTATGAAGTTGGATGGAGTACCAGTGATGCGCTGTCGCGTAGTTAGGATTGCTTCTTATCGCCTTAGCGAACTCCTCTTCCGCCCAAGGTCAATCCCACTGGCGACTCAGAATATTGCCGAGTGAGGTGTGAGCTTCAGCTAGTGTGTCGTCAAGCTCAAGCGCCTTCTTCGCTGCCTGTTTGGCCTTTGGGAAACCCTCGCTTGGGGCGAGGTATCCATGATCCGCGAGTATAATGTAACTGTCAGCCAATCCCGCGTAGGCAAGAGCAAACCTGGGATCCATCCTTATCGCTTCCTCGAAGTACTTGATCGCCTTCTCAAGAGCGTCTCTGGATCTTTCGTTCCAGTAGTATCTGCCTTTCAGGTAGAACGTGTAGGCGGTGATGTCTCCGGTAGGTTTCTTCTCAATACGCTCTCTTTCCTCGCTCAGTAGTTGCGTTTCTAGGGCAGCGCTCACATTTTGGGCGACTTCAGTCTGAATTGCGAAGACGTCCTCAAGCTGCCGGTCATAATTCTGTACCCAAATGTGCTTTTCAGTAGTAGCATCAATGAGCTGTGCAGTGACTCGTAGTCTGTTCGCTGCCATGCGGACGCTTCCCTCAAGTACTGTCCCAGCTTTCAGTTCTTTCCCTATCTCGCCTACGCCTCTTCCTGTGCCTCTGAATCGCATTGTGGATGTTCGAGCGATCACTTCGAATCCACTAATGGTTGAGAGTCGCGCTATCAGCTCCTCCGTAAGTCCGTCCGCGAAGTATTCGTCGTTTGGGTCGGGGCTGATGTTCAGGAATGGCAGTACGGCGATTCGTTTCTTATCGAGGCTGATTTTGGTTATTTCGCTATTCTCCTTGAGGGGCAGGACTCTGTACACATTGATTGGATATTCTATGTTCTTCAATTTGTGTGGTCCAAGGTCTTCAGTTGGGTAGTCTATTTTGTTTCTGATTTGATCGTAGACCTGTTGAGATATGCAGATCCCATCTGCTTCCGCCAACGGCTCAATTCTCGACGCAATATTGACAGCATCTCCAAGCACGTCGCTCTGTCGCTGTATTACATCGCCAAGGTGAATTCCGATTCGCAGATGAATACATCTCTCAGCTATTGACTGTTCATTATGGCTGTGAAGCGTCTTCTGTATGTCTACTGCGCATTGTGTTGCTTCGAGAGCGCTTCCGAACTCTATGAGGAATGCGTCGCCTATCGTCTTTATCTCGTGGCCATTGTGGCGGGCGACTATCGGGCGGACTATCTTTCTATGCTCCTCCAGCAGCTCAAGAGCCAGTCGCTCGTTCTTCTGAGTTAGAGAACTGTATCCGACGATGTCGGTGAACATTACGGCTGCCAGTCTTCTCTGATCGCCGCTCATTTGCCCTTCCCCCTATGGTGAGTTCTTGTGACTACGTGTGCGCTTGGTTATAGAAGGGAGTTTTGTTAGAACTTCTGGGATGACCTCTCCCTGAATAGGCTTCTTCTCTTCAGGAGCGCCAATAATGGATTGCGTGGAAGAAACGTAGAGACGGTGGTAACGTCAAGTTAATGACTGCTGAGAGGTTTAGGTTGGGCTGTCAAAAATCGTCTGCTAACGGTGTTGCGTAATTCGAGGTTTCTCAGGATTCAAGCAAAAGCCGGTGCAGATTTGAATCTTATCACGAATTCAACTGCTACTGTTAGTCGTATTATTTTCGGCCTCCTGTTCTTCAAAGGTTGCCATGAATTTCTGAATGGGTTTAGCAACAATCGGACTCATTTCCGCGATGTTCAGGATTTTTTCGATGGCCTCTTGATCTATCTTGCCATTTCCATCGACTGGAAAAGGCACAGTTAGTTTTTCTTTCTTGTTGTCATAGCATTTCTTTCCATAGGAGTAACGCCATCTTTCCCCGTTGAGACTTGCTATTGCGTACAAGATTGTCGTCAGTTTCACGCCTTTCTTGGGGATACATATGAACACATTATCCTTGACTGCGAATTGATATGGATGAAAGAAAGCGGTTGATGGCATATCCCCATCGCAAGTTATCGTTACACAGTTCTTGCAAGTTCCTTTGTCTTTGGGAATCTCAAAGTAACCTTCTACGCCATGATCCCTTGTTTTCTCTGTCTTACATGATATTAGCGGAATTGAACCGTTCTCAAGGTAGGCGGAAGCATAGATATCGCCCGTTTGCATTTTGGAGAAAATTGCATCCAGTTTCATGCGAACGAATTTGTAGGTCATAGCATGTCCTCCTTCTTGCTGCGGATGAGAAAAGCAATCAGTTCTCTTGCATTCTCATCTACGCCCTGTCGTATGGTGTCAGGGCTTGGAATGCCCGCGTCGATATACGCTTCAGGAATCAGTTCAAAGTCTTTGTCGCTGAAGTCCACTGCGGGGCATGCTTTCTGAAATTCCTCAATGCTAGGAGCGGAGATGTTTGGATTAACTACAAAGTTCTGAACGAGTCCCTTTACTGAATCCAATTCATCTGGAATCCGGTTATCCCTTAACCGCTTATGTTTGACCTTGCGGAAGCCGTCCGTGCGTACTCTAATCCATAACACATTCTGGTTCGGTGGGTGCTTTACTCCTTTCTTAACGATTATTGCAAGTGGTGGAGGTTGAGACTGAGGGTAGAATAGATCATATGGAAGAGTGATTACTGAAAGCAATGTATTCTTTTTAAGAAGTTCTTTCCTCCATGTTTTGTATCCTCCTGCTTTCACCATCGCAGAGCATGGGAGTATGGAGAACAGTAGTCCGTTGTCCTCCATCTGATCGAGCGCATGATTGATGAATTTGTACTCCTTTTCAGCGCCTTTCTTCAAAGCAAATGGAGGGTTCATTAGCACCTTGGTTACGGCCTTTGTGCCCTTGGAGGCTTGAGTGCGAGAAACAAATTTTGCAGAGGCCTTTTCATCGACCGTGCTTGCAACCAGTCCTCTATTTAGGCAACTGTCGTTATTGATGTTGTTTTTGCCATCGCCGCGAAAAATCATATTAACTATAGCTAGAGTTGCAATGCTCGACTGTCTATCAATGCCGAAAATGCGATGTAACCAGAATGTCTCAAGTTGTGGCCTTTGCTCCATCGATGACGCAAGTGCGGGGCCCCTAAAAATGGGGGTATTTGGTCAGAATAGCCTATTCTCGCCTTTCATGCGAAAATTGGGTTATAATCAAACGCGGAACGGCGAAAAATCGGTTATAATGCTCGAAATTCGGGTCAGAAGCTGGGTTGTGACCGGCCCCCAAAAGTGCGTCAGTGACCTTCCATCGCATTATGGGAGTTCCGGCACCCCGGAGAAACCATCTATGCTGGGTTATGACCCGGCTTGAAAAGTGCGATTGGAGCGTCAGTGGTTTCTAGGCGGCCAAGACTCCGCGCAAGGGTACATTTCATGAATACCGTTATGTCGAGTTCTTTCGAGCGCCCTACTATGTCGCGGACCCATTCTCTCTTTGGCTGAACATATTCTCCCCGTCCTTTCGACAATGCTCCGATGATCACCCAGTTGACCTTTGATAAGGAGGCTCGTTTTGGTAGCGGCCCAAGCAGTGGATCTTCCGCGGTGCGTGGAATCATGCCATGTATTCTTGTGGATCATTCTCCTAAATCGAACATTTATGTCAGGTTACATCTTGGTCTGACTTGCCGAACGCCTCCCGATGGGACAATGGGAAAACCCAAGCACGAACGCCAGAAGTGTTGAGCCAAGAGCGATTAGGTGTGGCCAAATCACTCCAAGGTAAGTCGGTACAGATAATATGTCACAGTAATTGAGACTGCAAAGACTTCTATGAGCAGCGACATATGCTAGATTCTCAGGAGTCTCGTGACGTCACTAAGAGTGCCTTGGGGTACCACGAAGTCTTTCATAGTCTTCAACCCTGGCTCGGCATTCATTACGTGTGGGATCATGTTCACATTGTTGGCAACCGTAATTGCGTCACCTGCAAATCCTCCCTTAATGACAAGGTTCATGTTCGGTTTCCCTTCGATACTGAAGACGTCGTTGATTTCCAATCCGTCCTCCTTTGGCATAATACTACAGGCATAGTTTAGGATGATGAACTCGACGCCTTTCGCAATCCCCACAGTTCTTTGACGAAAACCAGACATCCTACCTGTTGTCTTAGAGATTATGGGCTCGGACGTTATCTTTGCATCGTCTAACTCCCAGCCGATCACATCGGCCACCATATGCACCGAATCCATAATCGGCTCCATAATCCGCAACTCCTTGTTTGCAACGGCAGCCCTGTACTGATCGAGCGTTAACGTTCGTCCTATCCCCCATCTTCTATTGGCTAATTCACCATACACAGAATAGTCTGTCGTCCTGCTGGCTTCAATCCTTCTTATATCTTCACAGACACCACACAGAACTATGAGGAATGTGTCAAACACAAACCCGGGGACTGAGCCTGTTCCAAGAACGGTCACTCCGTACTTCCTGGCTTCTCGGTCGATCTTCTTAGAGAGTTCCGGTTGTCGCTTGAATGGGTAGGCCAAGTCCTCGCACGTCGAAATCACGTCGATGCCAGCCTTCAATGCCGGGGATATTTGCGGGTAGAGTTTCTCAAGGACTCCAGCGGTCGCGTAGAGGACGATATCAGGCCTGGTCCCGGAGAGGACTTTCCCTATGTCGTTGGAGACTTTCACTCTCATCTTCTTGCCTACACCTATCACGTCTCCCAAATCCTTTCCAATCATGCTCTCGATCACCTCGACTGCTCCCACAATTTCCAGACCCTTCTTCCTTGACATGAGCCTGGCCATTTCACTACCCATTGCACCGAGTCCTACTTGCACAACCCTGATGTTCTTAGTCAATCAAATCACCGAACAGGCCTTCAAGTAAAAAGGGAGGTGGAACGAAAACGTTACTATCATTTTCTTGTCTCTAGGCCATGTATTCCAGTTCTGTAGGGACTTTATATTCCAGTAAAAACTCTCTTGGATTTTCAGGGAGGGGACTGTCATCGCTTCTTTGCCATCGACTTCGATGCCGTTCGATCAATTACCACTGGGCATGATTTGACTAGATATGAGTCGAACGACTTGTTCTTGGACGACTTGTTCTTGGACATGATTAAGAACCCACTTCTCTGCCATCATCGTGGGCGGTCAAGTACAGAGTTCACCTTGAAGAACGGTTACTGCCTTTCCGCCTAGAAAGACCCTGTCTGTTCCGACGCGGACGTGGATCACTCCGCCACGCGCTGACGCTTGGTAGGCTATGAACTCGCTCTTGTGCAGCCGGTCCTCCCAGAATGGACCCAGACAACAATGCGCGGAACCTGTTACTGGGTCCTCATCGACACCGACCCTTGGTGCGAAAAACCGCGATACGAAATCGAAGCCTGGAGTACTAGCTTTGGCAGTTACCGCAACTCCATTGATCGGAACTGAGGCTAAGCGTCGAAAGTCCGGCTTCAGATTGCGGACGATCGCCTCGGAATCTACTTCAACAATATGGTAGAGTTCATTCTTGCCCACGAATCTCGGTGCTACGCCCAAGGATTCGATGAGTCCATCTGGAGGAGAAGTAGACGTAGGAGGCTGTCGAGGAAAATCAAGCTCGATTAATTCTCCCTTCCGTTTAGCGGTCAGGAGACCACTTCTCGTATAGAATTGTGCTTGTTCTTGTCGCTTCATATACTCCCTTTCGAAGAGGATGTGGGCGCTGGCCAGTGTTGCGTATCCGCAAAGATCTACTTCCAAAACAGGAGTAAACCACCTAAGGTTGTACCCTCCATCTTTCCGATCCAAGAAAGCCGTTTCCGAGAAATTAATTTCACTCGCCATAGCTTGCATCCAATGATCGTCGCGCGGTTCAGACAATATGCAGACGGCCGCGGCATTACCCGAGAAGTGGTTGTCAGTAAACGCGTCGACTATGAAAATCGTAGGTCTCATCTTCAAGCTCATTGTTCTAACTACTCCCATCTGTCCGTGCTAAGTATGCGTCAGCCGGATAGAGATAAGTCAGTCTTTCGCGAGGATTCGTCTCTTTCATACAGAGGGACACATGTAGGAAGCCAGCTCATGAATAGTGTTTGGAGAATAGTCTTATTATGATACCGCGGCTGATCTTATTGGTCTTGGAAGCCATAAAAGACCGCAAGTGATTCTCGTTCAGATTCCCGTGAACTTGTCGACTCCCATGGTCTTCTCGATGACAACTATGACGGCAAATGTGATAATCAGTAGGACAGAAGAGACGGCCGCGATCGCTGGCGAAAAACTGCTCTTCATGAAAGCAAAAAGCGTTACCGGAAGTGTATAGGTCTTGTAGTCTGACAGAAAGATAGCTACCCCCAAGTCGTCAAATGATGTTGCGAATGCGAAAACTCCCCCTGCTATTAGGCCGGGTTTTATCAAAGGCAGGGTGATTTTCCCAAACGTCTGAATTTCATCGGCACCGAGGTTCTTGGCTGCATCTTCGAGCGACACATCTAGGCCAATAAAGGCTGCCATCGTGGTCCTCAGCACATAGGGAATCACCAATATTACGTGAGCTACAAGTAGCTTTCCGAATGTAAAATAGAACCCTACCATATTGAAGTATGTAAGGAGTGAAACGCCAAACACGATCGAGGGTAACGACAGCGGCGAAACGAAGAGCGTACTCAAGAACTGCTTTCCCTTGAAGTCGTATCTTACTATCGCATAGGCGCATGGGACGCCGATTAATAGCGAGAAGACCGTCGCAAGGGAAGCCAGAACAATACTTGTCCGCAATGCCTCCATCAAAGGTGCCGTATTTATGAAATACACATACCAGTGCAACGACAGGCCCGTGGTAGGGAAGACCATAATCATTCCGGGCTCCATCGACGTCAAGACTATCAGAACCGGCGGTATTACAAGAAACAACATCGTCAAGACTACCGCAAGCCACTTTAGTTTACTCCCAATAGACTCGAAGAGCCTGCGAAGTGTCATCTCACCTTATCGCCATCCTACTAACTAGGATCTTGTTGACAAAGTAGACAATCACGAGTGCAAAAAGTAGGAGGATCACTGACATGACTGCACCGAAAGGATAGTTCAGCGTATACATGAACCTGTCATAGATGAGAACGGGCAAAGTCAGGACCATTCCCGCGCCCAGCACTACTGGAGTAATGAAGAAGTTTGCGCCTATCGCGAGACACAGAACAGTTGCAGCGATGATTCCCGGCAGACTCAACGGAAGAGTCACCTTGTAGAATGTTTGAAGGCCAGTGGCACCCAGATTCCGAGCTGCATCCTCAAGTGACGGGTCAATCTTCTGAATGGCGCTGACCAGGGACAGGGCGGCGACTGGAATCAGGAAGTAAGTTATGCCGATATCAACTGCGCTCTCTGTGCCAATGAGGTTGAGCGGCCCTCCACCATAGAAACTCATGAGCCAGCTCAAAATGCCATTCCGGCCCAGAAGAATCGCCAATGAGAATACCCGGCCAATTGACGACACATATAGACCTGCAATAACCCAGACAAGAAGGAGTTTCTTCAACGCTTTGGACTGGGATCTCGCAATCGTATATCCTACTGGATACCCGAGAAGAACAGCCGCTACAGTAGACACGGCAGCAGTTCGTAAAGTAAGGAACAAATACTCCCAATAGACGGAACTTGAGAAGAAATCAATGTAATTACTAATGGTCAGTGTTGGTTTTATGGCCTCCTTCCAACCAACGGCTCCCTGTACATATGTGCTAAAGCTCAATGATGCCAAAGCTGCAAACGGGAGTATGAAGAAGACCAAGAAGACTAGAAGTGCGGGAGCAACTAAGAAACTGGCTGCATATCTCAAGACATCACGATCCCGCACAACAGCCGTCGAGATTTCTTGCCCGCATTTGCATCAAGTCTGCTTGGGTATCACGATGCAATTCTCGGGATCCCATTCGACATAGACTTCATCTGGATAATCTTTCCCCGTTGAACGCACTATGGGCTTGTCTAGAATGACTTGGGAGCCTCCATGTAGAGCGACATAATACCTGCGGTAAGACCCGAGGTAGACCCGATGCGTGATTCTTCCGTTAAAGGAATTCATTTGTTTCGTTGGTCTTTCTTTGATGTCAATCTTCTCAGGTCTGATAGATACGCTCACCTTCGCATTTTTTCCAAACGTCTTCTTGTGTTCTTCGTCGAGTACTAACTGACCGAATAAGGTCAGCCCAACACTTGTCTTGACCCTTACTAGGTCGCTGATCTCACTTACTTCCCCTTCGAAGAAGTTTGCCTCTCCGACGAAGTCCGCGATGAACGTGTTCCTAGGCGATTCGTAGATCTCGGTTGGGGATCCGATTTGTGCTATCTTCCCCTGATTCATGACCGCAATTCGATCTGATAGCACAAGAGCTTCTCCTTGGTCATGAGTTACGTACATGGCGGTCAACCCCATGTTCCTTTGGATTTCCTTCAACTCTATGCGCATCGCCATGCGTAGCTTCAAATCCAAGTTGCTTAGCGGCTCATCAAGAAGCAGAACCTGAGGTTCGACTACGAGTGCTCTCGCTAACGCTATTCTCTGCTGTTGCCCTCCGCTTAACTCTCTTGGGTAACGGTGCTCAACCCCTGTGAGCTGCACCACACGTAGAACCCTCTCGACCTTCTCCTTGATCGCGTCATGACTTACTCTTCGCAGTCTTAGCCCGAAAGCTATGTTCTCGTACGCAGTCATGTGAGGAAAAAGCGCGTAATTCTGGAAAACCATTCCAAGACTTCTGTCATAAGATGGTATCTCATTGACTCTTTCGCCTCTGATGAAAATTGAACCCTTATCAGGTTTGAGGAAGCCAGCGATCAATCTGAGGGTCGTGGTTTTTCCGCAGCCGCTCGGACCAAGCAGAGTAAGGAATTCTCTCTCGTTGATGCATAAGCTCAGATTATCGACGGCCAAAGTCTTTCCAAAAGACTTCGACACTCCTTCTAGAGTCACGATGCCATCCAAATCATTCACAGCCGCGGCAAAGCCAACATGAACGGTAGGACATCAACTATGACGTAGGGGAGAAAAAAAGCTCGCGCGTAGCTAGGCCACGCCCGAGCCATTTTCATGCTAGAGATATCATTTGGACATTAGCGGCGCTATCTGGGTCTCCCAGGCCTTCAACCATGCGTCTTGATTGGCTACTATGACCTCATCGTCTGGCCAATATCCGTACTTCTGTACTTCGTCAGCTGTCAAGATGTAGGTTGCGGCCGATGCAGACAGATGGGTCTGCGAATTTGTCGAGGGATATCCAGTGAGGTCGACGTGGTGTTGATTGTTCTCCGTATCAAGATAGAGGTTCACAAAGTCCAGTGCTATGTCTTTTCGAGGGGTGTCGATCACGACGATTCCTTCTCCGTCTGTGTAGACCTTGCCATCGTCCCAGTGCTTTAGTGCAACAACGTTTGCATTTTGGCTTGCAGCTTGGCCAATGAGGCCCGCCTCGCCTATGCCAACGGGAAAGTCTCCACTCACGAGGTTTCTAATTAACACTGATTCGCTTTCGTAAACTGAGCCTATGTTGCCTGTCTTCGCTAGATCTATCAGGGCGTCCACGCCTGGTTGCCAGTTCTTCTCGTCCCCTCCTCTAGAGAGAGCGAACGTGGTGAACAGGGAACCCGGCACGTAGTGTGGTGACATAATCGTCAGTTTACCTTTCAGGTCAGGCCGGTAAAAATCAGCGATTTTCGTTATTGGTGTCGTAACAATATCTTTACGATATGCAATAATGTAATTGACGTATTCGTTGATTATGCCATGGGGCGTTCCTTCTTTCTGTGCAAATGGCCTGTAGTTAGCCATGTTTGGTATCTTATCAGGGGTCAACGGGACTGTAAATCCATCACTCGTTGCTTTCAGCATGGGAACCGGGGCGGCAAAGAAGACGTCTATTCCAACATTGGGCCAATTTGCTCTGATTTTCTCATACGTCGCGTCAGAGGCTCCCTCGAGTTCGACGAATACTGGATGACCAGTTTTCTCTGTGAACTTTCTTCCTATGTCCAAGACCGCTTGCTGCCATGCGCCTCCCCAGGTAGCGACTATGATAGGTTCCACGTTAGGTTTCTGTGCTACAGGGAGAATATATTGTGCGCTTCCCAGACCGGCTACATAAGCGACGACGACCCCTCCCGCCCCTGCAACAAGTTTCACATAGTTTCTTCTGGTTATCTTCTGTTGACTCATTAAGAGTGCACCCAGATCAGTTGGACATACAATGCTTATAACGTTTGTCATACAGAATGCAAGAAAAGAGGGTCCTTGTTGGCCTACAGGATAAAAGCAAGGAAGTTGGTTGTCCAATGTCCAATGTCCAATGCCCGTGTGAGATGTTTGAGAGAAGGACTGAAAGCCAAATACTCTTCTCCTACTGCGGAAGAGAGAGCCCGTTTCTTTATCTGCCACAGCCTCGCATCTAGCCGGCAGCTACTGGAGGTTTGTATTCGTTGAGGACCACACAGGTTCCAAAGAGTCTTACTCCGAAAGACATGACTCAGATTTACCGTTGGCTAGCCCTGGCACGTAAATTCGATGAGACTTTGGTGAGACTATTCTATGAGCAGAGAAGTCCTGAGAATCCACATTCCAACATTGGTCAAGAAGCCGTAGCAGCAGGCACACTCTACAGACTGCGGGAGAACGATTGGGTGGTTCCCTCGCTCAGGACGAGACTCGCTCTTATCATGAGAGGTGTGCCTCTTAAGGAGCAATTCGCGGGCGCTATGGGAAAGGCCACAGGGCCCTCTGGAGGGCGGTCCACTTCACATCATCTGGGCGACAACACAAGAGGGATACTTGGCACCACGGGCTTAGTTGGCTCGCATATTCCTGAAGCTACGGGGGTTGCCTTGGCTTGTAAGCTGCGCAAAATGGACTCGTTAGTCGTTTGTTTCTTCGGGGATGGCGCGTCCAATAGGGGGGACTTCCATGAAGGACTAAATTTCGCAGGACTGAAGAAGCTGCCCATAATCTTCGTGGTTGAAAACAATCAATACGCGGAATGGACCCCAATCAAACACCATCTTCCAATAAAGAACATAGCGGATAGAGCATCGAGCTATGGTTTCCCAGGTGTAGTCGTAGACGGCATGGATGTCTTGGCCGTGTATTCTGCGGCGGAAGAGGCTATCAGCCGAGCTAGAGAAGGGGAAGGGCCAACCATGATCGAGTGTAAGACCTACAGATTCAGGGATCACTGCGAAGGCTTCCAAGACGGTAGACCTAAGGAGGAAGTCAACGAATGGATGCGCAGAGATCCTGTCAAGACATTCGAAAACTTTGTCCTCGAAAAGGGAATCCTGAGCAAGGAAGAGGTAGCGAAGATGAATTCGGAACTACAGGCTCAGATAGATGAGGCTGTTAGGTTTGGCGAAGACAGCCCTTGGCCGGATTCGTCGATAGGCTTAACAGAAGTTTATGCGCCTGAGCATCCCGCAGAAGAACTCGCTCCTCCGTCCGTATTGGGAAAGAGGGAGATAACGATGGGAAAGGCTATCAACGAAGCCCTAAGAGAGGAGTTGAAGAGAGATCCTAACGTTTTCCTCCTTGGAGAGGACATCGGCCCGGAGGCTATAGGCCCAGGCATACCTCCCATGGGAGGTACCTGGCCGCCCACCGAAGGCTTACCTTTGGAGTTTCCAAGTAGACTGATAAGTACCCCAATCTCCGAATCCGAAATAATTGGTGCGTCTGTTGGTGCTGCCCTTGTGGGGATGAGGCCTGTACCTGAAATAATGTACGCAGACTTCTTGGCAATTGCCATGGATCAACTTGCTAATACAGCTGCCAAAATGAGGTACAACTATGGCGGCAAAGCTTCCGTCCCAATGGTGGTAAGGGCACCATTTGGTGCAATTGGAGAAGCCATGCACCACAGTCAAAGCACTGAGGCTTGGTTGATGAATGTTCCAGGTCTTGAACTCGTTATGCCTTCAACTCCCTATGACGCAAAAGGCCTTCTCAAAGCTTCCATTCGAGACGATAATCCAGTCGTCTTTTTCGAGCACAAGAGGCTGTACACCATCAAAGGGCCCGTTCCAGACGGCGAGTATATTATACCTCTTGGCAAGGCAGATGTGAAGAGAAATGGAAGCGATGTCACGGTCGTAGCTACGGGGCTAATGGTTCACAGGGCTTTGGGTGCAGCGACCAAGCTTAGCGAAAAGGGGATTGGCGTCGAAGTTGTAGATCCGAGAACCCTTCGCCCACTTGACACAAGAACCATTATCGACTCGGTCAAGAGGACCGGGAGACTCGTAATAGTTCACGAGGCTCCCAAGTTCGGTGGGTTTGGAGCAGAGATTGCCGCCCAAGTGGCGGAGGAAGCTTTGGACTACCTCGATGCCCCGATAGTCAGAGTGGCCGCTCCAGAGTCACCCGTGCCCTTCAGCCCGCCATTGGAGAAGAACTATGTCCCAAGCGAAGAAAGAATCGTGATTGCAGTCCTTAAGTTGCTCAGAAAATAGGAACCAACGCAAGAGTGGTAAGTTTGCCTGCCGATGTAGTGTTACCAAAACTTGACAGGCTGATGACCGAAGGCGTCGTTCAGAGGTGGCTCAAGAAGCGAGGAGAAGAAGTCAGTAGAGGCGAAGCTATAGCAGTAATAGAAACGGAGAAGGTCACCGTGGAACTTGAGGCTCAAGAGTCAGGAGTCTTCATTCCCCTTGTAGCCGAAGAATCTCGCAAGAACGTAGGGGAAATAATCGCTCTTATCGTAAGGCCTGGAGAAAAGCTCTCTGAAGTAATCCCCCCCACGATGCAGCCTAGTACGGAAGCTCCTCCGACCGTTCAAATCAGTCCCGAACGAGAGCTAGTCCCGGCTTCTCCTGCAGCAAGAAAACTCGCTAGAGACCTTGGTGTGAGCTTGACTGACATCAAAGCTAGGCGCATTGGCGACAGCATATCGGCAGAGGATGTGGCCGCCCATGCTAAGCGGGCGAAACCTGTCACTGTCTCCCAGCAGGCCGCTCCACAAGTAGTGCCCCTGACCGGATGGCGGAAAGTCATGGCTGACCGTGTGGCGCAGAGCGCCCTGACAACCGCGCGCGTTACTACGGTTGCAGAAGTCGACGCAACGGAAATGGTCAGTTTGAGGGGTAAGCTTCGTTCTCTTGAGGAGAGTATTGGAGCCAAGATAACCTATACGACATTTGTCGTGAAGGCCGTGGCCTTGGCACTGCGCGAGTTTCCCATAGTCAATTCTACTCTTGTCGGAGATGTAATCACTGTGAGCAGCGCCGTAAATGTTGGTGTGGCAGTAGCAAACGAAAAGGGTGGCCTTGTTGTTCCCGTCATCTATGACCCAGACAGGAAAGACATAGTGAGGATTGCTCAGGAGTTGGAGGCTCTCTCTAAGAAGGCTCGGGAGAATAAGCTAGCTTTTCAGGAAGTTAGTGGTGGGACCTTCACAATCACTAATCCGGGAATGATGGGTGTCATTCTTGACACACCCATCATAAACATTCCACAATGCGCCATCCTGGGAGTCGGAGCGATAGTGAAGAGAGTAGGCGTAGTCGCCGACCAGATTGCAATACGAAGCGTGATGTTCCTATCTCTGTCGTACGACCATCGTATAACGGAGGGGTTGCCAGCGATAAGATTTCTCCAGAGAGTGAAACAGCTTCTTGAGAACCCTCATCTGCTTGTAATGTGGGGTTCGCTCTCGAATCCATGATCTCCCCCGGTCCGACCGACTCGATTTCTTGGCAAATGCCCAAAAGAAGCTTGACTTTGAGAACGGAAAGTCATATTGCGATTGGTGGGTCAGTCACGTCTCAGGTATGATTGCGACCACTCTCATTTCAACATTTGCGCCTAGTATGTCGGAAACCTGTATGAACGCGTTTACTGGTGGAGTGAAACCCCTGTAGTACTTTTCGCGGACTTTCTTAAATGTCTCATATACTCGGAGGTCCTTCACGAAGGTGGTGGTTTCCACAATATTGGCCATGGAGGTTCCTGCCTCTTGCAAGACAGCTTCTATGTTTTCAAAGAGTTGACTAAACTCCTTCTCTAGATCCGGTGTAATTCTGCCCGACTGAGTGTCCGTCTTAGTCGCAACCTTACCAGTCTCTGGGTCATCCCCGACGACAGCGGTAAAAACAAACGGCCCCGCTCTTATTCCCTGCGAGTTTTGAGCTGCCGGTTTTGGACCTTTAGACGTGTATATCGCTTCTTTCTGAATTCTCATTTTCGTTCGTATTCGCATCTATCTAACCTGATTTAAGTCTTTGCGTAGAGATGCTGTGTTGCACGACTAGCCATGCTTGCCTACAAGGTTCGGTTTGAGGTGGTTGTTTGTTGGCATGGGTGTGGTTGAATGGCTGATATCTTCTGTGAGAGAGCTATACTCTGATTGTTGATT
>Ga0187886_1002047_pt1 | contig 16827 bp, 38 predicted proteins | sample June2016WEW_20_1_FD_133001 | JGI IMG/M metagenome (GOLD analysis project Ga0187886, IMG submission 133001) | Peatland microbial communities from SPRUCE experiment site at the Marcell Experimental Forest, Minnesota, USA - June2016WEW_20_150 | ecosystem: Environmental > Terrestrial > Soil >... | reverse complement strand
GCCGGAGCTTGGATCTGATTCCCGAACGATCGCATTGAGAGCCTTCGTTATTCTTAGGCCGAGTTGATTCACGAGATCTTGCGCCGAATCCCGTTCGCGCTCCAATCCTTCTATTCGCTCTTGTAGCGGAGCTAGGCTTGCCCGATAGAGATCAAGTTCACTCCTGAGTCTAGCGATCTCTTCTCTCAATGTCGCATCCTCTCCGATCTCTTGTGAGAGAAGATCTCGCGCGCTCATCTTACCTCCTTCGGCGGAGCTCCTAGAACGGCTATTAATTTACATCCGCACGAGATCTCTTGTCCTTCGCAAAACGGGCAACGCTCAATATCACAACCTACCTCGTGGTGTTTATCCATAGCTACCCCGCAGTCGGGGCAAACCGAATCCGCTGGATTATCATTGAGCATTGTGTCCGACGGGCTTCCTGCGCGGCCCCTTAGCCATGCGTGTTTTTCTGGAAACTGATCGACGATATACCATGCTATATCTTGAGCTAATCCATCCTTTGTCCACTTGTCTGCTTCTTCTCCATTGACTATCACTTCCCCTCCTCTCTAGCGAATCTGTCGGTACGTCTGGAGCGCGCTCAGGCCGTCCATTAGGCAAATGCCAGCCGCGAATGCATTAAAGAATCCGATATACCGCTTTGGGTCGTGCGTTATCACCAGAAGCATGATACAAGCGAGGTTTAGCGGAACGAACGCAAAACAAGCGATCGCGAGCACAAGTAAGAGTCTCATGCTCTCTCCTTGTTGATCCATTCGATCGTTCGCTCCCCCTCGGCGGAATCCGCCGCGCCGAGCTCCTTCCGTGCTCGCGCTACATCGGCCATTGTCTCGGGCTGGAGGTTTGCGTTATTCTCCAGGAAGGAGAGCGCAGTCCCTAGCAGGAAACACATTCGCGGCGAGATCTGGAAGAGCGGATACTTAGTAACGTGACCCCATCCGGCGAGATGGACGTGATGGTCTTTTGCTACCAGGAGCACGGTCGCTCCGGCGCGCGCCTTGTCGATCGCGTCCTCGAGGATCTTCAGGAAGGAACGATAGAAACGCCCGTAGCCTGGAGTAATGCCGTCCGGCTCAAGTTTTTCAAGGGCATAGTGAATGCCTCGGCCGACCGCCTCGGCCGCGTTCGGAGTCATGTAGACTTGAATGTCCTTCTCGGGTTTTCGGTACGGTGTTACCACGTTTCCTCCTTCTCTAAAAGCCAGAGCACGGAACGCGACCGGGCCCTGGAGATCTCCGAAGCGCCGTCGCGCCGGCGAGCGTCGGGGATCATCTAAACGGGAATAAGCTTGAAGACCCGGCCCTTCTTCGCTGGCGATTGCTGGACCTTGAATGCCATTCCCTCAAGCCAGGGCGGAGGGCTGTCGAGCGCGGCGACGAACTTGAGGGACTGGAGAACTCCCTTTGAGATCGAGGCGAGATTCTTTCCGTCCTTTGTCACGAGGACGATCCGCGTTTGATCCTTGAGCTCTCCGGTCTGCGGGTCGGGAAGCGCGACGCTGTGCATGACAACGTGAACGACGACGATCGTCTTGTTAAGGAAGCCCTCGAGCGGCTCCGAGTCGTTGATCGCGGCGATCGTTGCCTTTGGGTTGTTCGGCGGGAAAGTAGAATAGAAGCCGACCGCTTTCATTCCGGCTTCCCACGGGATAACGGCGATTGCTGACTTGTCGGACATTGGATCTCCTCATCTTGTCATTCGATCGGCGGATCGTCGGGGTCGTGAGCCCCTAATTTGCCGGCTCCTCCTTCGGCTCGGTGAAGTAGAACTTCTTAAGGAAGGGTCGCATGAGCCGCTTGTATCCGCATCGCATGTAATACTGAGCGACCCACTTCGCGACGTCCTCGGCCGTCTTCAGGCCGGGGATCTCTTTCTCCGCTTCCTGTGCGGCCTTGGCCGCGTCTTCCGCGTCCCAGGTTGATCTAGCCATATCTCCTCCTTAGTATTCGGCGTGCTCGTGCTCGCCGTCAAAAGTGAACGATCGGAACTCCGGATGATAGCGCGAGGCGATCTCGGAGAGCCGGTACGACTTGCATTGACCGCACGAGATATGATTCGGATCGACGCGCGTCATACGGCGAGGTACGCGCCGGCCGCAAGCGGTCGCGACGTGAGTCGGCGATACGTTTCGGATCGAGTAATGGGTCTGCATCGCTCACCCTAGACGTGAATCTTGCGAGCGCGAATGCACCGAGGGCAGACGAATAGAACGACCGCCTCAAGCGAATTGAGCCATACTCCGATCTCAAGGCAGTCCGTCCGGGACTTCTTGCAGAGCGAACAGGGGATCGGCTCATGCGCGATCGAGATCTTTCCGAACGGGGAAGGTGTGATCCTTCTTTCGGTGGTCATGGTTCCTCCTCTTTTGTGGAGCGGGGCCAGTCCCCCGCGACTCCAATGTACCACGTCCCCGCCAGGAGCGCAACCCAAACGCTTGTGCTATGTATTCGGACAGATCTTGCCGGAATAGATAGGGGGCCCGTTGACTGGACGGGCCCCCTTAGAGGAGGAGAGGCCGGTTTGCCCCCCGGCCAGGGGACCGCCGGAGCCCCGCCGAGTTACGAGGTCCAAAGCCGGGTTATTTCCCGGCGGCGGCGCGTACTGCCTTCTATCTAATCATACTCCGGGCCACTCCAGCAGAGCTCGCCTCCAGAGCCGATCGACTGCATCGGGCGGAGCGGGAGCCGGCGAGGATCCTCCGGGGATCGGAAGAGCGCCGTTCCATAGCATGTGATCCGGATGGCCGTTCACTCCCGGAACTCCCGAGATCTCCTTCGCATCCTGCCATGCGGCCCAGTCCTTCCAGGGAGCCGGAATCCTCGGCGAGATCGCTCCCCAGTTCGCGATCATCAGGCCGCAGAGAGTGAAATCGAAAGGCGCATTTGTCGATCGCAGATAGAGAGCGTAGTGCTCGCTCCAGAAGGAGGGATTCGAGTAGACGTAAGGCCAGACTCCGAAGAGAGCCCGGACCTCCTGGACGTGATCGACGAGCTTCGCCGTTGCGGTTGCCGGCTGGCCGTCATCTTCCTCGAAGTCGATCGACGGCGCGAGCGATTGAATCCCGACGTAGTTAAAGAAGAATCGCGCTTGGATTACCGGATCGGCGATCGGGTGAAAGAAGTGAAACGGTGATAGCGCGACCGCGGCCGCGACGCACTCGGCAAGCGCCTTCGGATAGGTGAGATCCTTGTACCCGATCCCCTCGGTCCCTTTGTACATCGCGAAGACATATCCGGCCGACTTGAGCGCGTGACCATCGGTGATCGGAGCGTAGCTGTAAGCGGTGATTCCTTGGAGGCTCATGTTTCCTCGCTTGTTGTCGATCCGCGTCCTTTGAATCCGACGAATGCGCGCTCGTAGAGAAGAATCATCCCCCCGGAAACGATGGCTGAGATCACGAGCGGTCGCGCGTCCTTGATCAAGGCTGAAAGCGATCCCCCAAGCGCGAGGTTAAAGATCAAGGCCGGCGCGTACCCACTCCGGAGATCCGCGCGATCGCTCGGCGTCGAGGCGAACTTCCGGACGGTGAAGTAACTCGGCATAAATGCGGAGAAGGCGTGAGCGCCCTCGACCGCCGTGAAGACTGAGAGAAGGAGCTTCTCGTCCATAGCGACTCCTTACCAAAACGCAGAGGGACCGAGAACGATCCTCTTTTTCCTCCGCGCCTTCGTGACGCGCTTCCGATTGGTTTTCCCGTATCGGACGGGCGAGGTCAAGATCGCGAACTTGTGCGCCGCGCGCTTTCGGTGAATCGACTTCCTCGCCATGCTATCTCCTTCCGCGTCCTCTCCGAGGACTTCGCTTGATCGTATGGACCGTCGCGATCGTCCGGCCTCCGCGCGGCCCCTTCCGGCGGAGGATCGCGATCCGGAGGTACTTCGTTCGCGAGATCCTCTTCGTCCGGTAGCGGATCGCTCCTCCGCGAGCCCTCTCTCTCGAGCGAGGCATATCCCCTCCTTACCCGCGCGATAGAAGCGTCGCGATCAGGCCAAGTAGAGAGACGAAAATTGCAAGACCGACCGCGAGTATCGCGGCGAGTTTGCTCTCGATCACGGCAACCCGAGCGATTAATCCATCCTTAGGGTGGAAGAGCGCGAGGTGGACCTCCTGCTCGGGAGTCATGGGGATCTCGCGAGCGATCACGACTTCGCCTCCGGCGGATTAAGAAGTTCTTGAATGTTTCCAACGGCCTTCGCAACGAGCGTCGCGAGGACGGTCGCAAAGAAGGTCGATGACAAGACTCCAATGCTCCCGATCCCGGCCAGGTCTATAGAGCTTCCAGCGAATTGATCGAAGGCCCGGAGAACGGCCCAAACCAGGATATAGGGGATAACTTGCTTCCGAGCGAAGTCAACGAGCTTCGGCCACGAGAAGCTATTTCCGACAATCGCGAGCGCCACGGCGAGGACTGCATTAAGCAAAATCGCCGCGCCGAGGATCTTGACTTGAGGGTCGGAGAAGACCGCTTGCACAAGAGCGAGCCAGCTATTCACGTTGCCTCCTGGATTAGTTTCCTAGTGACAAGGTTACGGTGACTCGGGCGTTATCGTCCGGCTCCACGGCCCGGAATGCTCCGCCGGAGAATGCTCCCTCGCCGTAGAGAACGCCGCTTGTACCTCCGCCGCCGTCCTTGCCGACGATAAAGCATCCCGCGATCGAGCCGGCCTTTGAGATGGTGAACTTCGCCGGCGAGGCGGAGTTGTCGACCATGCCGTCCGCAATATCGCCGAGCACGAGCGGGACGCGATCACCCTCGGCGTAGTCCGTAAACTCGGTCCATCCGTCATGTTTTCCGATCACGTCGGCTTGATCATACGCAGGAGTCGTTGCTCCGGAAACGAGGCCGACGTACCATGCCGGAGAAGCGAGCCCGGTCTTGAGCGTCGCATCGAGAAGCTGATTCAACCCCTCTGTCGTGAGGAGGTTGTGAAAGTTCTCGGTCCATTTGAGCTTCCCTTCCTTCGAGTACACGCGAAGCTCATAGTTTGTCCGAACGCGCGCGCTCAGGTTGCGATAGGGATAGTGATCGTTCCCGATCCCGAATCCGATCTTTGCTCTTCCTTCCATTGTTTCCTCTCCCTGGAGCCGGCTCATCGCGATCGCGATCGCGATCTTCGGCGTCCCTTTGAGTTCGGAGGATTCCTTTCCTCCGCTGACGTGAATCTCCGGATCAAATCCCGCGCTCACGTTGCCTCCTTCGGCTCGTTGCGGGTAAGCAAAACGAATCCGACCTCGCTCTCGGTCGACGCGCCGGCCGTCTCAGTCGTTCCGATAATGATCTGCGCGACTCCGGGTAGCGCGAGGCCGGCCGTTCCCATCGCGTAGATTGTCGGCGCGATCATACTGATCTTCTGCTCTCCGACCCATACCCGCATATAGTCTCCGGAGATCCAATCGCCGACCACTTTAAGCCCGAGCCAATAATCCGAGCCCGAGGCGGGGAAAGTAAGGGAGGTTAGGATATTCTGCCAATAGCTACCATTCCAGAACTGAACGCCGCTCCCTTTCGAGTAACCGATTCCCATGATGTACCCGGCCGACCCGTCCGGGAGCGTGTAGTCAAAAGTCATTTGAGTATCGGAGGGCGTATCGGTAACCCGGAACCATGCCTCCAGGCCGAAGATCTGACCGAGCGCGAGATACACTCTCCGGATCAAGCGCGATCGCTGGCCGGCCGCGTTGCTGACGGCGAGCTTGACGGCGTTCGGGGGAATGAGCACAAGCCCTGCCGTTGTCACCTTCGAGGGTGCGGTCCCAGTCCCGCCGGCCGAGGCGTACCATCCCGTTATGTCATTTCTGAAGTTATCCTCGAAGACAAGCTCGCCCTCGTTGTCGACCGATTCCCATCCCTGGAGCCGATCGCCGATGTCGTGCTTTCCGGTTTCCGGAGATCCTCGGATCTGACTCGCGGCTGTTGCCGGCGGAGCCGGAGCCGCCGGAGCCGACTGAATTGTCATGCCGACAATCGCCCAGGCGACCCCCCCCGAGAGAGTCCACTGTAGAACGGCTGACGGGCTCCCCGGCTTATGGCTTGCGTTCGTCTGGAAGCCGTTCGCTCCGAAGTTTGTATCGGTCCCGTCTCGCGTCTGACCGGCTCCCGGCGTTCCAGTCGCCCCAGTCGCCGCATCGCATTCGGTGTCGATCGCGAGATCGCCGTTCGCCGAGGTTAGATTGACATTCGGATTCGTGCTTGATCCAGTGTTGCCGGCCGCGCCGTAATAGTGAGTCGTCGGATCGACGAGATCGAAAAGCCGGGCCCGGACAATCCAATAGCTCGCGCCACTGAAAGTCGGAACGATGTTAATCGAGCCCTGCGGAGGATTATAGAGCGCGTAGAATCTCGCAGTGCGAGTCCCGTTCGCTTGCGAAATCACGGCCGCGCCCATATCTGTACCACCGGCGACGATGCTCGTCACCGATCCCTCGCGCGAATCCGCGTCGCAGACAAGAAGCATATTCGGCCGAGGGACCGCGAATCCGACGATCGTAGTCGGTCCCGCGCTATTGCATTCTCCGACCGAATAGACGTAAGCGGTCACGCCTTCGCCTCGCAGTAAATGATCACCGTTACGACGTGATAGTACGAAAGGTCGCTATTAAAGGCCTCGACGATAACCGAGGTGTGCGGTCCCTTGAGCTCGAAGCCTCGGATATAGTTCCCAATGACGGCTTGGCCGTCTAGAAGGAACCAATCTCCGATCGGGCTCCCCGGTTGCGGAGCGAACGGCGTTCCCGCATTCTTGAGCCGAACGCCGGCGAGCCGAGAGGCCTCGCCGTGCGAGTAGATCTCATAGCGCATTAATAGAGGATCGGTGACGGCGATCTCGCTGATCTTCGTCGCTGAGATCGCCGTATTTGCCGGGATCACAATTTGCGCGCCGTACTGCGGCACGTCTACTCCTCCGCCTCGGGCTCCACGTCGTACTCGATCCCACTGATCAGGCAGTACACAAGATCTCCGGCCGTCGGGTTGTCGATCACGAAATCAATCGAATCGTCTGAGACAAGATAGAGATCGGCCGGAAGGAGATTGAAGTTAAGCCCGGTCGTTGGCGCGTGAACGTCTGGAGTGATCGGAAACGCCGAGGCGTTCTCGCTCTGCGCTTCGAGCCGGAGGTTGACGGTCGTAATCGTTCCCGAATAGCTCGCGATCGCTGTCTTGATCCTCCAGATTCTATGCTTCGGCACGAGAGCGAATCGGAGCCGATAGGTCGTTGGCGGAGAAGCGGGGATCGCTCCGATCCGGATCATCCGAATCACTTTCCGGACGCGCCAGGGCCCGAGCGGATTCCGCTTCGGGGTCGGGGTCGTTCCCGGAGTCGGAGGCTTGTCCCGCCCCATGACCGCCGGCTGTTCTGATATATCTTGGCGAAGACTGTTCCAGGGAAGACTCATCGCTCCTCCTTATCCCGTGATCGTTGCTTTGACCTTTCGCGTCGCGGCCTCTCCGCGCGCGATCGTTGCCTTCTGCCCCTCGTGAATCTGCTCGAAGACGGGCCCCTTCGTCGGAGCCGGAGCGAACACGATCGCGATCAGGCCGACTATAACCAAGAGAACTCCCAGGGCGAAGGGAATCAGATTCGAGACGGTGACATTCCCGGCCGGCGTCGGGAGCGAGAAGTTCCCGATAAAACTCGTCAAGCTCGGGAAGGTGATCAACGGGCTCGTCGAAGCCGCCGGGGTCGTTCCTCCTCCCGAGGAGGGAGCTTGAGCCTTTGCGGTTTGCGCCGAGCTCGGAGCGTTCGAGTTAGAGAACTGAATCGAATCAAGAAGTCCTGTCACGTTGCCTCCCCAGGCGAGCGTCGGATTCGGGATGATCGGATTCGTGAGAATGCTCGTATACGCCGCCGGAAGGAGCCCCCCTCCGAGCCCACCCCCGCCGGCCCCGAGCATCCCCCCGCTCGTCGCGTATTCGAGATCCGGCCGGCCGGCAACCCCCGGCACGTTGGAGATCTCCTTCTGAGCCTGCCAAAACGAGGCCCCCTGGAAGGGAGCCGGAATCGTCGGCGCCGCGACCCCGTACTGGGCGATATTGAGCCCGACTTGAGAGAAGTCAAAGGGCGTCTTCCCGTTTCGCCGCGCGCGCTCCAGATAGGAAGAGTAAGCATCATTCCAGAACGACGGCGAGGTATAGATCGACGGGTAGCTACCCCACAAGCCCCGCGACTCCTCCTCGAATCCCGCGAGCTGATCAAGCGCCGCGCCCGGATCGAGATAGTCCGTTGTCTCGAAGTCGACCGACGGCGGCATGTTGACTTTTCCGCCGGCGACCGAATAATAATACTGGGCTTGATCTCCGGGATTAATGCTCGGCCGGAAGTAGTGAAAGGGGATAATCGGGAATCCGGCGCTTACCGCTTGATCCGCCGTATTGTAGAAGGTCGGATCAGTGTAGGCAACCCCCTCGGTTGCCTTTTGCCGGACGAATGAGTATCCGGCCTCTTTGATGTCAATAATCGAAGTGACCGGAGCGCCGTTTGCATAGGTCGTTAGACCCATGAGCGGCGCTCCGGCCGAGGGAGTCAATTCCGGAACCGTGGGAATCGACTCCGGTTGTCCGAAGTACGGAACATCTTCGTATGGCATCGCTCGCGCCTATTGGGTGCGCCAGTTCGTCGCTTCGGTGACCGGGGACATCGCGATTCCGCCGGCCGCGTTGTATGTTGCGCTAGAGGTCGCGCCCTTCGGTTGCTCGCTTACCGAAGAGGGAACTCCGAGCGCAAACGGCTCGTCGATCTTCGGATTATCGCCGCCGTAGAGAATCCCGCCGGCCGCGTTCCACTTGGTAAAAGAGGTCCATCCGAAGTCGGCCGGAGAGACGATCGCCGGTCCCGCTGGTCCCGCCGGTCCCGCCGGTTGCTGTACGACTACGACCTTTGCCGGAGGCGAAGGCGTTGGAGAGGTTACGGGATTCAACCCCTGCGGATTGTTAATCGAGTTCGCCGGACTGCCGAGGCCTCCGCCGGTAGCTCCGGTTGCCGTCGGGGTCTGATCGGCCGAGGTCGAGGTCGATCCCCCTTGAGATCTCAGATACAAGAAGCCGGCGATCGCCACGGCCCCGGCCCCGACGTAGAGCGCCCACTTCGGGAGCTTGATTCCCTTCTTTCCGATCGGGATCGTTACCTCGTCTGCCATAGGTCACGCTCCCCTTAAGTCGGCTTGACCGTGCCGTAGAACTCGCGCGTAACTCCGGCTCCCCCGCCTCCAAGAGTAATCAGACTCGGGAAGTTGCGCGTCGATCCGATCGGCGTCGACGTGAAGGAAGGAGTCACCGGTGCGACTTTCGACTTCGAGCTCTTCTTCCAGAACCAATACCCCGCCCCGGCGGCGGCGACGATCCAGGCCCAGGTCGGAATCTTTTTAAGCATTGTTACCTCCCCGGCTCGACGTTCGTTATCGCCGAGTTAAAGAACGGAAGAGTCCCCGGCCGGCCGGTCGTCGGCTGTTGCGGCTTCGCCGTATTCGCGCCGTGACCTCCGAGGAGCCCGACGAATTGAGGGGCCCACGTTTCTTGCATGGGATGATTCTTCTTCCAATCGCTCGTTAGCTTCGATATCGTCCTGGAGATCGCGAGCGATATTGCGAAGTCGTGCGTCGGGAAGTGCTGAATCTGATCGAGCCCCGGATACCAAAAGGAAGGAGGCTGCATATCCATTTAAGTTCCCCTTCCCTGGAGAGCTTTCACCCCGCCCGTATAAGCCGAGGAGAGCGATCCGACGATCCCGGCGAAGGCTTTCGCGTTCCCGAGCACGAGGTACAGAGCCACGAGAACGAAAGTAATTTGCAAAATCTGCTGAAGTCGTTCGGACATTGATCCTCCCTAACTAGCTGAGAACCGGCCCGGAGGGATTCGCCGTCTGCTTCTGGACGAATGTCAAGAAGCCATTAAGCCCGGTCGCGTTGACGAGGGCGAAGCCGAGCAGAAGAATGATGACATAATACATCTTCCACTCGGCATCGTCCGTCACGAGGAGAGGGATCGAGACAATCCCGAGGCCGACGAGAAACTTCCAGAAATTTATCTGCGAGTACATCGGCGCTCCCCCGTTTCTACTTCGAGGAGCTCGTCGCTCCCGTAGTGATCGCGTTCCACACATTCGCGGCGCGCCCGGTCACGGCCAGCCACATCACGATTCCTCCGAGCACGAGAATCAGGAGCGCGCGGCCCATGCTACCCCGCTTTCCTTCGGGACCGCAAGAACCAAATCACCAGGACGATCAAGATCCCCAGTCCGACGGTGAGAGTAATCCCGTCGACCTGGAAGATCGGCTTCTTGAGAAAACTCATCATGGGAATCCTCCTTACCGTTCCGGGGCCATGTGGTAGATCACGCCGGCCAGGACCAAGATCCCGAAGAGCGCGACCCACCAATAGGTAGGATTAAGCGCGACAAGCATCGGCGAGGAGGCGGATTGAGTCGGCGTGACATAGTTCCCGGCTCCTCGCTGATAGATGTCGGCGGAAGTGAAAGACGGTCGGCTCTGATCCATTGTCCCTCCTTACCGGCCCGGAGCTTGGCCGAGCTTCACGAGTTGCCTCTTGATCGAGTAGAGCGTGACCGCGCCGGTTGCCGTGATCAGGGTCGCTAGGTCGGTGAGTTGCGAGCTGTCGATTGCATCGCGCATCGAGGCATAGTTCCCAAGGCCCGATGAGTTGAAGAAGTCGATCGGGAGCACTCCCTTGAGCCGAGCGCGGCCGCGGTACTTCGCGTAATACTTATCCGCGAAGGCCGGTGTTATGTTCGGGTAGAGGAATCGGTTTTGATCGACCCGGACCTGTGCGGTCGAGAACGCATCCGAAGGAGCGACGGCGATCCCGACTCCGTGAAGCATTTCCAGGTAAATGTTTCCCCGGAGCCAGTTCTTCGTATACACGCCGGCCCCCGCGATCGACTCCTGCTCCTCGGTGATCGTGTGAGCATAGTCGAAGCGCGGCATGTCATCCTTGTTGATAGGCATCGAGAAGAGCTCAAGGAACGGCTGGGCCGAGAGCGCAGTGAAGGTCGCGGTCGACCCGCCGGTTACGACCGGGGTCGCGAAGTTGACAACGATCTGGAGAAGCGTGTCCTCGTTCTGGAGATTGATCAAGCCGATCGGGTCGCGCGAGTTAATCGCGATCGGAATGAACATTGAATCGTCGAAGGCCGCCGCCGTGACGGCCGTCCGGCCGTTTACCTCCGCGCTCGCAACATCGGTAAGCATTTCGAGTTGATCGCGCAAGAGGTAGTGATAACCGGGCCCGGAAAGGCTCACGAGCTGGAGCCCTGAGTTCGCCTGGACTACGACCGAGGAAACGGCCGCAGAAAACCCGAGCGGGTTCGGTGTGTTGACCGTTCCGCCTACGGTCCCGGTGATCATCAGGTGAATCGAGGAGAGAATCCCGACGCGCGGGACATCGAACGTCACCGCTCCGCCGGCCAGCGGGCCAGCCTTCGCGCCGAGATCGGTGAAGAATTGTCGCGTGTTATTCGGCCACATGGGTTATCCTCCTGTGAGTTAGACCGAGTTCAGAAGCTCGGTCAGCCCGCGAACGTAGAAGCGGTTGAAAATATACTTCGCGAGGACGATCCCCGCGATCGCCATGAGCGTAACCATCAGGAAGGAGATCACGCTCGGCCGGACATCTGCCATATCGAGATTCATAGATTCACTCCTTGAGGCCTGTCGGCCTCGCTCGGGAACGAGTCGCCTCGATCGTCGGCTCCTTCCCCGTCTTGAGCTCGGGGATGAAATGCGGCTCATCCTCCGAGGCTTGCATGTAGTAGAAGCCGTGAACGTCTGAAATCCTCGATAGAACCTCCTCGGTCATAAACTCGGCCATGCGCCGGCGGTCGTCCAAAAGCGAGAGCCGGAAGCAAAACAAATGCTCCGCCTCCGATAAAGCAACGAGAGGAATCCAAACCGGCCGCTGTGTCGAGGCCCATACCCCGATCCCCGGTTCCCGGCCGCGCGTCCAAAGCGCGTTAATCGGCGGGGGGATTCGCGAGGAGGGAGGGACCACCGCGTAAAGCTCGTCAATGTAGAGCGTGACATTCCCGGACTGCAAGAGCAGGGTCGCGAGCTCGGCGTACTGCTCCTCCGGCTCGCGCTGGAGATCGTCGAGCACTCGGGCCCGAACCGGCTCGTTATTCTTAAGCCGCCTCCGCGCATCGCCGTTCCAGGGATCGAGATTCCATTCGCCGAGAGAAGCCTTCGAGTCGATAACGATAAGTCGCGGGAGCTTGCGCGTGAGAAACCTCGCGAGATAGGTCTTCCCCGATCCCGTCTTCCCGGCAATAAGCACTCGATCATTACTTCGAATCCGTATGTCGGCCATTCGGCTCCCCGGCCCCGATCTCCGGAGCCATCGCGCCGCGAAGATCTTTCAGGAGCTCGGCGGGAGCCCCGCGCTTCGCGAAAGAATCCAGGAGAGCATCGCCTCGGCCGGCCTCGATCTCCTGGACCGATCCGATTACTTCCTGCCACAAGCCGCGCAAGATCTCTTCGGACATCAGCGGGAGCACGAGAGCGAGAATCGTCTTGAGTGGTCCGGGCTCAAGGTTTTCGATCGCGGCCGAGAACTTCTCGCGGAGAGTGGGCTCGTTGTTCATAGCTTGTCGATCTGATCGACCAAGTTCTGAGGGAGCGGCGTTACCGGAACGACCGATTCCTCGACTTCCTTCGTCCGAGATCCGCCGTTGCCCTTCACCGCCTCGGCCGAGGGACCGGGCCCAGGCCTCGGGGCCTCCGGAGGCTTCGGGCCCCGACCTTGATCCGGAGGAGGAAGGATCTTCGAGATCTCATAGGACCACATTCCGAATCCTATGATGATCGCGAGCGGGTCGGAGTACGCCTGAATGAGATCCTTTGTCTTCGGCGAGAGCCGCTCGATCTCGCGCGCGAGAGGCTCTTGAATCGAGAGCCGGCGATCTTCCGACATTTTCGCCGCCGGCGAGATTAACCCGGTCGCGAGCGTGTTGCAGATATTCAGGATCGAGGCCGCGTCGCGCTCGGATTGCTCCTTCGCCTTCTTCTTCGTGTACCAGTTCCCCGTCTCAGTCTTCGAGGCGGCCTCGTGCGCCTGAGCCTGCTCCTCCGCGCTCGGAGTGTCTACGTCGATCGGCGAGCTCGGCTCCGGCTTGATCTCGTGAGGAGCGGCCTCTTCGCTGGAGGCGAGGGCGGCTCGTCCTTCAGCGAGGGCGGCTTGGGTGGCTCGGGCGGCGTCAAGATTGACTCGACTTGCTCGCTCAGCCTGGAGAGAACCTTCTCCGTCTTTTGTGTGTGCGCTTCGAGTCCCGCGCGAAGCTCGTCCCGTAGTTTTGCGATCGCGACTTGCCATGCTGGCTCCCCTCTCTCTGGAACGTGCTCGACAATCTCCGCCGGCTTCGCATCTGGAGCCGCCGGCTTCGGCTCCCCTTCGAGCTCTTCCTCCTCCTTTTGCTCTTCGGTTTTAGCCTCTTGATCCATCGACTTATCGCCTCCTCCGTGCGAATGAAATCGCCAAATCCGATCCAGTCTTATCGGACTTCCCAATGATTATCCCATACCCGACAAGTTTTGTCAATTATCCCTATGGGAATTGACCCAGGCCCAAAACAGGCGTACTATGGAGATCTCCAGAGGAGGAGCCTATGACCAAACAGCGCGGCCGGCCGCGCACTTTCGCAGACGAGATCATTCACCCGAATGGCCTCAAGCCCTCGCAAATCCGCGACCTCCGACTCATCGCTCGCGCCTCGCATTCCTCCTTCGCTTGCGAACTCCGCCATGCCGTAGAGTTTTACTTGAGTCTCTTCTTTGAATCCTATCCAGCCCCCACTCTCCCGCCGACGTGCTACCGCAAAATCCCCAGGAGGCCTTATGACCGGCAAGCCCCGAGTCCAAGTGATTCTCAAGATCCTCGACGATCAGGGCGAGATCGGCTCGGCATTCCAGAGCCGAATCCTTCCGGGATTCCGGAGGCTTGAGCCCGGAGAAAGCTCTCTGTTAGTGAACGTCGATCTCTATAAGGCCGTCGTGTCGATCGCGATCGACGCCTGCCGGCAAATCGAGGCCGAGCTCCTTCGGCGAGTTATAGCCAATGGCTCGTAGGGCCCCGGCCGGAACGCGCGAAGTCCTCGCTCGCGTCGCGCGCACCGCGAACAAGTACGGCGACGAGAAGGCCGCGAAAGCCTTTCATGTATCCGAGCGGCGCGTCTCTCAAATCCGGAACGCGATCGACAAGGGAAAACCGCTCGGTTCGATCGTTCGCTCCTCTCGCGGCCTGGAGGCTTGGAAGGAGCGAACGACTCATATCCGCTCCCGCGTCCGAGCCGCCGAGCTCCCCGAGCGATTCAAAGGAAAGCAAATCGCGAAAGCGACCGAGAAGAGCGAGTCAACGGCGCGCCGGCTCCTCCAGAGAGTGACCCGCACGGGCGGAACTCCGGAGGACCGCGCCGAGCTCAGGGCGGCGGAGAAAAAGCTCTCCTCTCTGGAGCCAGAGAAGATCGAGATCAAGATCAACGAACAGACAACCATTCAGGTCATGCTCTACAAGAGCGCCGATCAATTCCCGGAGCACAATGAGAAGCGGAACACCTTCGGCTCACTTGCCGAGGCAAAGGAGTATGTCAAGACCATTGGAGCCGGAGCGAAGTTCTTCTTCATATATCACAATGTCGAGGAGGATTACTACGAGGTTTACATCGACGAGGACGCCGCAACATGACCGACTCGCTCGCTGTACTGATCGATGCGGCACACCGCCGGCGCGAGCGATTCCATACGGTCGAGCTTGTCAGGCTCCCGGAGCTTCGGACACTCCAGGAACCGACGATTCTCGGAACTTATTCCTTTGTCAAGCAGATCTCGCAGACACGACTCCTCAAGGCCCCCGACTGCGTTCGCCTGGACGGTTGTATCGAATCCCCGTCAGCCGTTGCGCGCGACTTCCTATCCTGGAAATATCGCAAGGGGCCGCGCGTAAAACACACGCAGATTCAAAGACTTCGAGGAGGATTCCTCGCGCCGCCATCGTTCGCGAAGCCCTGCTCTTTCGAGCACGGATTCTACATTGACATTCGATCGACGTACTGGAGCATAATGAACACCGTCTCTTGGAAGGTCGATTACTGGCCGGGAAAGTGGGTCGGCCTCCAGGCTGAGCCCCCGGTTGATTTTCCCTTCCCCGATCACAAGATCTCGCGGAATTGCTTAGTCTCAGCCGGCCTCTCTCACGGAATCCAAAGGTACGTTCCCGGAGATAAAAGCACCGTCGAATCAATAACGCCCGGAAACCCGCTCGCGAATCTATCTCTCTTCCGATTAATCTGCGACATTCTTAACGCGATCGGCTTCGAGGCTCAGGAGCGCGGCGCGGTCTATGTCAACAATGACGGGTACATAGCCACGAGCTCAACGATCGCGCGTGAGATCTGTCAAATCGTTTTCGACTGGGGGTTAGAGCCCCGCATTAAATACGAGGGCCCCGGATGGGTTCGGGCGATCGGAAGCTACAAGGTCGGCAATCACAAGACTCGCCGGGAAATGATCGCGCAGAAGACAACAAGACTCCGCGAGCCGGCCGGCGCGAGCTGGCTCCAGAAGAGGATCGCGAAGCTCGCGGCCATGCGAGAGAGGAGGGAGAGTGATCGTAAGGAATCAAAAGCTCCAGGTTCCCCGGAAAAAGGCTCGGCTCTGAGCCAACGGGATCACGTTCGGCCGATACTTCTTCGGCCTGATCACCTTTGAGGGACAATACGAGAGGAGGAAACATGCCCGACCGTACCCAGGAACCGTCAAGATCAACACCGAGGATCGTCTTTGAGTGGAAGGACATTCATTCGACCGAGGTTAACTTCTATGTCTCTCCGCTCTGCGATCCGGGCCAATTCGCCGCCGCGTTCGCGATACTCAAGGCAATAACCGAGCTTGCCCATGCGCCAATCGCAATCAACACGCTCGACGCAATCGGGCGCGCCGGAATCCAGCTACCCCAAAACGTCCACTAAAGGATGAGAAGTGGCGAAAACCAAGTTCGTAAAAATGGTTGCTCCGGAATTGATTTACACGCGAATCGAAGACTCGGATCTCGTCGAGCCGGACGACAATCGAATCATAGAGCAACCCTCCGGGAACTGGGATCGAGATCCCGGAAGGTTCGCATGGGTCGGCCAAACCCACATCGTATTTGAGTACAAGCTCGTCCGAAAGATCGCCGTTTCGGGTTACTACCACGCCGCCGAGGCCAGGGAGGAATAATGGAGCGCAAAGCGGAATCGATTCTTTTCCTGCTGGACTTCGCGACCGGGTATATTGTCGGCTTCGCGATCGCTGTCCTAGCCGCCGCCGCGTATCTGTGGCTCAAGCTAAGCGGAGGGGAGAAGAAGTGACCGGCCAGGAAATCGAGCAATCGCAAATGAGCCGCAAGAGAAACGCTCAAAGGGATCTCGGCTCAGGCGAGATTAAGTACGTCCTCGCCGGCCTCCAAAACCAGATCTCGTATCTCAAAGAGGAGATCGAAAGCAGTACGAGGATTCACGTCGCGATTCTAGAATACCTCGGCGTCGACTACTGCGAGATCGAGCCGGGAGTGTTCGCTGTCAAGAAGAAGGAGGAGAAGTGAGCGCGGATCTAGCACGCGAAGCGCAAGCGATCATTCAGGACTTGAGCGATCAAATCCGGAGGCTTCGGGAGGACGTTAGCGCAATTCGCAGACAAGAGAATCGGACCGACGCAATTCTGAGCGAACTCCTCGAATATATCGGCCTCGACGCGACGATTAACGAGAATGGTCGGGCCCGACTCTCACAAAAGATCGCCGATCGAGGGACCGCCGCAATCAAGAGTCTACCCGAGGAAGAT
>Ga0187886_1002045_pt1 | contig 16833 bp, 9 predicted proteins | sample June2016WEW_20_1_FD_133001 | JGI IMG/M metagenome (GOLD analysis project Ga0187886, IMG submission 133001) | Peatland microbial communities from SPRUCE experiment site at the Marcell Experimental Forest, Minnesota, USA - June2016WEW_20_150 | ecosystem: Environmental > Terrestrial > Soil >... | reverse complement strand
GACAATAATTCGCGAGGATCACAGGATATAAAAAGTGCTGTCTGTGATGTGAATTTTATGGTATTAAATCCATTTTTGATTTGCGGTAAAGATGGTTTTCATTTTCATAATAGTATTGAAGACTTTTCTGTTGTTGCATAATTCCGAAATTGCATGTTTTCCATGCCATATCACCATCCGTGCAAGTATCATCATAAACGGTGGATAATAGAATTCTTTTATAATATAAAATCGGATTCAATCATTTTAGCCGATTCATTTTCAAATCAGCTTTGCCTTTTCCCAATTATTTCAATGTGTGTCAAGTAGTAAGTGAGTGTTGCAAAGTGCCCCCAACCAAGCACACATACCATTGAATGAGGAAAATAGCCCATTATACAAGATTATTGAGCTGTAAGAAGGAGCGGATATGTATAAAATATCGTTCCTTTTTGGATCAGACTATTCTACTTGTGCTGTTTAGATCCATGATCTTAGGGTTCATTTCTCAGAATAAACCACTGGAATAAAAGACTATCACTATTCATCATCAGTATTACACGACCAGATTCAGCAAGTCGAATCGTTTTCCGGTTGTTGTAAAATACTGGCTTACGGAGAAGATGTATTCCTGTAAAACGAAACTTGTCTGACTTGGCTATTTGGAAGGTAAAATCAACCTGTCTTTTTGATTATTCCCCATTTTTTGTTTATCGTGATGCAATTACGGCTGAATAGATTAATAAAATTCCGATGCTTGGGTGAACAGCATATTCCGACCAAAGTGTTTTTCATCTGAAGGTATAGAATGAAAATTGTGGAAGTTCGGGAAAAGACGGTCTCCATCGCTTCATCTATTACGAATGCATATATTGATTTCTCAAAAATGACATGCTCGGTTGTCGCATTGATGACCGATGTTGTGAGAGACGGCAAACCGGTTATCGGTTATGGATTCAATTCAAACGGGCGTTATGGTCAAGGTTCGCTCATGCGCGAACGATTGTTCCCGCGCCTTATGGCAACCGATCCCAAGACATTAGTGAACGATGCCGGAGACAACCTCGATCCGTTCCGCATCTGGTCAACTTTGATGAAGAACGAAAAACCCGGAGGTCATGGTGAGCGATCTGTCGCTGTTGGTACGATCGATATGGCGGTATGGGATGCCATAGCAAAAATAGCAGGTAAGCCTCTCTATCGTTACCTTGCCGATCGTTATCGTAACGGCAAGGCGGATTCCAAAGTGTGGGTGTATGCGGCCGGCGGATATTATTATCCGGGCAAAGATATGACTGCACTCAAGAATGAGATGAAGAGTTATCGTGACAGCGGTTATACTGTTGTCAAAATGAAAATCGGCGCTGTTTCACTGGATGAAGATATTCGCCGCATCGAAGCGGTGCTCGAGGTGGTCGGCGATGGAAAATTTCTTGCAGTCGATGCGAACGGACGCTTTGATCTCGAAACGGCAATTGCGTACGGAGACGCGATGAAACCGTATGGATTGTTTTGGTATGAAGAAGCAGGAGATCCTCTCGATTATGCACTTCAGTCTGAGCTTTCCAAGCGATATCCCTTACCTATGGCAACAGGCGAGAATCTTTTCTCGCATCAGGATGCGCGTAACCTGATCCGCTACGGCGGAATGCATGCCGACCGCGATTGGCTTCAATTCGATTGCGCACTCTCATACGGTCTGGTTGAATATTTGCGAACTCTTGATGTTCTTGAACAGAACAAATGGTCCTCACGACGGATTGTTCCCCATGGCGGACATCAGATGTCTTTGAATATTGCAGCAGGTTTGTATCTCGGCGGCAATGAATCGTATCCCGGAGTCTTCCAGCCTTTCGGCGGCTTCGCAGACGGAATTGCGATCGAGAACGGATATGTCGGTTTGCCGGATGCCCCCGGCGTCGGTTTCGAAACCAAGTCCGATCTCTTCGCTTTAATGAAAACGCTCAGTGATTAATTGTATGCACGAGCAAGAATATTTTTCGAAAATGTAAAAGCTGTTGAATGAACAACAAGACGATCAGATGATTTTCTGAGGTGATATGGATACAAAAATAAATAAATCGAAAACCATCTTCAGTCATCTTTATTTCCAGGTACTCTTGGGTGTTTTGGCTGGGATTATCCTGGGTTTTTTCAATCCCGGATTGGGTGAAACTCTCAAGCCGCTTGGTGACGGCTTCATCAAACTTATCAAGATGCTGCTTGCCCCGATCATTTTCGGCACCATAGTTGTCGGCATTGCTAAGATGGGGAGTATGAAAGAAGTAGGACGTGTCGGAATAAAAGCTCTCGTCTATTTTGAAATAGTCTCTACCATGGCTCTCGTTATTGGACTCGTCGTTGTCAACGTCCTGCAGCCGGGAGCCGGAATGAATATTGATCCCGCTACGCTCGACACAAGATCGCTTTCCACATATACTTCAGCCGCAAAACAACAGGATGCTGTTGGATTCTTCATGGATATTATTCCGACAAGCGTTGTCGATGCATTTGTAAAAGGAAACATGCTGCAAGTGATCTTGTTTGCGCTTCTTTTTGGTTTGGCGCTTGCACAATTTCCCGATCGGGGAAAAACAGTCGTCGACGTCATCGATTCTATTCTGCGCGGTTTATTCGGCATCGTGAAAATGGTTATGTATCTGGCTCCGATTGGGGCTTTCGGTGCAATGGCTTTTACCATCGGCAAGTACGGCTTCGGCTCGTTGATATCGCTTGGCAAGTTAATGGCAGGCGTGTACATCACCAGCACAGTTTTTATTGTCTTTGTGCTCGGCACTATTGCATGGATGAGCCGCATCTCTCTTTGGAAATTTCTTAAATACATCAAGGATGAAATTATCATCGTCTTTGCAACCTCTTCGACGGAAGCTGTGCTGCCGCGTATGATGGTGAAGCTTGAACAGCTTGGCTGTTCAAAACCTGTCGTGGGATTGGTTTTGCCGACAGGTTACACCTTTAATGCGGATGGCACGTCAATTTACCTGACTATGGCGGCGATCTTCGTTGCACAGGCTACGAACACTCATTTATCTCTCTGGGATCAACTCCTTGTACTGGGTGTGTTGCTCTTTACCTCAAAAGGTTCGGCCGGTGTTGCCGGCGCCGGATTTGTAACGCTTGCCGCAACATTATCTTCGATGGATAAAATTCCGGTTGCGGGTATGGCATTGCTTCTTGGTGTGGACCGCTTTATCAATGAAGCAAGAGCCGTGACAAACCTTATCGGCAATGGAATTGCTACCGTTACCATCGCTCGCTGGGAAGGAGCGTTTGATGAGAAACGAGCACAATCCATTCTCAATGGAGAACTGAACGAATCTCAAACAGAGCCTTGATGAAGCGATGATAAGATCAATCCGTTTTGTTCGAGTAAAACAGATTTCTCAGCACACCTCATTGATAAAAAAATCGTACGGAAGCAGATTATTACAAAGCGGCTGAACATAGGTGGAGGTCATATTGCAATCAAAGCGGTGACCGCAGTGACGATAAAACAAAAAATCCGCAATCATCTCAGATAAAAGCCGCGAAATTTCTTTTAGAATCTGTGCCCCCAATGGGGTTCGCGTACTACTGCAGTTCCGAAAACGACCTTTTCACCATGGTTGCTGATTTTCCGCTAAATTGAGTGGTGCTCGTATTAAAATACGAGCTAATAGGTGAATAACCATACCTTAAAGACCGATTTTTTGTTGGATCTCTTTTAACATTTAAAAAATCTCTTGAGAGTAATCGCGATCTTTGAGTAGCAGGGAAGGGAACCTAACCGAACTCAGTCCAGAATTTGAAGCTCCACACAACGATTTCCTATGATTTTCACGCAAAGATAATAGATGCACTCTTATACCACACAACGCGAATCTCGATGGTAAGTTGTTTTCTTATCATTGCTCTAATTCCATCGGTATCTTCTATCCCCGGAGTACTGGGGGGGCACGCAATGCAAATGATCGCAAGATTGATCTTGTTTTAGATGAATTGCTTTGTGTTCCAATCCTAAGGGGACTGAGATGAATAAAACCGCCTGCGTGCTGTCGAGTTCCAAAAATATTGTCTAATTGGCTCTAAGATCTACACGTAATTTGAATGTAACTTTTATCCTGATATTCCCTTTGAAAAAAGTAAATCACGAGTGGTTTTAAATTGACCTTTGCTATTGTGTAAAGAAATATGCTTCTCCTTTATTAAATTTTAATCTTTTTAAATTTTATACTTGACACTTATTTGAATAAACCTTAATTATTACTAAGGAATTAAAGCGTACTATTTAGTACATTGTGCAAGCGATGGATAAGTAAAACCTCATCGATCGTTTTAAGGGATTGATAGGCGGAACACCGACCGAGTATCAAATTTCCTTCAATAGACGTCCTAATTGGTGACCCCAATTTGTAAAAAATTGAGCAGCATCGACTCCCGTAGTATGTGAATACGAGCAAGCGAATCGTGAAATCTCAAAAACAAATACGGTCACAGGTATGACAAAACCGTAATCATAAGATAATGAATGGATGACTGGTAAAGTAATTGTTTCAATGGGATTGTTTAAACAAAAGATGTAGTTGATCGATACTAATATTTAAAATGAAAAATCAATCATTCAAAATTTCTCTTTTTCATTGTTCAAACTCAATTTCCCCCGAAGAAATAAATCAAATAAGTTCGAAATTGGGTGAATTTGAATTAAATACCATCAGTGTGCCCTGTTCCGGGAAAATTGCTATTGAATATATTTTAAAATCTATCGAGACGGGATCCGATACCGCGATACTTGCCGGCTGTATGACAGGTGAATGCAAGTTACTTCAAGGCAACCTCCGTGCACGTAAACGAATAGACGCCATAAACGACCTTTTAAACGAAACAGGCATGGGAAGCGATTGCGTCTCGTTTATTCAAATCGATAATAAAAATAAAACCGAGAATATTATAAATGAATTAACAAGTTGTATCCGGCAAATAATAAACGAACAGGAAAAAGCAACCGAAACATTCTAAGACAATAATATGGACAGCTTACTAGCAAAAAAAATTGAAGAAGGGGATTTCATTATTACTGCCGAATATCTTGCCGGCACTAATATTGATTCCGATCCTGTCAATAAATCACAAATTTCAGGTGTGCTAGCGGTGAATGTAGCAGACAATCCGTATGGCCCTATTATATCAGGATTGGCATCGGCGGTAAAATTAAAACAGGCAGGAATCGAGCCTATATACCAAGTTGTTACGCGTGACCGCAACAGGATCGCTCTTCAATCCGATATATTAGGCGCCGCATCACTGGGTATTAAAAATATTTTATGCCTTTCTGGATACCATCAAAGTATAACGGAAATTCCGCAATCGGCAAATGTATACGATGTCGACTCTATTCAACTGATAGACATTGTAACAAGGATGAACAACGAAAGGGTCCTTCTCAACGGCAAAAAAATCGGCGGTAATTTTTCTGTACTTGTCGGTGCGGTCGCAAATCCCTATTTAAGGCCACTTGAACTTAACATTATGCGTTTGGCTAAAAAAATTAGGGCCGGGGCAAAGTTCATACAGACACAAGGCGTCTTCAATACTACCGATTTTCATGAATGGTTAGACGCGGCATATCAGGAAGGTCTAACTGAGAAAGCCGCATTCATAGCAGGAATTTATCCACTTGAAAGTTACGACGAAGCGATCAGTCTTCTGAAAAAACATACCGATTTTTATATACCCGAATCGCACATAAAGAGTATGAAAGATGCCGGCGGCCCCGCCGAACAAAAGAAAAGAGGCATCGCTATCTGTGTTGAAACGATCAATAAAATAAAGGAAATGAAAGGATTGAGCGGCATCCATATCATTTCAGGCGGGAAAGAAGATATTATAAATGAGATTATTTCTAATGCCGGATTATAAATAGTTAAGTATGCCTGAAAAATATCATATTAAAACTAGCCACGTTCTACCCAGACTTCCCCGCATAGGGAAATGTGGAGTTGTGGACTGGCGCGAAGACTGTGCACGATGTCATAACTGCGTAAAAAAGGCTTGCGTTTACGATAAATACCGGGAAGAGAGCGCGTTCATCAGAGATTTGGACGAAGTCCATACACTTTATTATGAATGCATGGGATGTTTTTCATGTGTCCAGAATTGTACGAAGAATTTATTGACGCTGGCTTTAAATTCAGAATATCAAAAACTCGGCAATGAATATTGGACACCACAAATTTTGAGTACTACCTGGTTAGAAGCAGAGACGGGAAAAGTACCGGTGTCAGGTGCAGGATATAGGGGAAAATTTTCAGGTCCAGGATTCGATTCTATGTGGACTGACATGTCCGAAATTGTCCGCCCTACACGCGACGGCATTCACGGAAGAGAGTATATCAGCACATCCGTTGATATCGGCAAGAAACCTTCCTTCCTGAATTTTCAAAACAATAAATTAGAGACAGTCCTTCCTCCTCTTATTTCTATTCCATTCCCTGTTATTTTTGACATGTCTTCCGAAAGACATACGCTTCCCGTTCTCGAGCCTTGCATTATTGAGACCGCAAAACAAACAGGCCTCATCGCTATTATCGATTCAAAGAAATGGAAGTCAATAAAGCTGCATAATAAAGAAGAATACCTGAATAATATTTCCTTCTTTTTAAATCCGGACGGGCCGCAAATACCAAATGAGATTCTCGATAAAACAAGACTGGTGGAAATTCCGGACAATGAAAATATCGAGCAAAAAATCGCATCGATAAAGAAAAATCATCCCAGGATAATTATCGCCGTACGGATGTCGATGGATGAAAAAGTCACAAAGCGAGTCGATGAATTGTCAAGAATCGACATTGAAGTCGTTCATCTAGTTGCCGACCTTAATGGTAACGAAATCGCTTCAAAGAATCCGAGGTTCATAAAGGACATCATACGTGAGGTTCATGGCTTACTTATAAAAAATGAAAAAAGAGATGAAATAACACTCATTGCAGGAGGCGGAATCGGTTTATCGGAACATGTCGCTAAAGCTATTATATGTGGCGCCGACTTGGTTTCAATTAATCTTCCTCTGCTGATTGCAATCGAGTGCCGCCTATGTGAAAGCTGCAAGCCTGGTAATTACTGCTCAGCAAAATTAAACACAGAAATCGATTTGCTATACGGAGCCGGACGCATGACCAATTTAATCGGCGCATGGCATTGGCAATTAGTAGAACTAATGGGAGCAATGGGTATGCGGGAAGTGCGCAGACTTCGCGGCGACGTTGGGCGCGCTATGTTTAAAGACGAAATCGAAGAAGAAATTTATGGGCCAATCTTTAGAAGATAAAATTAACCTGGAAGAGATACTCCCCTGCAACACTTATAAAACCCGTGTTCCGCAGGTCGAGGTCGAAAGAAATATTAAACCGGCTCCTTCGAGGTACCGCAATGAAATCGCAAAATATCTCATCTATCGTGATGAGGAAAAATGCAAAATGTGCGGTACGTGCGTTAAGACATGCACAAAGGATGTTCATGTCCTGAAAAAAGGATATAAGTTATTTGCTACTCCATTAAGCTATAAATGCAACGGGTTCGTTTGCGAAAAAACTGAAAATTTTTGTGTTACGAAATGTCCTAACGGTGCTTTAAGATTGGTAAAAAATCCGATGATGGAAGTTATGGGAGATTACAGATGGCCGTCGGATATGATTCTTGCAACATGGAAAATGGCTGAAACCGGTGAAATACTTCCTGAGGACTCCGATTTTGAATATGAGACCGGCAACTCCGGCGGAGGATTCGATAGAATTCGAATTGTGTTTCCCGACAAACCGGCAAAAGTCGACTCCAATGAAATTGATATCAGCCTTGAGTTGAATAGAAGAAACGACGGCAGGCCGAAGATAAAAATTGACGTACCCTGGTACGGGGCAGGAATGTCATTCGGCTCCATAAGCAATGTCACGCAATTGTCGAAGGTCCGGGCAGCAACAGCATGGAATACTTTTTCCTGCTCCGGCGAGGGCGGTTATATGGAACGCCTGAGACCGTATGACGACCACATGATAACGCAGGTTGCTACTGGACTTTTCGGAGTGAGAGAAGAAACGATACAAAGAGTTCCAATTGTTGAATTCAAATATGCCCAGGGCGCAAAGCCCGGTTTAGGCGGCCACTTGTTGGGCACGAAGAACACTCCTGCCGTTGCAAAAATGCGCGAAGCTGTGCAGGGAATTCCATTGTTCTCCCCGTTCCCCTTTCACAGCGTATATTCAATCGAAGACCATATGAAACACATCGATTGGATAAAACATATAAATCCGAGGGCTCTGATTTCCACAAAGGTTTCTACTCCAACCGATGTCGATATGGTTGCCGTCGGTAGTTATTATGCAGGCACACACATAATACATATAGACGGGGGATATGGAGGCACAGGAGCTGCTCCTGATATAGCGAAGAAAAATATTGCAATGCCTATAGATTACGCCATCCCGAAGGTTCATAATTTCCTTTCAGCCGAAGGTATCCGCGATGCCGTTGTCTTAATAGCAAGCGGCGGTATCCGTAATTACTTTGACATCGCAAAAGCTATTTGCCTCGGCGCCGACGGAGTTGTAATCGGAACTGCAGAATTGGTAGCGCTTTGCTGCCTAAGATGCAGCAGGTGCGAAAGCGGCAAAGGTTGTCCCAGAGGTATTGCGACCACAAATCCGGAACTTGCCTCCCAAGTTACAATTGAATGGGGAACACAGCGGATCATTAATCTTTACAACGCGTGGGCAACCGGATTAAGAGATATTCTAAGACGTCTCGGCTTGAAAAGCATAAAGGAATTACGCGGAAGAACGGACGTATTAATACATCTGGATATCTCGAAGAAGCAGAAATAATATTCATGTTGAATTTATGAATTCCAACAATATTAAAAATATTCTTAAATCGAAAAGAAACCTCAATAAGACGCTTCAACTGCCTGATAAATCGAGCGCAATGGAAGCCGAGGGCGGGTGCGGCGTTGTAGGATTTTGCTGCACAGAACCCGTTCCTGGTAAACATATCCATGAACCTTCAAGATTGATGCATAACCGCGGCAACGGCAAAGGCGGCGGAATAGCAGCGGTTGGTTTTATTCCCGAGCAATTAGGCGTATCAAGGGAAGTGCTCGACGATTGCTATATGCTCCATATTGCATATCTTGATCCTTCCGCTCGTACCGATGTTGAAAAAAAATATGTCGATCCTGTATTCAATATAAAGAAATCCGCAAAGCTCGATACGGTCGATGACTGGAAAAGTGTTCCCGGACTTGAAGTCAAGCCGCCTGATGTTTACCGATATTTCGTACGAGTTAAAGACAGCGCTTTAAGTAAATTTATATCTGAAAACACTTTTGCGAACCTTGACCGGCGAGATGTTGAAGATGAGTTTGTAAACCAAAATAGTTTCAGACTCAACCATGAATTTTATGCCTCTTCGAAAAAGCAGACGGCTTTTGTGATGTCGCAGGGCCGTAATATTATGATTCTGAAAGTCGTCGGTTATGCTGAAGCTGTACCACAGTATTATAAGATAGACGACCTTTGCGCTCATGTCTGGATTGCACATCAAAGGTATCCGACAAGAGGCCGAGTCTGGCATCCGGGCGGTGCCCATCCGTTTACAGCGATGAATATGGCGCTGGTACACAACGGCGATTTTGCCAATTATCATTCAGTAACGGAGTATTTGAAACAGCGCAATATTTATCCGCAGTTTATAACCGATACCGAAGTATCGGCGCTGATGTTCGATTTATTATCTAGAATATACAAATACCCGATAGAATATATCATAGAGGCATTCGCACCGACGACAGAACTTGACTTTGACCGTCTGCCGAATGAAAAACAGGAAATTTACCGGGCAATTCAATCGACACATATGCATGGTTCTCCGGACGGGCCCTGGTTTTTTATCATCGCACGCAATCTTATTGAGAACCGCAAATTCCAATTATTGGGCATCACAGATACAGCTATGCTGAGACCGCAGGTCTTTGCGTTTGTCGACGGCGAAGTTCAGGTTGGAATTATCGGCTCCGAAAAGCAAGCCATTGATGCAACGCTTGAGAGTCTGGCAAAGGATGATAAACGAATTTGTCCGATTGCTGATAAATACTGGAATGCCCGCGGCGGAAGCTATTCCGACGGTGGAGCTTTTATGTTCGATATTGTCACGGATAATAAAGGTAAATACAGGCTGGAATGTAAAGATAAATTCGGCATTCCGGTTGTTATAACTGAAAAAACCGAAAGCTATGATTTTACGAAAGAAATTCCGGATACAAGAAATAAAGAACAAATCGAAAAAATCATTACCGAATTCGCCTCTGCCGGAAAATATATTTTTGACTTTGTCAGTGGCAGCATTCCGCAATGGTCATTCGACGATATCCGTATTGCATGCCGGGCAATTAGAAACCTCGGCAAAGATAGTGAATTTACATCATATACCATCGATACTCTGACTTTATTAAATGACAGACATTACCCGACAAGTGCTAAAAGACGGTCTCACATTCTTCAAATAATTCGGACAGAGCTGAATTCATTATTCATGAATATTCCAAAGCTGTGCTCTGAAAATGACGAATTGTCTGAGTACCGCTTAATCGATTTTGAAGCAAGAAGCGACCTGCGTGGACCAAAAGACAAAGAAAAAACATTGGTGGTAAATTCAAAAAAATTTCCGCCGGAAGGCAATGAATGCGATGCGATGTTTCTTGTCAGAGCTTACAAATTAGGCTGGAAGAATTTTATCCTCTTTAATTGCGCGGGCCAGCGTTATGTCGGATGTGGTTTCGGACCCGAGACCCATGATCTGACAATCGACGTTTACGGCAGTTCCGGTGATTATCTTGGTTCCGGTATCGATGGAATGGCTATAACCGTTCATGGCAACGCCCAGGATCAGTTAGGCCAGATAATTAAGCGCGGAAAATTAGTGATTCATGGCGATGTCGGCCAAACATTTTTATACGGTGCTAAAGGAGGTTCGATCTTTGTAAAAGGAAATGCCGCCGGACGTCCAATGATTAATTCTGTCGGAAAGCCCAAGATTGTCATTAACGGCACAAGCCTCGATTTTCTCGGCGAATCATTTATGGCGGGCGACCCTCATAATAAAGGCGGCTTTGTGATCCTGAACGGTATGAAGTTCAATGAAGAAGGTCAGATCGTGCCTCTGCCGGAACCATATCCGGGAAGTAATCTTTTTTCTCTTGCATCAGGAGGCGCCGCTTTTATAAGAGATCCTAAGCGGCAATTAATTTCAGAGCAGTTAAACGGTTGCATATTTTCTCCTTTTACGGAAAAAGATTGGGAATTGATTTTACCGTATCTGACGGAGAACGAAAAGCTTTTCGGAATTAAAATAGATGATTTACTGACAGTTAATGGTAAAAAACTTGATCCTATGAAGGTCTATCGCAAAGTTTCGCCGAGTATCGAGGGCACTCCATCTACTCCTGAAAAAGATGTTTATGGTGAAGAGGAGGAAGTTGATGAACTCGCTGAAGAAGTAATGGAATAATAAAAATTAATTTTTCGAAATAAATATGTCCCTTGTCATTAGTAAAGAAAAAATAGAAGCCGGCTTACTGCAAACAGTTAAGGAAATTTCAGGCGTTGATGTTGCAGGATGTCTGCAATGTAAAAAATGCACCAACGGCTGTCCAGTAACAGCGCTTGTCAAGGTACCTCCTTCGGAAGTAATTAGAAGGCTGCAGTTGAACATAGGCGATTCGATTTTAAACAGCGATCTGATATGGATGTGCGCTTCCTGCGAAACATGTTTTTCGCGCTGTCCGATGCAAATTGATATGGCATCTGTAATGGATGCTCTGCGGATCATCTCAGTCAAGAAAAACGCAGCAAAACAAAAGGGCAATGTTCCGCTGTTTAACAGATGGTTCCTGAAAACAATCAGCATGTTCGGCAGGACATACGATCTGGGAATGATCGCAGCATATAAAATTGGAACTTCGAACTATTTCCAGGACACGGATAAATTTCCAATGATGCTTCAAAAAAGGAAAATAGCGTTATTTCCATCTTTAAAAGCCGATAAAAAATATGTAAGAAGAATATTTAAGAAAAAGAAGTGAGGCAGACCCTTTACCAGCTTTATAAAATTTAAGAAAACCCAGAAAGAAGTTTTGGAGAATTATAAGCAAATGAAATATGCGTATTATCCCGGATGTTCGTCAGAGTCCACGGCGCGCGATCAATATATGTCGATACGAGAAGTCTCAAAAGTTTTGGACATAGAATTGATTGAGCCGAAGGGTTGGACTTGCTGCGGATCGACACCGGCTCACCACACAGATAGAATTCTATCAATCGCGCTTCCTGCAGCTAACCTTCTTCTAGCAAAAAAGATGGGCCTCGATATGGTTGTGTTTTGTGCGGCCTGCTATAATAGAATGAAAGTCGCAAACTATGAAATTCAAACAAATCCCAAAATCAGAAAAGAAATATCGGATTCATTGGGAGAAGATTACGACGGTAGTGTGAACGTTCATCATTTTGTAGAAGTGCTTATCAAAAATATCGGTATTAAAAAGCTGCAGGAAGCCTTTACACATTCATTGGACGGATTAAAGGTAGTCAATTACTATGGCTGTCTGCTCGTACGGCCGCATAAAGCGACTAATTTTGACGATCCTGAAAATCCAACGATTATGGACAGCCTGGTAACGATTATGGGCGGCGAGAGCATCGATTGGCCCCATAAGGTTGAATGCTGCGGCGGAGGATTTGCTCTCACACGGACAGATATCGTCATCGAACTTTCCAACTCCATATTGGGGATGGCAAAAGCAGCCGGCGCGCAATGTATGGCTGTCGCCTGTCCGATGTGCCAGGTAAATTTAGATTTAAGGCAAAGTGATATCAACAAAGTAAAAAGTAGCAATCATAATATACCGATCGTTTATATAACTCAGCTTGTGGGATTATGTTTAGGTATTTCTCCTGAAAAGCTTGGTATGGATAAATGCATAGTTTCTCCAATGCCAATTATTGAGGCAGTTAAAAGCAATTAAACAAGAAAGATTTATTTGTGAAGATTGAAAAGAAAAAGATGACAGGCGCTGTATTGGTTGAAGGCGGAGGTATTGCGGGTGTTCAGGCGTCTCTCGATCTTGCTAATTCAGGATACAAAGTCTACCTTGTAAACCGCTCTGCAACTATCGGCGGCATGATGTCTCATCTCGATAAAACTTTTCCTACAGGTGATTGTGCAACATGCATCATTTCGCCTAAACTGGTCGAATGTGCCAGAAATCTTAATATTGAAATTCTCACGCTTTCGGAACTGGAAAAAATTGAGGGAGAACCAGGAAATTTTAAAGTCACGATAAAAAAATCACCCCGATACATCAATGAAAAAATCTGTAACGATTGCGGAGAATGCACAAACGCATGCCCTGTTGAAGTAAACGATATATTTAACCGCGACCTTGGCACACGAAAAGCGATACAAAAGTATTATGCGCAGGCAGTTCCCAACAAACCTAATATATTGAAGCTCGGACATTCTCCCTGCAAAATGAAATGCCCGGCTAATATCAATATTCAGGGATACATTCAATTAATAAAAAAGAAAGAATATCTAAAAGCTGTAAATCTTATTCGTGAAAGAAATCCTCTTGCCGCTATATGCGGACGCGTCTGCCCTGCTCCATGCGAGACAGCCTGCACGCGCTCCAAAGTTGACAGCCCCCTGGCCATAAGACAATTAAAAAGATTCGCATCCGATCAGGAAATAAAACTATATAAATCCGGGGAGTTGAAACTGCCCGAACAAAAATTTCCTCCTGCAGATGCGAAGAAGATCGCTGTTGTTGGCGGAGGGCCGGCAGGATTAACTGCGGCAGGCGATTTGGCCGATAAAGGATTCGCCGTCACTATATATGAATCGAGAGACTCTGCGGGAGGAATGCTTTATTGCGGAATTCCCCGGTACAGGCTCCCAAAAGATATACTTGATTACGAAGTAGAGTTAATAAAACGTAAAGGCGTTAAAATTGTTCTGAATTGTACTATCGGCAAAGACAAAGCTTCTTCCGAATTGAAAAAGGAAAATGATGCGCTGTTTATCAGTGCCGGTGCGCATGTCAGCAGAAAATTAGGCATAGGCGGCGAAAATAAAAAAGGTGTGAACGACGGGGTAGAATTCCTCAGGCAGGCAACTAACGAAAAGAACAGACCGCAGGTCAAGGATAATGTCGTGGTTATCGGGGGAGGCAATGTCGCAGTTGATGTAGCCAGAACAGTACTCAGGCTCGGCGCTAAAAGAGTAGAAATCGTTTCGCTCGAGCAGCGCAATGAAATGCCTGCATATAAAGATGAAATTGAATCGACCTTAGAGGAAGGTATTGTAGTACGAAACGGATGGGGTCCAAAACAAATACTTGGCGACGGATCCGTTACCGGAATAGGACTGAAACAATGTATTTCGGTATTTGATTCAAACGGCAAGTTTAAACCGACTTACGATGAAAATAATACCATCACAATTGATGCCGATCAAGTAATCGTAGCTATAGGACAGATGGTAGATGGCGATCTTACTAAGCACATCGGGATTGATATTGAACGCGGATGTTTCAAAGTAAATCCTGTCACTCTTGAAACTTCGGCGGAAGGAATCTTCGCAGGCGGCGATAATGCATCCGGGCCGGGCAGTGTCATAGAAGCCATTGCCGCTGGAAAACGCGCCGCAGAATCAATCGGACGCTATCTGAACAATGAAGATATGCTTCCCGATCGGTTTGAACATTCGCTGAAACCATTTCCGGAAGAATTACTTCCCTCTGCAAAAAAAGTCGCAAAAAAGAAACGTGCTTCAGCCGACGAACTTACAGTTGAAAACCGCATAAATAATTTTAACGAGATCGAATATTCTTTTTCAGAAGACGATGCAATTAAAGAAGCCGAAAGATGTTTGAACTGCGCTCAATGTTCTGAATGTATGGAATGTGTTTCGGCGTGCGAAAAGAAAGCAGTCGATCACTGTATGAGCGAGGAAAAAGTAGAACTGGAAGTAGGTGCGGTCATACTTACTCCCGGCTTCGATGAATTTGATGCAGAGCAAAAAGGAGAATACGGATTTAACCGCTATCCGAATGTTCTTACCAGCGTCCAATTTGAGCGTATGCTTTCTGCTGCAGGTCCGTATCTCGGCCATGTCGTGCGAAGGGACAACGGCAAAGATGCCAAACGGATAGCGTGGATTCAATGTGTAGGTTCCCGCGAATCAAAACCCGGAAACGAATACTGCTCATCGATATGCTGTATGGCAACAACCAAACAAGCCATGATTGCTTCCGAACATCTTAGCGGATTGCACGGAACGATCTTTAACATGGATATCAGGGCGCATGGAAAAGATTTCGACCAGTATTATGAACGCGCGCGTGCAATGAAGAATATCGAATATGTTAAAAGCATGCCATCTCGAATTATTCAGATACCCGGCTCGAACGATTTACGATTAGTCTATGTTGATCCTATAAAAGGTTATACTGAGAAAGAGTTTGATCTCGTTGTGCTGGCTGTCGGCCTGGAACCAAAAATATTTGTTACTGAAAGCGTACGCAAACTTGGAATTGAAATTAACGAATACGGATTCTGCAAAACAGACAGGCTGTTACCATTAGTTACATCCAAGCCCGGCGTGTTTGTCGGAGGAGCATTCCAAGAACCAAAGGATATTCCTGAAACAGTTATGCAGGCAAGTGCTGCTGCTGCAATGGCGATGGAATTACTATCGCCTTCAAAAAATACATTAATCACAACAAAAGAATATCCATACGAGCATGATGTTACCGATGAAAAGCCGAGAATAGGCGTATTTGTTTGTCATTGCGGCATCAATATAGCCGGAACTGTCGATGTGGAAAAAGTAACGGAATCAATCAAGAATGAGCCCGGAGTTGTATTTGCCTCGCATACGATGTATACCTGCTCCGATGCAAGTTTATCAAATATAAAAGAGCAAATAGTAGAGAACAGGTTAAATAGAGTTGTCGTGGCTTCGTGCACTCCGAGAACACATGAGCCTATCTTCCGCGAAACCTTGCGAGAAGCGGGACTTAATCCTTACCTGTTTGAACTGGCAAACATCAGAGATCAGTGTTCCTGGGTTCATTCATCCGAACCTGAAAATGCGACTGTAAAAGCAATCGAGCTTGTAAAGATGTCCATCTCGAGAGCATTCAGGTTAATGCCTCTTGAAGGAGAGAAAATTCCAATTCATCAGAATGCCGTTATCATCGGAGGCGGTGTAAGCGGAATGTCCACGGCTCTATCGCTCGCCGAGCAAGGATATGATGTCGAATTGATTGAAAAGTCTTCTCAGTTAGGCGGGAATTTGGCTCTTGTCCATTCCACTCTCGAAAACGAGAGTCTCAATAATTTCAAAGCTGATCTAATTGAAAAATTCAGCACGCATAGAAACATCGACTATCACTTGAATTCTACAATTGAAAGCGTAACGGGCCATATCGGGGAATTTAAAATTAATATTACAAAGGACGGCAAACCGAAAGAGTTTACATGCGGAGCCATCATTATTGCAACAGGTGCAAAACCCGCCGAGACAAAAGAATATACATATGGAACAGTTAAAAATGTAATAACACAAGTAGAATTGGAGAGTTCGCTTAACAGTGGCAAAATTGAAAAAAGAGGTCGGACATATGTGATGATCCAATGTGTGGGTTCGCGCAATTCGGAAAATCCATATTGCAGCAGAATTTGCTGTTCAATGGCAATCAAGAATGCATTAAAAATTAAAAGAGGAGATCCGACTGCAAACATT
>Ga0187886_1002044_pt1 | contig 16841 bp, 25 predicted proteins | sample June2016WEW_20_1_FD_133001 | JGI IMG/M metagenome (GOLD analysis project Ga0187886, IMG submission 133001) | Peatland microbial communities from SPRUCE experiment site at the Marcell Experimental Forest, Minnesota, USA - June2016WEW_20_150 | ecosystem: Environmental > Terrestrial > Soil >... | reverse complement strand
TTGAAAAGCACCATGGGGCGGGGGTTTGAGATGCTGCTATCTCCCACAAATTCGCCATCAAATTTGTGGGAGATAGCAGCATCTCAAACCCCCGCCCCATGGTGCTTTTCAACACCGTTGATGATCTCTCCGGCATTGACTTCTACAAAGTGAAAGTGGGAGACAAGGACACCTTCTCGGTGCAGAGCGAACAAGTGGCGAGCAATCCCTACACGCTTCCGCCGCAGGAAGCGGGGAAACATACCATGCTCGTGCAGGCGTTTGATAAGGCCGGAAACTACGAAACTGCGGTCGCGGATTTTACCGTTCTAACCATTGCCTCGCCCACCTTTACCGACTATCCCCCGACGGTCAATGCGGGAAATCCGTTCGTGGTGAAGGGGTTAACGTTTCCCGCCGCGAAAGTGTGGGTATGGCTCCAGAAGGGAGAAGATTCCCCTAAACGGTACAACACGCTTGCCGACAGTGAGGGTAACTTTACCGTGGCGATAGAAGGCAATTTGGAAACGGGGCAATACCAGTTCTGGGCGGAGGTGGAGGATGACCGGGGGGCGAAGAGCTTACCCACCGATAAGTTTTCATTTTCCGTTTCCCAGCCGGCGGTTCTCCGCATAGGTTCCTTTGTGGTGAACGTGCTCGCGGTGACCGTTTCCACCGCCGCTCTCTTGGTACTGGTCGGAGTGCTTATCTGGTACGGATGGCGTAAAATTCGGGAAATGAAAAGGAAAATTAAACGGGACATACAAATGACCGAAAAGGATGTTCATAAAAATTTTGATATCTTGAAAAATAGCATCATGGATCATATTAGGGTTTTGGAAAAAACGAGAACCAGAAGAGAACTGACGGAGGAAGAGGATAAAATTTTGTCCCAGTTGAAGAAAGACCTGGATAAGGTTGAAAAATCCATTGATAGCGAGATTGAAAAGATTGAAAAAGACCTGGGATAATGGAATTTGAACCGGGAATAAAATTTCCCATCCGAATCAACCGGTACCTGGCTCTCAGACAATTCTGCAGCCGGCGCGAGGCCGACAAACTCATCAAACAGGGACAAGTTACCTTAAACGGTAAGACGGCTGAGCTGGGAATGCAGGTAAAAGAGGGGGATGAGGTTTTCCTGCGGCAGGGATTCAAAAAAATGGAGACCGGCCGGGTCTATTTAGCTTTCAATAAACCGGTGGGTATTGTCACCCATAATCCCGAAAAGGGGCAGAAAAGCATCCGCGATATCTTCAGGTATAAAACCAGGGTATATCCGGTGGGGCGTCTGGATAAGGATTCCTTTGGCCTTATCATTCTGACCAACGACGGCCGCGTGACCGGCAAACTTCTTTCGCCGGAATTTCAGCACGAAAAAGAATATGCGGTTAAAGTGGATAAGGCGATCACCGAAGCTTTTCTGAAAAAGATGGCGAAGGGGATAAATATAGCCGACTATATTACCAAGCCGGCTTCAATCCGGAAAACCGGAGAAAAAGAATTTAAAATAACCCTTACCGAAGGCAAGAATCGGCAAATCCGCCGGATGTGCTTGGCGATGGGTTACACAGTATTGGAATTGAAACGTTTGAGGATTTTGAATATTGAATTAGGAAACTTGAAACCTGGCGAACATCGGGAGATAACGAGAGAAGAGTTAAAGAGTTTTTTGGATAAAATCGGATTGAGCATACGCTCTTAAAATAATGAGAGGGTAACCGCTGTACGCGATTACCCTTCATGAAAATTACTCTTTGCTTCAACTGCATCTCAGACTGTTTATGTTTTGATCGATGAAGTATTCGCTTTGTTTAAGGTCGTAATAGCGAAGTTGTCTGTACACGTACAGTTGGGTTGCAGTATTCCACCGGCATCATTGTTCTCACTGGTCAAAGTTTGGCTGACTGTCAGAATATTCGTCGCGTCTTGAAGTAATTCGCCGATGTCTTGATCCGTTATCGCCGTCTGCTTGATGGTTTTAGCGCCGTTAGTAATCGCCTTGGTCGTTTGAGTGACAGCACCGATATTTTTGAAATCTGCGGTCATTGTATTCACTGTGATTTCACTATTTATAGTACCAACATCAAGCGAGGCCTTCGTACCGTATGCAGTCGTCGTAAAAGTTACAACATCCCAAGTGGAAGCATTCAACACTGATGAGCGGGTCATATCTTTGATGGTATTATCTCGACTGTCCAGAATTGCCATTTTCAGCACTGCGCCTGAGTTTTCCACCGAATTTGTTGCGATTACGCCTTGTCCAGCAAAACCGATTACAACTGCCATAGCCAAGCATATGATGGCCATCAGCAAGGGAACTCTTATAGTTTTCATAAGGAGACTCCTTATAATAGTGAGAGTGAGAGAATTTTGAAGCTGTGGATTAATGAAACGTTCTATTAATAATTATACAAAAAAGGATGTAAAAAGTATCGGTTTACCTGTGGATAAGTGCCCAAATCGTTAGAAACTTATCCACTACCGAAAATCTGGACGACAATATACAATAAATCCACAAACAAAGAGTATAAATAAAACAAAAAACCGGAGCGTGTGAGGCGCGCCGGTTTTTTGTTTGTGCTACAATCAAAATATGAAAGGATTCGTGGAAAATATAGAAAAAATCACGGAGGAAAACGAGAATTTCCGGAAAGTGATTTACACGGCGCGCTACAGCCAGCTTGTCGTGATGTCCATCCCACCCAAGGGCGAAATAGGGGAGGAAGTGCACGGCCTGGACCAATTCTTAAGAATTGAAAGCGGAACCGGCAAAGCAATTCTAAATGGCATTGAACGTGTGATAGAAAACGGCTCAGCAATAGTGGTGCCGGCCGGGACGAAACATAATATTATAAATTCTTCCGCTGACAAACCGATGAAATTATACACGGTCTATTCTCCGCCAAACCACATAGACGGCACTATTCACAAGACAAAAGCAGAGGCGGAGGCAGATGAGAATCACGATCACTTTAACGGAATAACAACGGAAAACTAACAAGATATTAGATTTTCCGCACCACGTTCATTAAGCGAGGGTAAGACTGGCCTAGCGGCCTTGGAGCGCCCGAGCGAAAGGAATGTGGTGCGGAATAAATCCTTAACCTTGAGTAAGTTGAGGTTGAGGTTTTAATTTTCTTGAGAAAGCAATAAGCAATATAAGAGCCAGCCCTGCCATAGAAGCGCCGAAGATGAAAGGTGCCTGTGGGCCAATTTTGTCCCACAGATAGCCGGCAAAAAAGCTCGCGGGAAGCGCGGCAAGACCGACAGTCGTTCCGTAAATTCCGAAGGCCCGGCCGCGATGTCCGGTTTCCACTATATCGGCGAGAAGCGCTTTAGCCACGCCTTCGCTCGTTGCGTAATACACGCCGTAAAAAGCGTAAAGAGGCCAGATAGCCCAGGAGTTTGAAGCAAAAGCGAATCCCGCGTAAACCAAGACAAAAGCGCCCCAGCCGATTAGCATTGTGGGGATCCGTCCGATTCTATCCGAAAGAGAACCGAAAGGTACGGCTGCGGAAGCATAGACCAAATTGAAAAGCGCGATAACGATGGGAATTTCCAGAAGAGTGATACCTAAGTTTTTTGCCCGAAGAATAAGAAAAGCGTCCGATGAATTTCCTAAAGTGAAAAGAATAACAATGAAGAGAAATAAATAAAAAGATTTCGGGAGTTTTGTATGCTCAGTTTCAGTTTCCGCTTCCTTATCAGCTTTAGGCAAAGCATCCATTTCTTTTACCTTAAAAACCAAAACCGCGAGAGTTATTAAAAGCGGCACGGCTGAAAAAAGAAGAATGTAATGATAAAGAGAATCACTCTCTTTTAACAGATATAAAAGGCCGAAAAGAATGAGCGGTCCGGCTACCGAACCCAAAGTGTCCAACATTCTGGCGATGCCGAAACTTTTTCCGCGCGTTTCCTTATCCGCCGAACCGGCGATAAGCACGTCCTTCGGTGGGTCTTTTACGCCTTTACCAGTTCCATCCATCAGTCGCAGACTCACTACCGCCGCGCCGGAAGTAATAAGCGCAAGGAGCGGACGCGCGACCATGGAAAGAAAATAACCGATAAAAATAATCGGTTTCTGTTTTTTGAATTTGTCGGAGAAAAATCCGGCGATAACTTTAAAGATATTTGAGCTGGCGGCCACAACGCCTTCCGCAATACCCACGAAGGCCTTATCAAAACCGAGAACCGTAGTCAGGTAAATCGGGAGAATAGGGGAGAAGACATCCTGGCTGATGCCCCCGAAAAAACTGAGCAATCCGACAAAAAATACGTTCTTTTTCTTGTCATTCATGATACCTGATTAATTCTATCATTAAGCGGATTTTCATTGAATTTTTCGCGAATCATTGATAAGATGATTTTGCTATTGCCGGGTCATCTAATGGTAGGATACATGACTCTGAATCATGTCATCTTGGTTCGAATCCAAGCCCGGCAGCCGATTAGAAAATCAATCATCCGAATAGACTATGCCTAAAGTAAATAAAATAACTAAAGATCTCGCCCATAAGGTTATAAAACTGGAACAACCAATCCATGTTCTTGCGGTATGTTCAGGTGGAAGAACCGTGGGGAAATACCTCAAACAATATCTCAGTGCGAGAGGAATTAGCACCACATACAACGAAGTTTGGACGAATATAATTCGTGGGAAGGCAAGCGTTTGGAAAACAAGCTTTAAGGCAAAGAATTATAAGGGAACAGCATTGATTGTTGATGATGTTATCTGGAAAGGCAGGTCCGTGAATGCGACAAAGAAAATGCTTTTGGGAATGAAAAAGAAAAGAGTATATACCGCCACTCTTCTGGATTGCAACCACAAGGCTGATTTTTCGATTTTCAATTGATTTACTTTCATGCTTAAAGAGGGGCAAAAGAGATACCTAGAAAGCCTTTCTCCTGAACGGGCCAATGGTGCGGTGAGTATTAAACCATATGACCGACGGACTGCGGTCGTTGCTCAAGGGGTAGTAAACAAGATAAAGCAGAGGTTTCCCGAAGCAGATACTCGGTTTATGGGTGCATCAGCCCTCGGTATTGCCGGTCAGAATGATATTGATATCTACGTTCTATGCCCGCCCGACTGTAGCAATGTATACTTTATGGAACTAAGCAAAATATTTGGAGGTCGGGTGAGAAATAAATGGCGTTGGCTTGAAAACGGATACGAAATCTCGGTACACGTAACCGATCCCCGGGAACCTAAACAGAAAGAGCAAATCGAGATTTTTAGAATATTCAAGACCAAGCCTGAAGTGTTGAAAGAATACGAAACTCTGAAGATTTCTATGAACGGCCGGTCGTATCGGGATTATATGGCTGCAAAGTACGAATTTTATAACAAAGTTTTAGGAATTAAATGATCCGCCCTGAATTCAAACTGAGGTGCTAGTCAGTTATCCACTATTCCGATTCTAAAAGAATCTTTATACTGATTGATATGAGAATGTTTAAAACTTTGGAGGTAAATCCTCCCCAAAACGTTGTAGACCGGGAACTCTGGAGAAAAGCCATCAGGTTTCAGTTCATATACTCGCTGGCCGGTCTGATTTTAGGGTTGGCTTGCGTAATCGGGGGGATAATCCTATTTTTTCACGGAATAATCGGACCGACCGCAAATTGGACCACCAGCGCTTTGGGGATAAACATTTCCGATGCCGCGCCGGGAGTAGTTCTTTTCGTGGTGGGGCTTCTCTTTGTCTGGATAACGCGATTCAGTGTAAGAACAGGTCAGAGTCAGGATAATTCGGGTCAGGCATAAAAGAAAAGCCGACCAAAAACTCCGCAATAATCAATTCACCACCTGCGGTTTTTTCCCTTCGTACTGGATTTTCTTCAATACTAATTTCCCTCCGCCAGTTGGTGGATTCAATTCAGCTTCAAGAATTTTCATTCGCCTGCCGTCTTTCATGGTCCACGCGCCCGGTTCCGGATTCAATGCCCGGACCTTCCTTTCTATTTCAACCGGATTGTCTTTCTCCAAATCCACCTGAGCGTCTTTTGTCTCAAATTTTTTCGTGTAGGTCGCTCGGTTTTCATCCTGCGGTTCTGATTCTATTTTCTTACCGATAAATCCCGGGATTATTTTAACAAGCAAATCGCCGGCCGCCTCCGCTAATTTTTTCTCAAGTGTTTCATAGGTATCGGAATCGGAAATGGGGAGCTTTGAAGCGGAAATAATCGCTCCATGGTCCACCTTCTCGTCCATTAAATAGAGCGTCACACCGGTCTCTTTCTCGCCATTTAATATAGCTGTCTGGATAGGTGTCGCGCCCCGATATTTGGGAAGCAGGGAGGGATGAACCCCGATTACGCCTAATTTAAAACTCTCTAAAATATCTTTCGGAATTATTTTTGAATAAGCGGCAACAATGGCAAAATCAGCGTTATTAATTTTAAAATCTTTTAACTTTTCCGGCTGGGAAACCGGGATGCCGTATTTTTGAGCCAAAACCTTCGTTGGCGGAGGAGTAATGACTTTCTTCCGTCCGACTGGCCGGTCGGGATTGCAAATGACGCCAGCGGGCGCAAAGCCGGCTCCTATCAATTTTTCCAGAATGATGGCGGCGAATTCCGGCGTGCCGAAGAATAAATATTTCATTACTGATTTTTATTTTTCAATCTTTCCTCTCGGGCAGCCAATCTTTCGGACGATGGCGATTTCTGGAGATGTTCCGCCTTATCAACGAACAAGCCCCCGTTTAAGTGGTCCATTTCGTGCTGAAAAACCCGGGCGAGCAGGCCCCAGGCGTTGATCTTTATCCTCTTACCGTTCATATCCTCTCCGGCAAGAGTAAGGCGATAGTGGCGCTCTACCGGGCCCCACGTCTCGGGCACGCTGAGGCATCCCTCCTCAATGGTCTCCATTTCTTTTGATATTTTCGTGATCTCCGGATTGAAAATGGCGTAAAACTTCGGCCGGCCGTTTGAATCCGGCACCTGCGCCACGAACATTCGGAAAGACAGTCCGATTTGATTCGCGGAAAGGCCGACGCCGTCGGCGCGCTTCATAATCTCCCGCATTGATTTTACGAGTTCCCGGATTTCTTTCTTGGGGTGTTTTTTGAAATCAAACTTCACCGTTTTCTCGCGGAGAAATTTCTCGTTCTTCTTATTGTCTATTTTGAGAATTTTACCTTCGTTCATTTTTTGCCTTTACTTTTACCGGTTTTTCGTTCGCCTTTTCTTTCATGGGTTTGGATTTTTTTTTGAAAAGCACGCCCATAAAATACGCGCCTTTGTTTTTTACGTTTATCCGTTCGGCTACGCTTCTCGCCGTCGTAAGCAATTTCTCATGGTCGTGCTCCTTGGCCAGTTTAATATAAAGCGCCTTGTGTTTTTCATCATTCAGCATCTCGGCAAGCATTAATCCTATCATCTGATGTTTTTGGTAAACGTGGCTTTTTTTGCCCCGCTCCCTAAGCACCTCGAGATAATCCTTCTCAAACGGCATTCCAGTAATTTTAAGCCAAAAATCAACCCGATGACAAATAAGCGTCTTTTCGCTACCATATAATAACGATGCTTTGGAAAGATAATAAAATAACCGTATGGCTGGCCGTCGCAATTATTGCGGGCGGCGTTTTATTCTACATTGGATTTAAGACCGGGGCGAGCTGGGCGCCGCAAGCCGTTTCCCCGACGGCAACGAGCACGGAATTGGATGCCGATTTTTCCATTTTTTGGGACGCGGTCAATACGGCCAAGGGCAAATATTTTGACATTAAAAACATCAAGGACCAGGATTTGGTCTACGGAGCCGTGAAGGGAATGCTGGGCGCTTTAGGCGATCCGTATTCAACCTTCTTCCCGCCCAGCGACGCGGATAAATTCACCCAGGATCTAAACGGGGTTTTCGGCGGCGTCGGCATGGAAATTGGCGTAAAAAAGAATCAGCTTGTGGTGATAGCGCCGCTTAAAGGCAATCCGGCTGAAGCGGCCGGCATTAAGGCCGGGGACGCTATCTTAGAAATCAACGGCACTTCAACGATTGATATGGATGCCGAGTCGGCCGTCAAACTCATTCGCGGAGACGTGGACACGAACGTAAAACTGAAAATTTTCCGGGATGGCTGGAAGGAAGCCAAGGATTTTTCCATAAAAAGAGCGATTGTGCAGGTGCCGACCTTGGATTGGGAAATGAAAGACGGCAACATCGCCTACGTCCAGCTTTATAGTTTCAACGGAAGCGCGTCTTCGCTTTTCTATAATATGGCGCTTTCCTCTTTGTTTCAGGGCGCGAAGGGAATGGTGCTTGATTTAAGGAATGACCCGGGGGGCTTTCTGGATGTGGCCGTCAATATCGCCGGCTGGTTCTTGAACCGCGGCGATGCCGTCGTGCGCGAAGATTTTCACTCCGGCGCGCAAAGTATTTTAAGAGCCAACGGGCCGAGCGCCTTCGTTAACCTGCCAATCGTGGTTTTGGTGAACGGCGGCTCGGCCTCCGCTTCGGAAATTCTAGCTGGCGCTCTTCAAGATATCCGCAAAGCGAAGCTTGTGGGAGAAAAAACGTTCGGCAAGGGAAGCGTGCAGGAAATAAATTCTCTGAAGGACGGCTCTTCCCTGAAGATTTCAATCGCCCAGTGGCTAACGCCGAACGGCCGGCAAATCAATAAAAAAGGCATTGTGCCGGATATTGAGGTTAAATTCCCCGATGACGGAATCATTAATAAAAAAGACCCGCAATTGGACAAGGCATTGGAAATAATCAAACAAGAAATGGCAAAATAGCGGGATGAAAGTTATTTTACTGAAAGAAATAAAAGGGATTGGGAAGAAATTTGAGGTGAAAGAAGTGAAGGATGGCTATGGAAGAAATTTCCTTCTTCCGAGGGGATTGGCCGAAGCCGCCACGAAAGAAGCGCTGGGTAAGCTGGAAACGCAGAAAAAAATCTGGGAAGCGGAACATGAAAAGCTTGTCCTAAAACTCAAAGAAGAGGCCGAAAAAATTGAGGCCCTCTCGTTGAACTTCAAAATGAAGGTGGGGGAGAAGGGCGAGACCTTCGGCTCGGTGAGTCGGAAAGACATAGAAAATGAGCTCTCTCGCCAAGGCTACAAGGACCTGAAGATAGAGCTGGAAAAGCCGATTAAAACCCTAAATGAGCACACCATCCAAGTAGATTTAGGAGAAGGAATCAAAGCGAAGTTAAAAATTTCCACTGAGGCGGAGATTTAATCCATAAGATTCCTCCCGTCGCTCATAGACGCCTCCGAACGCTAAAATTCAGCTCGCTCTCACTCTGCTCGCCACCCTCCTCGCTTCGCTCACGGGGCCTGGCTCGCAACGAGGTTCGCTCGCGAATTTTAACGCGTTCCTCGGATTTATATTCGCGCCGAGAGGAATCTTATGGGTTATAAAAAAACTCCCCACAAAAAAAGAATATTGGGGAGATCCAGCATACTAGTAAAAAGTGGGTAAGACTTGGGCTAGCGCCCCGGAGCGCACACTTTTTACTAGTATGCTGGGGCTCTTAGCCAAAAAATAATTAAATTACGCTGACTACCTTCACTTTTCTCTTGGAGCCGTCAAAGTTCTGCTTGCGCTTTTCCGAGAATTTCACCACCCCGTTTTTCATTGAATAAATCGTGTCGTCGCTGCCTATCTTAACGTTCAAGCCCAGAGCGTATTTCGTGCCGCGCTGGCGGATGATGATATCGCCCGGCTTGGCTTTTTCGCCCGCGAAAAGCTTCACGCCCAATCGCTTGGATTCTGATTCTCTGCCTAATTTAGTTGAGCCCTTGGCTTTTGTATGTGCCATACCTTATTTATTTAGCCGTATTATAATAATCAAATACAAATTCCATGTCAAACATTATTACTTGGATTAAAGAACATAAAGCCGGCATAATTGCCGCTTTCGGATTGGGCATTATCGTCTCTTTGAGTTTCGGTCTGGGCTATCTAGTAGGGGAGCAGGCCAACCCCGCGCTGATTATTATCCAGAAGAATTCGCAGTAAGGATTGTGTTAAAATAAAAGCAGTTAATTTCATATCACAGATAGGAGGCGCTTATGGCAAATCTGATTCCTGTTGATTTTTTTTGCCAGGATTGCAAACAACCTGTGGGTATATCCATAAAATTAATTGAAGCATGCCTCGCCAACGAGTATGCGAAAGAATCAGAATCTCTGAAAGAAGACATATCGGAAACGGAGATTGAAACATTCCAGATGGCAGAAGGAGTAGCCGCGCCGTTTACTAAAATACCCACTTCAATTGACCCGGTGACAAAAACATTTTGTTTCCCGTTATGGTGCGATAATTGCAATTGCGTAAAAATCGTTACAATCTCTGCGGGAGAAATTCAAGAAATTTCCCAAACTCACAAAAATAGCGGTTCTCCTGAAATGAATTAAATTAAGTTTTTTATCAAAAACCGCCCAGTTTTATGAGGCGGTTTTTCATTTTGAAAATTCGGGGGTAATGGATTGACAAAGTTATTGATTCAGTAGTAAAGTTCTGATTAGAAAATCACAAAAGAATAACTCAAAGGAGAACGCCATGAGCGCGAAACGTATTTTGATCATTGACGATGATGAGGCACTGCGAGTAGTACTCTCCGCAGAATTGGAAGAAGAAGGATATCAAGTTGATTCGGCCCCAAATCTAAAAGAAGGATTGGCTAAGTTAACTAAGATCCAGTTCGACATGGCCATAGTTGAGCCATTCAAGAGAACAGGGGGGATAAGAGACGACGACGTTGAAACGAGAAATTTCCTGCAAAAGTTTGCGGATAAACCACGACCATGTCCTTATCTTTTGGTATTAACTGGATTTGCGGATCTAAAAAACGCCATTGATTGCTTGAAGAAATACGGGGCCAATGATTTTGTATCAAAACCGTATGACCTGGTAGATTTTCTAACTACCATTGAGCGCATCTTTGACGACAGAAGTTCAGTATTGTAGAAAAAAGTAGAAATGGAAAATAGTGCCGAGCAGCAAGCCCGGCATTTTTATTTCCCCGAACCCATTGATGGGGGATTGACGAATATGTAAAAATCTGATAATATTAAAAACAGAATAGTTGTCAATTTCATACATTCTCTCACTTAAGGAGGTGTCGTATGTTTGAGTGGCTGATTAACATCTTGAAATCAACGATTGAATATCGGGAATTCACTACAAATGGATTTTTCTCTTTAGGAGTTCTCACTGCATTGGGCACCGCATTCTTAACGCTTCTTCAGGGCTATGGCATTTTTCGACAGGGTTCCACTATTTGGCGGAAACGTTCCGTTGAAAATGTCTCCAATATGCTGATTTTGTCTGGCGTGAGTTATTTTTTCGCCTTCATTGCCTATGGAATATCGCGAGAAAGCATCGCTGCCATGTTCAATGGAATGCTCGGCTTTGTTTTTCTCTATGCGGCAGTCGGATCATGGAAATTCAGAGGATTTCGCGTATGGGAATGGGCGTATTTTATAATCTTTTTATTGGCCATTCCCGCCATGATATTGATCAATGATAAGGAAACGTTTCTCTTTCTTCTGCTTATTGGCTTGCTGCTTACAGCACTTCCACAAACAGTGGAAGCATATGAAGCATGGAAAAAAGGGGACCCGGGTGCGATTGAACCGAGATTTTTTGTAACGTTCATGATTGCAAGTGCGTTCTGGTTTGGGTATGGGCTTGCAATAGGGAAATTGGTCTTCGTAATTTTTAATCCAATTTCTTTCATCAATTTATCCCTAGCTCTAAGATTTTGGTGGCTAGCAAAGAAGAAAGCGGAAAGCAGAGTGAGTGCGATTTAATTTAATAGTTAAGCTACAAAAGGCGTTCGGAGTAATCTGAACGCCTTTATGCTTTTATAATCTCTTAATTTCTCTTACCAACTCTGGGAATTTTTCTTGGCTAAAGTGGCTTTTGTTTTTAAACGCTACAGCATAAGCATTAGGCAGAGCTTTCTTATACTTTCCAAAATCTGCAAAGGGGACCACCGGGTCATCTTTACTTTGGTAAATAAATATCTTGCCGCCTTGTTTTTCCAGTTTTTTCAAACTCTTAGGCAAAACGAAATCTACAAGCGAGTAATCAGCATCTTTATCATCAAAAGGCGCCGCGATAAGAAAAGTGGCCTTAATTCTCTTCGGAAATTTATTCTCCGCCAGGTATTTAGCAAGAAATATACCACCGAGCGAGTGACCAACTAAAATAACGTCTTTCTTGAAAAAGGGGACTATTTTCCTGAACCAAATCCGCCATTCAAGATACTTGGCGTTCGTCGGATTCGGCATTTTGGGCAAAACCACTTCAAAACCGCGGCCCAATTCCTGTCTTAAACTTTCTTTCCAATTTCTCTTTTTGAATCTCTCGAAATCTATCTTAAAACCCTTAAGAAATTTTATGTATTCCTTGTAGGAATCAAAATTATCTCCGCCATGAATTACCACAACTTGTTTCTTCATATCTCTAATCTACCAAAAAACAGGGGAGAGTGGAACTTCAATTTTTGAGTTTTTAATTCTACAAACCCAGAGGTAGGGGATTGACTAAATAGCAATATTTATGCTATATTCTAAAACAATAACCAATAGCTCTTTTTATCACTAATAACGGAAAGGAAATACAGATGCCGTATGTAATACTTAAAACTAGAGAGCGGTTTTTTCAACCCTTGGATGTGGATGAAAAAAATCTTCCGCTCAAGATATTCGCAGAATTTCTTGCAACAACCACAGCTAAAGCCCTTTCTATACCAGGAACAGAAGGAGAGTTGACCGCGAAAGACATCGAGGTTGAGGTTCGAGAATTCGGTAAATATGATATTAATCAGGCTGACGTTGAAATCATCGTGTTTGCCAATGAATATCCCGAACGACTCGAAAATCTTGAAGAGCGCCGGAAACAAATGGGGAAAGACATATACTCATGGTTAGGTGAACCATCGTTTGAATCCCCAATGTGGCTGGCAATAAAGAAAGTGTCAATCTGGATTCCGCTCGTAAGAGGCGGCGCCTATGGAGAATTCACTCTGTGAGGCTGAGGCAAGAGAAACGTATTAAGAAAGGCGTTCAGAATCAATCTGAATGCCTTTTTCTTTTGTCTCTTTAACCTTCTCGCTGGGTGAATAGGATATAGCTATTCTATTTTCTTCTCTTCGGGTTTTATAACTACAACCCCATCATGCGTTAATGACCAGACGAGAGATATTATCCATCCAACGAAAGTCCAACCCAGAAAAAGATTAAGTGCGAGTATTGCTCCCTTATTCCTTTTCCCTCTCGAAAAAGCGATAATGGTCGGTAGAAAATAAAGTATTATAAGTAATAGTATCCCAAATGCCATAGTTTAATTATACATCTTCAATATTATCGTCATTTGTGCCAAAAAACCGCCCCTAGTGAGCGTTTTTATTTATGAGAACCCGATTTTATATGTTCGTGGTAAGCTGGACTATGTATCATGTATTGTACTTCTGAATTTTTTCCTTGCTGAAGTATATAGCAACAGTCATTCATAAAATTATTCCAACGGTCACGAGTTAGATTAAATTCCCACTTCTCGACGAAAATCCATTCTTTGTCGGCATCTGTGAGCATTTCTAATTTAAACAACACCTTTTTATTAATTATGCGTTTATCCCAAGTGGTTTCAAAAATCAAATGTTTAGTTTCAACTGATTTTTGCAAAACCACAAATGGAGCCCAATCTTGTAGAATGGCTTTACTAATCCACTCAAATCTTTGATGTGCTATAAATAGAAACTTTGTGGGGTCGATCTCCCATCTGGGCTCCAAAATATATTTTTCTTCTTTATGTTTTTTAACGCGAGAAGAGTTATAAGCATATTGTACTATCAAACGAGTGTCTAATACTTTTCCGGGTTTAGCCCCAGAATTACAAACACTTAAAGCAATGTGAGCACTAGGGATATACCATTCTTCTTTCCCTTCAGTCATGCGATAGACACGAAAGGAAATATCACTCGTAGTTGTTATTGGTTTAAATGGAGCGAGATCAGCTTTCCATAAAGCTATAAGCGAGATAAAAAGTGCTAGAAAGGAAATTAAAACTGAAATATCCATATTGGGTTTGGATTTGAATTAATTTCTACCATTATACATCCAATCTCCGACAATTTCCCCTTGAGCGAACATTGCCGGAAAGCGCCATAAAATTCGCGAGCGAACCTCGTTGCGAGACAGGACCCCGACTGAATGGGAGTAGGGTGGCGAGCAGAGCGTGAGCGAGCAGAATTTTAGCGCTTGTAGGCACAGTGAGCGAAAGGGGAGATTGTCGGAGATGCCCAACCTAGTTATATCCAACCTTCTTCAACCAAAAATCGTTTTCCCATTCCCATAATCTTTTGGCGCCCAGAAATGCGTGGAAGTCCTCGTGCCAATAGGGGAATTCCTGAATCTCAATTAAGCCCGTCATCGGCCCCCAATCATGCTCGCACCTCTCGGCGGCAGTTCGTCCAATTTTTAATTTGTCATAGCGAATTTTATCCCGCCCGCCCTTGCTTCGCATTGTCGCTCCGCATACTTTGCAGGTCTTTACCTGGTCTATTCGCAAAATCCAGCGCGTCTCCAGGCCCTTCACGATATCCTTCATCGCGCCGATATAGGCCGCGGTCTGAAGATTGTAATCGCGATAGATCGCCTGCGAGGTCTTAATGTCCAGAATACCGAGCTTCCCGCCGATTAAGGCGATGGCGTCCAACGTGCCCGCGTAGCGCTCCTCGTAATTTACGAGGCGCTTTTCAATATACTCCTTATCTACCTGAATTTTATTTTTATCGGCAAATTCAATGAAGGCCTGAACGGACGGCAGAATTTCCGGCGGAATCTCGGGATTTTCGCCCATCATTATCTTTTCCACCGCCTCGTGCACCATCGTGCCCTCACTTGCGGATTGATTTTTTATTTTTTCACCCGCGTCAAAATTCGGCAAATTCGCGTAAAAACGATAAAGCTCCGGCTTGGACTTTATCTCCATTATCTTCGTCACCCGCGGATACCAGAAATCTTCTATCTCATAGCCGCAAAGTTCCTTGAATTGTTTGATATCCTTGTAGTACATCTGCCTAATCTTACTTCATTTTACGGAGAAGTTCATCGGTGTAATTCACGATGGAACCGGCGCCCATCATTACTAACACAAAACTATTAACTTTTGACTGATAACTTTTAACTACGACATTTTGAATTGTTCTCCGGAGGTTCTTGGGGTTGTTTAAATACGTGGCGCCTTTTATTTTTTTGGCGAGGGATTCCGAAGTGTATTTTTTATTCATAGGAATATCCCGGCCAGCCACCTTATAAGAGGGGAGTAAGATGAGCGAATCGGCGTCTTTGAGGGCACGCGCGAAATCATTAAAGAGCGTCTTTAGCCGCTTGGCCTGATGCGGTTGGAAAACGCAGATAATCTTTGAATTAGGATATTTTTCTCTGAATGCCTGGAGCGTCGCTTTTATCTCCGTCGGGTGATGGGCGTAGTCGTCATACATTGGAACTACTAACTTAGAACTAATAACTTTTAACTTGATATTTCCGCGGAACTCCATTCTCCGCCAGGCGCCGTGATAGCTCTTGAGCGCGGAGAGAATCTTATTTTCGGGAATGCCCAGGTTCTTCGCCAAGACATAAACCGCGAGCGCGTTTGAAAGATTATGCCGGCCGGGGATTGAAAGATTAGATTTCAAACGAGACAACAATGAACTATTAACTTTTAACATGGAATACCAAACCAACTTCACGCCGTTTTGCTTCGTGAGCTTTTCAATCTCGCGCTTCAGCGAGAAGAGATTTTTGTCATCGCGGTTCGCGACCAGAATCCCGCCCGTCTGAATGTTCCCGATATACTTCAAAAAACTCTTTTTGATATTCCCGAGATTTTTGTAGAAATCCAAATGCTCCCTGTCTATGTTCGTGATGATCGCGCCGAAAGAAGAATAGTTCCAAAATGCGCCACTGAATTCGTCGGCCTCCAAAACTAGATAGTTACTCCGACCTAAATGGAAATTCCGATTGCCAAACTCTTTTAATTTTGTCCCCACGATTACATTCGGATCCCAGCCGGCTTTTATTAGAACTAAAGATAAGAGGGAAGTAGTCGTGCTCTTGCCGTGAGCGCCGGCCACGCCGAAGGTTTTGTAATGGCGGGTGAGTATCCCGACCGCCTCGGGATAGGTCATTACCGGGATACCAAGCCGCCGGGCCTGAACCAATTCCGGGTTATCCGGCTTTATAGCATTGCTGTATATTACCAGGCCTGTTTTGGCCCCCAGATTGCCCTTTTTATGCCCTATTTTGACCTTAAAACCATCCTTTTTGAGCCCAAGGGTAATTTTACCCCCAGCCGAATCAGAGCCCGAAATAGCCCATCCCAGAGACTTAAACCAGTAGGCGAGGGAGCTAACCCCGATGCCGCCAATACCGATAAAATGAACATTTTTATTAGGGACATTAAATATTGACTCTTTTTTCATTGTGTTGTATCTTATGATTTAGAATTCTTTAAATCCACTATTCTTATTAATTAATAATAATCGTTATGAGGAGGAAACACCATGAAATTTCCCTGTATAACCGTAGGGTGTGCTATAGCTTCTAGGGAAGTGATAGTTAATAGCGCGCATTCAGCAACAATAAAATATACCTACTTGGAAACAGGCGGCGGCAACGAAAGACAAGTTGTTACGGAACTTGCGAGTAAGCTTATAAGCAAAAGAAACACCTCCGAACTTTTTATGGCAAGGAAAGTAGTTTCTGTTACCAAAGGACAGAAAAAGGAAATTGTCACTAACGAAGACCATGAGAAACTCATAAAGTATCTCTAAGTGTTTATGGTACAAAAGCCGTCGGGGGAATACTCTCTGACGGCTTAATCATCACCCTTAGTACTGTCG